>Ga0209415_10008010_pt1 | contig 18354 bp, 20 predicted proteins | sample PeaSoiSIISIP2007_FD_187696 | JGI IMG/M metagenome (GOLD analysis project Ga0209415, IMG submission 187696) | Peat soil microbial communities from Weissenstadt, Germany - SII-SIP-2007 (SPAdes) (version 2) | ecosystem: Environmental > Terrestrial > Soil > Wetlands > Peat | place: Germany...
AGGCATCCATGACCAACCTCCGTGGTCAAATCAGGACCCACGAGAGTACGGCTCATTCGATCCCAGAGTGAACGCCAGCACGTCACCGCACAGCCAGCCGCACCTATCAGACGGGTCGGGACCTCATGCCGCGTCCTATAACGCGCGACGAGATCAGGGCCGCGCCTGCCACCTATCGCCGGCTGGGTGACGGTCACGGGGTGCCCCAATCCTCGCTGCCGGCTCCGCGGCGCACCGGAGGGGACCTTCTGGCGCGCAGTCGGCTTGTCACCCGGCGCCGACCGCTGAGCGCTGATCGACTCGGTGCGCTTCGGTCCAACGGCCAGAAGGGGTCCTGTACCCCGCCCAGAACGTCCCGATTTTGAGCCAAGACTGAGCGTCCCGACAACCGCGCTTCAACCTATTCCTCGCTCGGACTTGGACTCCTGATCCTGACGTCGAGATGCATTCTCGTGACACGCTCACGGTGCGGGTACGTGACGAACTGCGGAGCGCCGCCGTGGGCAGCTCGGACACGTCGGGTCAAGCGGTGGGTGGCCGGCCCCGCTTGGGCAAGGGCCCAGCCCTCGTAGGCATTCGCCCGGCCCCGTCGAGGGCTCGGCGCAGCAGCATCTCGATGTGGGCATTGAGGCTGCGGAACTCATCGGCCGCCCACTGGGCCAGGGCATCATGGACAGTGGGATCAATCCGCAGCAGTACCTGCTTGCGGTCATTCACGGATCAGGAGTAGAGAGTGCCGGTGTTGACTACTGGCGAAGCCGGTTGGTCACTGCAAAGTACGACCATCAGATTGCTCACCATCGCCGCTTTACGCTCCTCGTCAAGGTCGACGATGCCGCGCTCGCTCAACCGGGCGAGCGCCAGTTCAACCATTCCGACCGCGCCGTCGACGATACGAGTGCGGGCCGCGACGACGGCGTTGGCCTGCTGTCGGCGCAGCATGGCCTGGGCGATCTCCGACGCGTAGGCAAGATGGCTAATGCGCACCTCGACAATCTCCACCCCGGCAATGGCGACGCGCTGGGCCATCTCCTCGGCGAGCTCGCCAGCGACGATGTCGGTCGAGCCGCGCAGTGATAGGCCGTTGTCTGCGGGGTCGTCGTATGGATGCGTGGTCGCAACATGGCGTAATGCTGACTCGGCCTGGACCCGCACGAAATTGAGGTAGTCATCGACGGCGAAGAGAGCACGTGCGGTATCGGCAACCTGCCAGACGACAATGGAGGCGATCTCCACAGGATTGCCGTCGGCGTCGTTGACCTTCAGGTGGTTCGTCTCGAAGTTCCTGACTCGAATGCTCACGTTCCGCCGGTCAGTGAGGGGCAGGATCCAGGACAGGCCGGTACGACGCACGGTGCCGACGTAGCTGCCGAAAAAGCGCACGACCCTGGTCTGGCCGGGCTGCACGATGACGAGCGAGGCCAAGATGACAACCGCCACGACGGCCGGCCCGACGGCGATCGCCCCGAGGGAGTGCTGGGCGAGCAAGACACAGGCGGCGATGCAGGCGGCCACGACGAGGACGCCGAACCAGCCGCTGATGGCCCACGCTATCCGCTCGCTGATCTCGACGCGGGTTCCCGAGTGGCCGACTGGAGTCGCCTCGGGGTCGCGGTAGGGCTGGACAGACTGGCTCATGATCCCTCCTCGAGAGCGGCCTCAATAAAACTGATATCAGTACGATATCAACTTTTCCCGCGTCCTTGAAGTCTCGGGAGTAGCGCCAACAGCACAGACTCAATGGGCGACCTGCCGGCGTCTTGAACGACCCCGTTGCCGACAACAGATCACCAGTTCGGGACCCACTCGCCTGGAGGTCTTCGAACAACACGATCCAGCCAGAACGACGGCGACGTGTGCCACTGACTCAGCAGTAGGCGCTTCAGCGGTGCGTGCTGCTCAAGCTATCGACCTCGAGGTGGCACCATGTACGAGCGTTCGCGCGAATCTGGTGGCGTCTCCCTGATTTGCTGGATAAGAAAGTGCTCTAGTTAGCTGGTGGCGCGCAGCACTTCCCGCAACTTCACCCGCCGCCCGGTGCGGAGGATTGCTCGCCGGTAGATGCCCGCCGCGAATCGAGCGACGCACACCGTGGAGACCACCGAGATCATTGCGGCGCCGAGGAACTCCCACCACGTGGCTTGGCCAAGCCCGACGAGAACGGGCATCGCAAACGGTGCGGTCGGAGGGAGGTAGGCGAGCACTTTGAAGAACAGCGAAGCATTCCCCGAGGAGGCCGCTGTGATCGAGACGATGTAGCCGACGAGCATCGGGATGCTGAGGGGAAAGGTCAGGCTCTGCAACTGGTCTTGGCGTTCCGCGAGCGAACCCGCTGCCGCATAGACCCAGCAGTAGAAGGCGTAGCCGAGCACCAGCCAGAGAAGCGAACTCGCCAGTTCGACGGGTGCCGTGCCTTGCAAGACATCCGAGCCGACCGCCTTCGCCAGCAAGAGCGCGAAGATGACGATGACGCTCGCCTGCGCGAGCGCCGCGGCCCCAATACCGATCACCTTGCCCGCGAGAAGGTGGATCGCCGTCACGGTCGCGAGAAGCACTTCGACGACGCGACTCGATTTCTCCTCGGCCACGCCAAGCAGAATCCACGCGCTGTACTGAGAGAGCAGCACGAACAAGAGGATTAGCCCGATGATCGAGGTCCCCTGTGCCGCGCCTTTCGTCGTCGCGGCCGTGAGGCCCGTGATCGGCACAGCGATCGGATGGGCGAGTGCCGACGTTTGAGCGGGAGAGAGGTGTGCAGCTGCGATCGTGGCGAGCGTGCTGAGTCCTTCGGAGAGGTTCCGGGCGAACTCGGCGATCGTCGAGGTATCCGACGCCGTGATTGCCTGGCTGAGGATGATCCGTTCGCCGTCCACCACGACGTCGAGCCGTCCCGCGCGCAGGTCCTTCTCGGCCGAAGCGAGACCTGACTCGGTGACGAGGTGGACGGTGACGTGGATTTCGCTGCCAGCCGAGATAACCGCAGCGCGAAGCGGCGGGGCGAGGCTCCCGACGACGCCGACGCGGGGCGTCGTTGACGCCTTCTTGTTGAGAGTTGGGATGACGATTGCGGCGGCCACGACCGCGAGCATGAGCAACGTCCCCACCCGGTAGATGCGTCCGCGCGTTCGCTCTCGCACCTCGCGCGCGGCAACGAGACCGATGTCGCCGAAGGTGGTCTCGAAGTACTGCCGCGCCGCGGAGGGACCGTGCGCCGTGGTCGCCACGGTCGTCCCGCCGGCGCGTCGGCGGCGAACGATCCGCACAGCGAGAAGTGCCGCGACGAGGATGACGAACAGTAAGAACTTCACGACAACGCCTCGCGAAAGACCTCAGAGAGCCGCCGTCGTTCGAAGCGGAACTCCGTCACGACTCCCGCGCGCTCGGCAGCTCGAAGAACCGCCTGGCTGTCGGTCGAGTCCGCGAGCACGAGACGAACCGCACCCGCGGCAATCTCCGACACCGTGACGCCCGGTAGGTTCCGCGCCCACGCGGCTTCCCGGTCGTCTTCGACTCGCACCACGAGACGACTTTCGCCGCCCATCGCGAGGTCGTCCACACTGCCGGTGACGACAAGTCGACCATGGTCAATGATCGTCACCGTCTCGCAGAGATCCTCCACCTGGTCGAGCTGGTGGCTGGAGAACAGCACACCGCAGCCGGAGCGAGCCAGCTCGGCGAGCACGGCCCCGATAGCGTCGATACCTGTCGGGTCGAGACCCGCAAGCGGCTCGTCGAGGATGATCAGCTCGGGGCCGTGCACGAGCGCCGCGGCGAGTTGGACGCGCTGTTGGTTCCCATGCGACAGTGCATCGACCCGGCTAGTGGCACGGTCCGCGATCCCGAGCCGGTCGAGCCAGTATGTGCTCGCCGCGGCAGCGTCCGACGCACTCATTCCGTGCAGCCTGCCGAGATATTCCAGTTGTTCGCCGACGAGCATGCTCGGGTAGAGACCGCGCTCTTCTGGCATGTAGCCGAAGCGCCTGCGTTCCTCCTGTCGTACCTGCGACCCGTTCCAGAGGACCTCGCCCTCGTCGAGATCGAGTAGCCCGAAAACCGCTCGCATCGTCGTCGTCTTGCCGGCGCCATTCGGACCGAGGAAGCCGACCACCTGGCCCGAGGGGACGGAGAAGGTCAGGTTGTCGAGGGCCGTGAGGGTCCCGAATCGGCGCGTCAATCCGCGCAGCTCTAGGACGGCAGCCATCGCGCCAGCTTAGGTAGGACAGAACAATCCATCGAGATGCTGAAGTCGCGCTTCGTCCATGTCGCCAGTGAATACGTATCGACGGCTATTTCCCTGCGCCGAGTGAGTACCTCCGCTGGCGTAGCCGGGGACCAGACGCGCTGAACTCCAGCTGACCCGGTTCCAAGGGGGCTTTCCCGCGAGCTCCGCCCTCCCGTCGGCGGTCGGTCTTTCCTACTCCTCCGCGTCCGTCGTCACGATGCCCTGGCCCCTAAGTGAGGCCCTATACGGCTTCGCTGCGACCGTCGGGATCGCCAGGGCGCGAGCGGACCGGGGCCTCGTCGGCGCGAGCCGGGTGCTCCACCACTGCGACCACCTTGGCGGCCATGAACCGGGCGGTTCGCACGGGTGTCCCAGACCGCGTGACCTCCGTGACCTCGACCGTTTTCCGGACGTTGGCCACCTCGACCCGCCTGCCGGCCCGGCGGGCCTCGATCTCGAAGCGCTCGACCCCGGCTCCCACGTCGACGAGGACTTCCACACGGTCACCCTTCACCGGTACCAGGGTACCTATCGGGGGCGCCACCTGCCCGGGCGTCGGCCGCGCGCGTCGGCCAAGATCGCGGTGTGGCAGCCGAGCCCTGGGGATGGCCGCAGAGCGACGAGGAGCTCGTCGAGCTCCAGGGCCGCCTCGCCACTGCAGCGGCGAGCGCATTGGCCACCGATCCCTGGCTGCCGCCCGGCGAGAGGCCCGTCCTCGGCGGGTGCTTCGTCGCGTACGCCTGCGGTGGCGCGGGCCCGGGCCGGCCGGGTGACCTGGCGTGGGCGGCCGCCGTCGCGTGGCGGGGCGGCGATGCGGCCGATCGGGGTACCCGCAGAACCGACCACCATCTCAGGGGCGTGCCGACGCCTGGCCGCCCCAGGCAGGCTGACGACGTCCTCGCCCAGAGCGTCGTGGCCGCACGTGTCCCCTCCTCGTACGTGCCCGGGCTCTTGGCCCGCAGAGAGGGACCGATCCTGGCCGCCGCGCTGGCGGCACTCGACCTGCGCCCCGAGCTCCTGCTCGTCGACGCGAGCGGGCTCGACCATCCTCGGGGTGCCGGACTCGCTGTGCACCTGGGTGCGGTCGTCGACTTGCCGACGGTGGGGGTGACCCGCCGCCCGCTCGTCGCCGCCGGCGACCAGCCGGAATTGCGGCGTGGCGCCGTGGCGCCGCTGCACGTGGGCGGTCGCTGCGTCGCCTTCTGGCTCTGTACGAGGACGGGCGCCCGCCCGCTCGTCGCCCACGCGGGATGGCGGACGAGCGCGGAGACCGCTTCCCGTGTGGTGCTCGACGCGTCCACTCCGGCTGCCCGAACGCCGGTCCCGCTGCAGGAGGCGCGACGGGTGGCTCGCGAGGCTCGGAGCCTTGCCAGAGCTGGTTGACGACGATGACCGTCCCACCGCAGCCGGACGCCAGTTGCGCGAGGCAGTCGAACGACGAACGGACGAGTTCGCCGTCTCGCCTACGGAGAAGTCGGTGACGATCGGGCTCAGTACCTCGTGCACATCCTCGAACCTGCTGCCCTGCGGATCGCAGCCGCGGGGAGATCGCCTTTCCAAACCCGATGGGCCTGCCGCCCCTGCTCCTTCCAACTACTAGCGGAGCCATCTCGCTCACAAAGCACCGAACGCCTCATCGGCTTGCCTGTGGTTACAGGCAACCGTCGGGTCGGACCCACGCCGAACGACGGGTATTCGCTCTCGCCCACGAGGCGTCGCCGTGCCCCGCACCGCGATGACTCCGCGACGTTGAGCCGCGGTGACGGGTCGCCTGACGTGCCCGTTACGTCACTTGAGCTCGAATGGATTGCGACTCACCAAGGCATTGCCGTTGGAGTCGACCGCGACGCAGAAGTCGAGAGTCCCCGACTTGCAGGTGACTGACGTCAATCTCCCGTTCGGGTCGATCGTCACCGGACGTGACCAAACGCTGTTCTCGAACACCAGGACGGCGCCATCGCCGTCCACAGCGATGCACCGGCCGCTCACTGGGCACGACACCGAGAGCGGGCCAGCCCCGACGGTGTCGATCGCCGTCGGGGACGACCACGAGTGGCCCTCGTAGTGGAGTGCCCTCCCGAGCACGTCGAGGGCGACACAGAAGCTGCTCGTCAGGCACGACACGGCGACGAGGGCGGCTGCGTCGATAGCGCTCGGTAGCGACCAGCTGTGCCCGTCGAGGACGAGTACCCTCCCGGCGCCGTCGACCGCCGCGCAGAAGGTGAGCGAGGCACAGGAGACCGCGTTCAGCGGTAGTCGCCGTCGATCGTCGACGGCCTGGTCCAGGAGCGCCCTTCGTAGGCCTCGGCGTTTCCTTCCGCATCGACGGCAACGCAGAAACGCGCCGAAGTGCACGAGACGGAGGCCATCATGCCCGGATAGGGCGGGCCCGGCTGCTCGTCGACCGCCGTGAGGCTCGACCAGCGTCCATCTCGGAGGATGGTGGCCATCCCGAGGTCCGTGAGCGCAACGCAAGAGCCCGCGGCCGGACAGGAGAGTGAGACGAGCTCGCCGACGTACTGCTCGAGGAGCCGGGGGCCTCGCCACGTCGAGCCGTCGAAGGTCACCGCGTTGTCGCTCCCGGTCGAGGTGGCCACGGCGACGCAGTCCTCGGTCGTCGGGCACGAGACGGCATTGAACGATCCCGCCGCCGTCTCGAAGAGGCGCCAGGTGCTCGCCGAGACCCGCGCTGTCGTGAGCGCACGAGCAGCGGTGCCCGCCTCAACAGGAAGCGCGCGCGCCCCGAGCGACCCAGCTGGGAGGATCGTCGCGAGGGCAAGAGCAAGAAGGACCGTGCGGCCCGCGGGTCGGCGCCGGAGCGACGGTGTTATCACCGCGGCGCTACAGCGCTACCCGGTAGAGCTCGCCGTTCGAGCTCGCCTCGGGTGGAGCAAGGACGAAGAGCGCGTCGCCGTCGACGGTCGCCTCGCCGGAGCCCGTCCAGTAGGGCGGCAGGTCGATGGTCGCGACGACGGCGACGGCTCCAGAGCTCGGGTCGATTCGGACGATCCTCCAGCTCATCGTCGAGGGCGCGGGAGTGGGCACGTCGCTCGGGGCGACGCTCGAGTAGAAGCCGCTCGACGCGTCGCCGGCGACCCACCAGCCGGTGAGGCCGCGGTCTGACACCTGGAAGGCACGCAGTGACCTCTCGCCGTTGAATCGAGCGATCTCGCAGGGCCGGCTGCCCTGCCGAGGGCAGATGTCGGCCCAGAGGTCCTCGCCTTGCCCGGTCATCCAGCTCACGAAGCCGTGAAAGCCGGGGGAACGATCGACGACCGCGATCGAGGTCGCGCCAATCCCGAGGTGATAGATGATCCCGTCGTCGAAGTTGCCCAGTGAGTTGTCAGCGGGAGCGAGGTACAGGCCAGCGGCATCGGCCGCGATGACCGGCCGGTCGAGGTCGGGGATGCGCGTCGCCTGGACGACCTGCCCCGTTGCCTCCGAGACACGGAGCACCATCGGGCCCTTGGTGGATGCCGAGGCGTAGAGCCAGAGCGAGCCGGGCCCGTGCGCAGACTCGAGGTGAGTGTCGGAGTAGTTGCCGAACGTCATGAGCACCGGACCGACCTCGATCCTCCCGTTCGACGGATCGATGCGCGCTATCCGAACGACGGCGTCGTTCGGCTGGCTACGCAGGCCGTACTGGACCGGCATCACCGGCTTGCCGACGAGGGCGGGATCGTCGCATCGCGGTTCGACGATCCTCGTCAGTGCGAGCGTCGCGGGGTCGACGCTCCCCTCGAGGCAGGCAACACCCTAGTCCCCGCCAAGCGTCGCAGACCCGGTCAGGCGCAAACCCGCCGGTGCGAGCGAGATGCTCGCAAAGCTCAGACTGGCCGGGATCGTCGTCGCCACCACGCGCGCCAAGATTCCCCGAGCGTGAGCAACCGGCAGGGTCGGAAGAGCGAACGCCGCAAGTGCGGCCAGAACTCCTCCGACGAGCGCGCTCGTCCTACTATCGGGTCTCCGGCCGACTGAGCACCGCCGCACGCCCGGATGCTATGGCGAGAGGTCTGCGGACATGCATCGGGCTGAGAACCCGAGCGAACCTGACCTGCAGCGGCGCGGACAGTCGAGGCAAGCCGTCATAGGAGCACCCCTTGCGCGCGACCACGACCAGAACGCCACGCCGAACGCGCGCGTGCGGCCGTTGATTCCACAAGACGGATCGACGGCTCCAGCGTGTCGGAGCTGGGGCACCCCGCGTTGGTCAGATCAAAGTACGCGTGCCCGCTCGACCGCGGCCCTGAAGACGTCCGCGTCGACGGTTGCCGTTGCGTTCTCGATGGCTTCGCCTGGCCAATCGAGGGCCCAGCTGAGCGGACCGCCCGTAGCCAACGGCGACAGCGCAAAGTCGGCATCGTATGCCGATGACGAGCTGCCGCCACCGACAGCCGCAGCGTCGGCCCGTCGTGATCTGTGTCGTTTCCCCAGCTGCTGAGATCGGCGCTGAGTTCCTTGTCATCGGGGAGAACCACCCGGAGCTCGCACCCCCGCCATTCGGACGACCCCAAGGCATGGCGCCCTATCGGAGGCATCGGCACACCCCGTTGCCGCCGGACGCGGACGAAGAACGACAATCGCTCCGGCTCGGCTCGAAATGAGTCGGGCCACACGGCGGCGGTATCCGTCCTCGCGAGCTCGATGAGCAGCGCGAGTGGTTCGGGGATGACAACGCGTCCCGGTCCGCTCGTCGCTGTGGTCATGGCAAGGTGACGACATCCCAGAGCTTGCGTGCTGCCGTGGCGGCCGCGCGCAGAGGCGCCGGCTGTGATACGACTGACACTGTGTGTGATACACTGCGGTCGTGAGAAGCCTGCGACTTGATCCCGAACTCGACGAAAAGGTGCGGCGGGCGGCCTCCATTAGGGGCGAGTCGGTCTCGGAGTTCATCCGCAACGCCGCGGAGGAGCGTGCGGAGGAGACCCTGACCGAACGCTCGAGCGACCGCTTTGCTGACGTCGCAGGCGTCGTTCACGGTGGCGGCGGGCGTGCTAGGCGTTCGGGCGAAGCCTTCACCGAGGCATTGACGCGAGACCGTGCCAAGCGGTGACCCTGACCGACGCCGGCCCACTCATCGCCATCATCGACGCCGACGAAGCCGACCACGACTCCTGCCTTAGAGCCCTCGATCTGCTCGTTCTGCCTCTCGTGACCACGTGGCCCGCCTTCACCGAGGCGATGTACCTGCTTGCCAGGGCCGGTGGCATCCAGGGCCAGCGGGCGCTGTGGCGCCTCGTACACACAGGACGGCTCGTCGTCGCCGATCTGTCTTCCTCCTCCGTCGAACGCAGCGCTCGACTGATGGATCAATACGCCGATCGACCCATGGACCTGGCAGACGCGACGCTCGTCGCCCTCGCCGAGGAGCAGGGTCACCGAAGGATCTTCACGCTCGACTCGGATTTCCACGTGTACCGGATCCGCGGTCGGCAGCACTTTGAGGTGGTCCCGGGACACTAGTCAAGAGGCTTGCTTGGCTGCCTTGAAGGCGTCCCAGAAGACTCGAGTGCGTACCTGCCGGCGACCATCCCTGAACGCAGGCTCCGTGTGGCGCGGTGAGGCTGTTCGGCGTGCGCATAGGGTTCTCGACCATCGCGCGAGAATCGCAGTGTGCGCGCTCTTGGGCTGGCGGTTCTCGGTGTCGCGTTCGCGATCGGAGTCGGACAGGGCATCATCGGGCCGCGCAGCGTGCTGGCAGGTTCGATGACCGTAGGTGTCGCCGGTTCGCCGTGCGACGGTGGTTCGCCGAGTGTCGACTGGAAGTGGACATGCCCGCCTCGAGTCCGCCTGGGAAGCAACGCCAGGCCCCGGCACCTTAGCCTCTCCTGAAGCCAGATATGGCCGTTCGATGCCAGATTGTACGGGCTCGGGTCTGCTGCGGCGGAAAGATGCGGTCCGCGGTGTTAGTAACCTCGGGTCCGGTCGACGAGATTGAGCAACGGGTCGCCGTTGAGGAACCGCCGAAGGTTGACGGCGAAGAGCCGCTTGACCGGTTCGGCGATATGGGCATCGCCGGAGGCAGAGACGTGAGGAGTCAACAGGATCTCGGGAACGTCAAGGAGTTCCCGGCGGGGCGGCTCCCCTGCAAGCTCGCCGTCGTAGACGTCGAGCACAGCGCCACGGAGGTGCCCCGACTTGATTGCGTCGAGCAGGGCCTGTTCATCGACCTCCTCGCCCCGGGCGATGTTGATCAGGACCGAACCGGTCTTCATGGCCGTGAAGACCCGATGGTCGATCATCTTTTGGGTCTCGGGTGTGAGTTGGGAGCAGATGACCACGAAATCGCTCTGGGCAGCCAGCTCAAGCAGGCCCGACGCAGGAAGGACCACATCGGCGCCGTAGATGTCTGCTTGTGCTTCGACGACCGACCGGCGGGTGCCCACGACGCGCATCCCCACCGCTCGCGCCAAGCGGGCGACCTCTTGGCCGATCCCGCCGAGACCCACGATGCCTATCGTCGCGTCCGCCACCTTGGTCATGTGATAGTCGTCGCGGCTGAAGGTGCTACCGGGACCATGGCGGGTACCTGTGTGCAGGCCGCGGGCGAAATGAAAGACCCCGGCCATGGCGTACTCGGCGATGGCGGTGACTCCGACCGCGCCGCGACTCGAAGTGAGCGGCACAGACGACCTCCACAGGTCGGACCCGACAAGATTGGACACGCCCGCCTGCGTATGGTGCGCCCACCGCAGCGACCTCGCCCGGTCAGCCAGCCGTTGCGGGACGGGAAATCCGACCAGCAAGACCTCTGCCTCGCCAAGCATCCGAGCGCGTTCGATTCTCGACGGTGCACCCGGCGGCATCGGCCCAGGGCGCTGGCCCTGCTCGACCAGCTCGGCACCAAGCGCCCTGTTACCGTCGAGGACCTCGACCCTTGGATCGATGTCGCCGACAAAGGCGAGGTCGGACCCGAGATGGGGCGCCATCACCAAGACCTTTACCACTTCGGCCACCATCAGCATCCAACCGTAATGCCTCGGCCATCAGCCAACCGGCAGGGTCCGCCGCGCCGGAACGCAGCACCCGCGCGCGCAGGTGCCCCAGAACGTCAGCAACACCGGACTCACCAGAGTCGCCCATACCGCCGGGAAGGCGCGACGGCAAACAACGCCCAGCGGATGCGCAGTCTCACTGTGTGAAAGGTATCGGCCTTCTGGCGGCCGCTGTGCTATCTGCGATCGGTATTGGGATCGGAGCGCTCGCTCTCTCCAGCTCCTCGACGTCGGGGGACCCAGGGTCATCGAGCGCCGCCCTGCGTGGCCGATGCGCGAGCGCCTACGGAACCAATCTCGCACTGGTCGGCATCCCTTTCGGCAATGCCGTTCGAGCTAGGACATCCCTCCCAGGCCATCCATCGCTCGTCGTCGAGGCCACGTGCCGCAATGGAGGCGCGGGTGGGCGGAGCATCACGGCGGTCCTGCGTCGGAGCCGACCGATCACGTATCGATCCGCAGTTCTTCCTTATGGTGACCCCATCGCAATCCTCGGCGTGCCCTCGTACTCGGGGCAGGAGCTCCCCGCGGTCCTCGCGCAGGTCGGTCTGGGCATGACGGGCCAGCCCTACGAGCTGTTCACCATCTCCGCGCGTCGAGTCGTGCCGGTGAAGGTGACCTTTCCGATTGATCGGCTGGCGGCCTCGCTGGCGGAGGTGCGGCGGAGCATGGCCAGGGCGTTGACTGTTCAAGTCGCGCGGGCCGATTGCTGGTGACGCAGGTGTATTGGTCAGGGCCGGGACCGACTGCCCCATCGGTTCCGGCGGGTGAGGGCGGAGAGTCGCCAGCTCCGGCGGATCCGATCACCGTCCAGTTCGAACGCTGGACCCTGACGGGGCAGCCGTTGCGTCAAATCGATGTCAGATCGTTACCTCCCGAGACGATGGCCTACCGGGCTGCAAGCGAGCGCGAGAACGCTCACTGCTAGTCCGGCCCCGGCACCAAGGCCTAGTCAGCCGAAGGACCGACTCAACCAGCTTGTCCCGGAACGCCGGTTGCGCGACCGCTCCGCAGGCGGCTCCTCTCTGGCTGTTAGTCTATAGCACTGGACTTAGCGCTGTCTACTAGAGTAGACTTGGCGTCGTGAAGCGAGCGACGCTGATCAGGCGGATCGCCACGGCGGCGAAGCGAAGCGGTCTGGATTGGGGCCAGGTTGCGTCGAAGGGCAACCACGAGAAGTGGAGATTGGGCACGACCGTGCAAGTCTCCATACCTCGACACACCGAGATCAACGAGATCACCGCGCAAGCGATCTTGAAGTCCACCGAGAGTGAGTTGGGAGAGGGGTGGTGGAAGTGAAGACGTACACGGTCGCCACGGAACGCTCTGGGAGCTGGTGGGCGTTCTCCGTTCCTGAGATTCCGGGAGCGCACGGACAAGCGAAGCGACTCGATCAGGTCAGGGACGAAGCACGGGATGTCATCTCGATGATGCTGGATGCTCCTGAGGACTCGTTCGATCTCGAGCTGTCCGTCAAGCTCGATCCTCGAATGGAACACGCTCTCGACGAGGCGAAGATCGCGCGCGACCAGTTTGAGACGTACCAGCGGATTGCCCAGGAGAAGCTCCGTGTTGCCGCCGAGCAGTTCAAGGACGTAGCCGGATTGAGTGTTCGCGACATCGGCAGCCTGCTCAACGTCTCCTTTCAACGCATCTCGCAGATACTTAGCGACAAGCGGAAGGCGCCGTAGGACTCCAAGCCGAATGTCGCGATGACGTCAGCGTTGCCCATCGTCTTCGATGCGCTGAGCCAACGTCGTTGCCCCCGAGGGGTTGGGGCCAGCTGCCCGTCCCGCTGGTGACGTGGAGGGGCACGGTGTGAGCGCGAGGCCGCGTGGTCAGGGTCGCTAGGGCAAGGGTCTACGAGCACGGATGATCGCGGCCGCAGCGTGGCGGTGGACGCGGTGGGTCTCGATGATCTCGACGTCGGCGAGACCGACGTCGGCGAGCGTCGCACGGTACTCGCTCTCGGTTAGGGCACCGGCGATGCAGCCCGTCCACTGGGCCATGTCGGCCCGGGTTGCGTCGTCCATGTCGGGATCAGCGACAACGTCGGAGAAGGCGAAGCGACCGCCAGGGCGAAGGACGCGAGCCGCTTCTCGCAGCACAACGTGCTTGTCAGCAGCCAGGTTGATGACGCAGTTGGAGATGACGACGTCGACACTGGCCTCAGGTAGCGGGATGTCCTCGAGGTACCCCTGCACGAACTCGACGTTCGTGACCCCCGCTTCGGCGGCGTTGCGCCGGGCGAGCTCGACCATCTCCGTCGTCATGTCGAGCCCGATCGCCCGACCCCCGGGGTCGACGCGGCGGGCTGAGATCAGCACGTCGGCGCCGGCACCGGACCCGAGGTCAAGGACGGTCTCGCCGGGGTGCAGCTCGGCGACGGCAGTGGGGACACCGCAGCCGAGCGAGGCTGCGACCGCGGCGTCGGGCGCCCCCTCGGCGGTGTCGGGGCCGTACAGCTCGGCGCCGAAGACGACTCGGCCGTGCTGGTCGGTGGTAGTCACGGGTGTGACGCCGCAACACGACGCCTCGGCCGCCCGGGCTTGCCCGAACTCACCGACAGCAGAGCTGGTTGCGGCGGCGGCGTAGCGGCGCCTGACGCTTTCCCGGATGTTGGTGCGCTCGGTCACAGCTGGGCTCCCTTGGTAGTGGCGGCCTGCGGGGCGCTTGGGTGCATTGGGTTGACTTGGTGCCGTCCCCTCGCGACGTGCGTCGCGGTTGGTTGTGCGTCCTTGCCTGGGGAGCCGTCGCAGGCTGGCGGCTCCGGCACTTGACGGCCCATCACAATGTCGGCGGCCGAGGGGAAGCAGCTCACACACGCCTCGTTGATCCGGTATCGCCGAGTGGTACCGCGCTGTTCGCTCAGGACGAAGCGCACCTCGCTTAGTACCTTGAGGTGGTGCGACACCGTCGACTGGCCCACCCCCGACGCAGAGACCATCTCCCCGACCGTCATAGGTCGGCGTTGCTTCGCAAGCAGCGTCACCAACTGCACCCGAGTCGGATCGGCCAACGCCTTGAACCAACTCGCATAGCGTTCCGCCGACTCGCGATCCAGCATCTCTATCTCCATCGATCATTTATGATAGTCGATGGATCAGGACTTCGCCGGAGGGAAGCCGCCGAGGCTCGCAACACGAGCAGCCTCGCGGCAGAACGTCGTTCGGCACTGCCTCAAGGAGCGACACGGCGGTGACACGAGCGCTCCGGAAGACCTGTCTCCGCCACCCGTCCAAGACAACGGATGGAGGAGGCGTCGTTCACGGCTGGTGTACCGACGGTGCTCGTCGATTGTCCGGGGATCGGACCTGTAGTGGCATCGGCGGTATCAGCGAACGCCGGGAGCGAGCGCCGTTGTGGCTACAATAGAACGCGGTAGGTGGCGCCAGTGGCGACTCAGGAGGTGGGTGTGGAAGTCGGTGTCAGAGAGCTGCGCAATCACCTCAGCCGGTACCTCAGCCAGGTGGTCGAGGGGAACGAGTTCGTGGTGACCGACCGCGGTCGCGCGATCGCGCGGGTGGTTCCGATCGCGGGCGAGCGGACGCTCGACCGCCTCATCGCCCAAGACCTCGTCTCACCCGCCAAGCCGGTGCGCCGCCACCGTCCGGCTCAGCGGATCCGTGCGCTCGGAACGGTGAGCGAGCTCGTAGCCGACCAACGGCGGTGATTGCCTACTTCGACACGTCGGCGATCGTGCCGCTGCTCATCGAGGAAGCCGCTTCATACAGGGCGGCTCGCCTTTGGGACGAGGCCGACCGGGTCGCGAGCGTCCGTCTCGTCTACGCCGAGGGGCATGCCGCGCTCGCTCAGGCCAACAGACTCGGCCGGATCGACGCCGCACAACTGCACGAGGCCGTCGCTGGTCTCGTCGATTGCTACCAGCAGCTCGATCTGCTGGAGGTCTCCGATCACCTGGTGCGCCGGGCGGGAAACCTTGCGGAGGCGCACAACTTGCGGGGCTACGACGCGGTGCACCTAGCGGGCGCGGAGGCACTGCTGGACGACGAGCTTGTGTTCGTCGCCGGTGACGGTCCGCTTTGCGATGCCGCGGCCGCCGTCGGGATCGCCGTCAGTAGGACGATCGTGACTAACGAGGGTCAATGAGCGCGCGAACGGGTACGCTTCTCCTCCCGCGTCGACCACGAACGAGCACCAGCAGACCTCCGTCAACAGGCCTCACGCCATTGGGCCGAGCGCGCTCCATATTGCGCCGCTGCCTCGACGCCCAGGAGTATCACCCATATAACGCCGAATCCGGCGCGGTCGGCAGCTGCGCATAGCTAGCGCGCGCACGTCGTTCTGTCGCGCCGCCGACTATCGAAGACAACGGCCTGCGCCGCCGCTGACCGGTGATCACGGTCCTCTGAAGGCCGGCGCTCTCGTCGTTCTGATGCGCCCAGCCGCGGCGATGGCGAGCACTTCGACGAGCAAGCCGACATCGCTCCGCCTAGCTGGTCTGATCGTCTCCACCGAGCAAACGTCGCTGGGTACCGATCGCTTGCGCAACCCTCTGGCACTGGGGCGATTCCCCATCGCTGGCCGTTTCACGCCGGTGGAAGTGTCCCCCAGATCGCCGAGGCCGCTCGGATCAGGTCAATCGAGCTGGAATGATCTGGGCGAGGGCCGTTGCCGAGACCATCCGTCGCCGAAGATGGGACAGCCAGCCCGCAATCGATTTCGTCCGGTGCCCATTGGTGTGGTCCTCCGCCGGATCCAGCGCTTGGATGGGCCCGACGCGTGCCCGGCTGTGGCGAGTCGGCCGTCAGTTGGTAGCTTGCTATCGATGGTGGACCGAACCGACCGACCCGCTTCGGACCCGCCGTCGGTGATCCAGGGCGGGATGGGAGTCGCAGTATCGGGATGGTCGCTTGCGCGCGCAGTGGCGCGTCTCGGCCAGCTTGGCGTCGTGTCAGGGACCGCTCTGGAGACGGTCCACGCGCGACGGCTCGGCGACGGCGATCCAGGCGGTCACCTGCGACGGGCCTACAGCTCCTTCCCCGAGCCCTCTCTGGTCAGGCGTGTGCTCCACCGGTGGTTTGTCGCCGGAGGGCGCCCACCCGGCGAGGCGTACCGCGCCGTGCCTATGTTCCGTCTCGAGTCCCCACGGGCGCTTCGCGAGCTCACCGTCCTCGCCAATTTCGCCGAGGTGCAACTCGCCAAATGGGGGCATGACGGTCCGATCGGTATCAACTACCTGGAAAAGATCCAGATGCCGACGCCCGATGCCCTCTACGGCGCCCTGCTGGCGGGCGTCGACTACGTGCTTATGGGGGCGGGGATCCCTTCGGACGTGCCCCACCTCCTCAACGGTCTGGCTCGCGGCGAGCAGGTCGCCTACCGGGTCGCAGTGACGGGCGCGAGACCTCACGACGGTCACGCCGTGCGCTTCGACCCTGCCGAGGTCGTCGGTCGCCCCGCCCGCCTCGTCCGGCCGCGCTTCGTCGCCATCGTCTCGTCCAACACTCTGGCCTCGTTCCTCGCGAAGGACCCTGCGACGCGTCCCGATGGCTTCGTCGTCGAGGACCACCGCGCCGGCGGTCACAACGCCCCGCCGCGTGGCCCCCTCGTGCTCGATGAGCTCGGCCAGCCTGTTTATGGCGCGCGCGACGAGGTCGATCTTGACCAGATCGCCTCGCTCGGACTGCCATTCTGGCTCGCGGGAGGCGTCGCCTCCCCGGCCCACCTCGCCGAGGCGCGCGCCGCTGGAGCCGCCGGGATCCAGGTCGGCACGGCGTTCGCGCTCTGCGCGGAGTCCGGCCTCGCCCCCGGGCTGCGGGCCCGGGTCCTCGCCGTGGCACGCGCGGGCACAGCCGGGGTCGTCACCGACCCCCGCGCCTCACCGAGCGGCTACCCGTTCAAGGTCGTCCAACTAGAAGGAACGCTATCTGAGCCCGCCGTCTACGCCAGGCGCGAGCGGCGCTGCGACGTTGGGCTGCTACGTACGCCCGTTGTGCGCCCCGATGGTGGCATCGCCTACCGCTGCCCGAGCGAGCCAGCCGACGCTTACGTGCGAAAGGGCGGCAAATCCGAGGACACCATCGGGCGGACGTGCCTGTGCAACGCGCTCCTGGCGACCGCCGGCCTCGCGCAGCTGCGCGACTCGGGACTCGAACCGCCGATCGTGACGAGCGGCGACGACCTCGCCCGCCTCGTCGAGGTTCTGGGCGCGAAGGACAGCTGGACTGCGGCTGATGTCGTCGCGTACCTGCTCGCCGACGCGAGAGGCTCAAGGGCGTCCACGATTTGAGATGTTCGCGCCGGTCGCGATGACTGGAACACATCCACGCGACGAGCGGCCTGCCCTGCCAAACGAGTGCCCAACAACCACAGACTATGTGGAGGTTCGGAGCGTCACGAACCGCCGGCTCGATGTCGCGCCGCCGGACAGATCCTACTTGCGGCAGCGGCGTCGACCGGTCGGACTCGACAGTGCGTTCCATGGCCCGCCGAGCAAACAATGCCATGAGCACCCGCGAACGTCTCCGACTTCTGGCAACGAGATTTGGGACCAAAGGCGGTGCTCGACAGTGCCACTTGACCCTCTGATTCGCATGGCCCCGTGTCGTTTCCAGGAGTGTGCGGAGACAACAGGAGCATCGCTTTCCGGTTCACCCCGATGTAGGTGAGTGCCTGAGCGTCAAGGGCGTCCTTGCTGTGCATCAAGAGGGACGGTTGACCAGCTGCACGTGCCTCGTGTTCGCGGCGGACCGCCGGCTCGTCGTCCTCCCGATAGCGGCGCGCCACGGAGTCCCCTTGATCGAATTTCCCTATGACTCGCTAACGTCAGTCGCTTGCGCCCGCGGCGCGCGATCGGCGCAGCTGAGCATCGCATCGCCCGACGCCGAGGTCTTCGTTCGTCGCATGCATCGCGATGCCTCTGATGCGCTCCTCGAGGTGCTTCGAGCCAGAATGCAGCTGTCCACCTCGCAAGCGAGCTGTGCGCATCATGGTCCCGCTCTGTCTACCGCCGCATCGAAATCGTCGACATCTGGGCAGCTCGACGGGCCCTCCCGGGACTACGTGGCCGACAAGTCCGACTTCGGGTCGAGCCGCATTCGGCGCTGGTTCGCCCGCGACTGGACCAGCTACTGACCCCGCCGTGCGCCCACTCCGGTTCACCGGACACACAGA
>Ga0209415_10008011_pt1 | contig 18353 bp, 15 predicted proteins | sample PeaSoiSIISIP2007_FD_187696 | JGI IMG/M metagenome (GOLD analysis project Ga0209415, IMG submission 187696) | Peat soil microbial communities from Weissenstadt, Germany - SII-SIP-2007 (SPAdes) (version 2) | ecosystem: Environmental > Terrestrial > Soil > Wetlands > Peat | place: Germany...
ACCCGCCGTTACGCCCTTTGCGGGGCCGCGATGGCCTTCGGTGCCTTGGCCAAGGTCGTGCCCGCCCTGATCGTGCCGCTCGTGCTGGTCTCGATCGTGCGGACCGCGTGGGACGCCGATGCGCCTGGAGCGACGCGACGGGCCGTCGGCGATCTCGCAAGATTCGTCGCGGGCGCGCTCGCGACCGCGTTCGTCCTGCTCCTGCCCGAGATCGTCTCAGGAAGCCTGGGCGGGATCATCTCGGCGACGTTCGGGCGGGAGTCGCTCTCGGTCCAGGCGGTCGGTGGCGAGGCGCTCATCGGTTTGAGCCGCATTCGCGGCTTGTTCGCGCTCCACACCTATCTGCAGAATCACCCTGCGGTGATCAACAGATTGAATTTGTTGGGCACAGCTGCAGCGGTGCTGTGGGCCATGGTGCGCATCGCCCGGCGGGGCGCGACCCCCAGCATCTTGTTGTCCAGCACCGGTGCCGTCCTCGGGATGTTGCTCCTCACCGCTCCTGTCGGACAGCCGCAGTACATGATCTGGCTGATGCCGATCGTCGTCGCGCTCTGGGTTCTGTATCGCGCCGCTCGTTTTGAGCTGTGGGTCCTGTCGATCGGAACGCCGATCTTCGCGGCCTTCATCCTGGGACCGATCGGCTTCTTCGGACCGGTCGCAGCGTTCACGCCAGCCCTGACGGTCAACCAGTGGATGGCGACGATCCTCGATTGGACGCAGCCCAGGGTGCAAGGCATCCTCACGACGAACGCATCGTTCCAGCCGTCGATCCTCGTGGTCGCGGCTACCGTCGTCGCTGAGGTTGCCCTCGTCATCCGGGGAATCCGGCGACCCGAGTCATGGGCTGGGAGCACCAAAGAGCCCGAAGCGGCGCCGGCGGTGACCTTCAAGCGGGGATCATCTCCTTCCGAGAGAGCGATCCGCAGCCGGGAACGAATCCCTCGCTTTCTGCTCGGGGCGACGCTCGCCGTCTCGGTCGTCCTCGCCGTGACGACACAGGCAGGCACGCCGTCGGGGGCGGTTCGGGTGACAAGTGCGTCGGTCATCGGATCGGACCTCAACCTTCGTCTCGGTGCGCAGCTCGGCCCCGCTGGTGAGTCCCTTCGGCTCGTGGCGTTCCCGGTCTCGAGCACGGTGAGCTCGCCTCGGCGGGTCTATGTGTTCTACGACGCGCGGTACCCCTATGTCGATGGCGACGCAGCCGCGTCGAGCGAGCTCGTGGATCACCTCAAGGCAGAGTTCGACCTGAGCAGGTGGGACGCGAGCGTTGCATCAGCAAATGCCCAGCAACTCCAGCGAATCCTCTCCGACGTCGGGCACGCGCCGGGATCGGTCGTGGTCGACGTGACCGGTGTGCTCCCTTCCACCGTCTTCTCGAGCAAGCTCAACCTGGTCTCTCCGTGGCTCGACGCCGGCGGCTCGTTGATCTGGGGTGGGGCTCCGATCGGGCAATTCGTCGCCGGCCCGAGCACAAAGGCCTCCAACCTGGTCGGACTCTCGAGCCTCGGTCCGCAAGGCAGCGTTGACCTCGTAGGACGGTCTCCGACCGGCTGCACGCCGCGGAAAGCCCAGAGCTCCCACGGCCGTGTCGCGGTCGCTGCCGTGTACTGCCGGCTGATCGTGGAGGACGGCAGTGCGCCCAACCAGCTCGGGCCCGGCCAGTCGCCCATGGGCGCCGCCCTCGAGATCAACTACCGGAGCACCTCGTCGCCAGTGGCTGCGATCTCCTCTCGACTGGCTGGCGGTCAGCTCCTCGGATGGTACGGCGACGGCGCCTCCTCGGTCACCGCCCTGCCGGTGGGGAAGGGATCGATCGTCATCTTTGGAGGCCAGGTCCTGCAGGCTGCGGATTCCTCCGTGGACATCGCGACGATCCTGATCTCTCGGGCCTACGCCGCGACAGGCCCGCCCGTATGGATCACGGTTCCGGCGAGCCGCATCGCACGCGCACAGGGTCTCGTGAGGTGGTCCATCCCACTTCAGAACCCGCGCGGGCCGCAACGGATCTCGCTGTTCGCCATGGACCCGAATCGGCTCGGCACGCTGAAGACCTCGTGGGTGGCGAGCGTCGGGCAAGCATCGCCGCAGGTCACGGTCACACGCTGGCAATGATAGCGGCGCACTCCTCCGGCGCGTTAGCGTTCAGGGACCTGTCAGTCGCCGCGTTTGCCGTGGTCCCGTCGAGAGATTTCCAGAGGTGCGAGTAGTCGTGAGAACGCGTGTGAGCTCGTTGACGAGCCTGCTTGGCAGGGATCGCAACCGCAACGCGGCCATCTTGCTCGGAGCCGCGGCCGTCTTGAACCTGCTCGGCAACGTGGCGTTCCACGTCTTGGCTGCGCGCAAGACCGACGTGAGCACCTACGGTTTGATCGCAACACTGCTGTCCCTCGGCATCGTTGCCAGCGCACTCGGCTCGGGGCTCCAGTACGTCGTCGCCCGCCACGCCGCGATCCCGGGAAGCGATCCGCGTGGCGTCCTGGGTCGGTCGGTCTGGTCACTCGTCCCGATCCTTGTCTGCGTCGCCCTTGTCGGGTTTGCCGCCGGGCCGGCCTCCACGTACCTGCACGCCGGCTCGCCTGCGGCCGTTGACGCAGGTCTGTTCTATTTCGGCGCCACCATCGTCTCTGCGGTACCGGTCGGCGTCCTCATGGCCCAGCAGCGCTTCGGGATCATCGCAGCCTCGGTCGCCCTCAGCGTGGTGCTGCGTGTCGGGCTGGCGCTGGTGCTCGGTCTCAGCACGGACGCCACCGTGATCGCGCTGATGACCTCAGCGATCGCCACGATTGGTGCCTTGATCTTCAACGCGAGTGCGATCGTGTTCGGAGGCACTCTCGCTTCGACGCTCAAGTACCGCCAAGAGCCGCGTGGCGCCGTGCGTTCCGAGGGGATCCGTCTTGCCTTTCTCGGCGGATGTCTGTGGTCGACCTGGCTCCTCCCGATCTCTTTCGCCCGTCATTACTTGAGCGGCACGAGGGCGGGACACTTCAGCGTCGGGCATCTGGCCGGAAGCAGCTTGCTGTTTCTCGCGGCTCCGGTCGCGACCGCGTATTTCCCGGCCATCGTGCGCTCGCACAGCCGGCGACCTGCCGCTACAGGGCTGTTCTTGACTGCAGCCGTGGGACTGGTCGGCGCGCTCGGTCTCGGCTTGCTCGGGCCCGTCGTGTTCACCGAGTTGTTCGGCGTGGGCTTCCCACCCTCGCACGAGCTCTTCTTCTACCTGGGGCTTTCGGCGGCGGCGTGCGCAGTCGCGACCTACGTCCTGTGGACGAGCCGGGCTCGAGGCACCATCCCAGGTGCCGTGCCGGCCGGCGTGTTGTGCGCTCTCGCGCTGGAGCTGCTGCTCGGCATTTTTGGAAGGCATACCAGCACCGCCCTCGCGATCTCGCCAGCCATCTCAATCAGCTGTGGTGGCGTGGTCGGGCTTGTGCTGTACCGTCCATCCCTGGCACGCCGGCGATCGGGCGCGACCGCCGTGGCGGCTCCTGCCGCTGAGCGACTTCTTCGCGCAGACGTGCCCAGCGACGCGCTCAGCCTCTTGCCGTGCCTCACGGTCGGCGTGATGGCGCACAACGAGTCCGCGACGATCCGCCCGTGTCTGGAGGCCCTTCTCGCTGAACAGGACAACGGGGTCGGTGTGGGCAGCGTCGTCGTCGTCGTGAGCGGCAGCACCGACGGGACGCCGGACATCGTCCGCCAGATAGCCGGTACGGACCGGCGTGTCCACCTCGTCGTCGAGCCCGAGAGGACAGGCAAGGTCAATGCGGTCAACCTGTTCCTCGAGTATTGCAAGTCGCCGCTCGTGGCCCTCGTCTCCGGTGACGTGCTGCTGACGAAGGGATCTCTGGTCGATCTCGTCGCTCCGTTTCGCGACCCGCGCGTCGGAATGACCGGTGGGCGCATACAACCTCTGAACGAGCCGAAAGGCATCTGCAATCGGCTGGTGATCCTCAATTGGGAGCTGCACGACGCGGCATCGCTCCGGGCGCCCAAGCTCGGCGAGGCGGTCCTCTTCCGTCGGATCTTCCGGCGTCTCGATGCGACCCTTACCGACGAGGTGCTGATCGAGGCGAACGTGGTGGCGGCGGGATACGAGCTCCGGTACGTGCCAGGAGCAGTCATCTTGAACCACGGCCCAAGCAAGTTCCGTGACTACGTCCGGCACCGTGTCCGCATCAACGTGGGCCACATGATCCAGCAGCAAAGCGACGGCTACACACCCTCCACGCTGCGCGACTCGGTCATACTGCTGGCGATCTGTGACGTGGTCCGGCGCCGTCCGGCATCCCTGCCGCTCGTCGTGTTGGCCCTCGTCACCGAGATGTACGTCAGGGCGGCGGCGGCCCTGAAGCGCACGGCGCTTCGCAAGCGGAGCCTGTCCTCCTGGGAGCCGATCACGAGCGCCAAACGTCCGCTGGCAGTGCCGGTGTCGGTACCCGTGCCCTTGACGATGCCGACGAAGAGGCCGGTACCGGTGCAGGTGCCCGATGCGGAGCCACTGCTGATGGAAGCTCGAGCGGTCGAAGACAGGGTGTGAGCGATAGGCGCTCGCGGGTACCTCCTTCGCCCGTCCCTCGACCCGGATAGAAGAGCTCGGCCCACGGCCGTCGGCGCCTTGTCGGCCCTGGCTAGGTTCCGCGGCCAGGGGACGAGCCGATGCAGGTCCCGCGGGATCACGGTCGTTTCTCGGATGGCGGCCGCGCCCGTCACGCGCGCCATCCAGCGCTCGAGACCGATCGCGAAGCCTTCGTCGGGAGCCATCCCGTAGCGAAACGCGGCACCTGGTTCACAGAGGAAACAGGGCCGAATGAAGTCGACCCGGTAGGCCTCTCGCCCTCAGTGGGTCCGGGTAGGCTGTCGGCATCGTGCTCACTGCCGAGCTTCGGTTTCGGCTCGGCCGGGCACGTCAGACAAGTGGTTTCGGGCGCTTGGCTCAGGTGGTTAGAGCGCAGCCTTCACACGGCTGAGGTCACAGGTTCGAGTCCTGTAGCGCCCACCACGAAATATACCTGAAACAGCAGCTCACGAGCCATTTCAGGTTTGACCGACCTTACTCACTAGTGACCCTCAATTCGCCCTTCGTGCCACTCGGTGTGGCACGCGTGTGGCACGAGGCGCATAGCCAACTGGGACGAGGCCGGGTTGGTCGAACGCCGTGAAGGGCGTCATCCTGACTCGGTCAAGCAGACTTGACCACCCCACGACCAGGCTGCGAGGCCAGCAACGACCAAGCTCGCGGAGCCTTGCGGCGTGAAGCGCCTCAGGTCGAGCCGGGCGTGACTGGCGCGAATTAACCGTCGATCGGTGTGCCCACTTCGTCGAGGCTGGTCGGCATTCGGTCCGGCAATCTGTGGAGGAGCTGCCGCCTACCAGCACTCGGGGGCAGGGTCGGGCGGGAACCGACGTTGCCCTCCCTGGTGTCAAACATGTGTACTGATCCAGCCGGCACCCCTGCAGCTCATCTCCTACGCTTTCCGCATCGAGACGCTGACCTTCCTGTTCACGGACATTGAGGGATCGACGGTGCTCTTGCGGCGCCTCGGCGATGTCGTCTACTCCAAGGTCCTCAACGACCACCACCGGCTCATCCGCGCCAGCCTCCAGGCCTACGAGGGCATCGAGCAGGGGACCCAGGGCGACTCGTTCTTCGCGGTCTTCACGTCGCCCAGCGCCTGAGTGGCAGCCGCCGTCGAGATGCAACAGGCCCTGGCCGAGCATGAGTGGCCCGCCGGAGAGCAGCTACAGGTCCGCATGGGCATCCACACCGCGAGGCGTCGGAGGCCTCCACCGGCCTCGTCGGCTACGAGGTCCACCGAGCGGCCCGGATCGCCGCGGTCGGCCACGGGGGCCAGGTCCTGCTGTCGTCGACGGCCGCCGGACTCGTCCAGGACGCCCTGCCGGCCGACGTCGCCGTACGGGAGCTCGGAGCGCACCGGCTGAAGGACCTCGGTCGCCCGGAGGTGCTGTTCCAGCTCGTTGCCCACGGCCTCAGGTCAGAGTTCCCGCCGATTCGCTCTCTTGACAACCCCGAGCTGCCCAACAACCTGCCGGCCTCCCTCAGCCCGTTCGTCGGCCGTGGCGCAGAGCTCGCCGAGATCCGTGCCCTCGTGTTGGGTTCGAGGCTCGTCACGCTCACGGGCGCCGGTTCCGACGGCCGTCATCGGCGCGCTGGAGCTGCGTCAGGAGGCCAGCTGCTCCCCGCTCGACTCGCTGCTCAAAGCCATCCGGGACCAGAACGTCCTCATCACCCTCGACAACTGCGAGCACGTCATCGACGCCGTCGCCAAGCTCGCCGACCTCATCGGCCGGAACTGCCCCAAGGTCTCACTCGTCGCCACCTCGCGCGAGCCGCTCGGCGTCGACGGCGAGCAGGTCTACCGGGTCCGATCGCTCTCGCTGCCCACCGAGGTCGTCGAGGGCGTTGAGGACTTGGAGGGTTCCGACGCGATTGAGCTGTTCGTGACACGAGCTCGTTCGCATGACAAGACTTTCGAGCTCGACGGCTCGAACGCGGGGCTCGCGGCCTCGGTCTGCCGGCGGCTCGACGGCATCCCGCTGGCCATCGAGCTCGCGGCCGCCCGGCTCTCCTCGATGTCACTCGAGGACCTCCACGATCGCCTCGACCAGCGGTTTCGCCTGCTCACCGGCGGCAGCCGCAACGCTCTGCCTCGCCAGCAGACTTCGTGGGCAGCTTCGACCTCCGTGCCGCAGAGGTGGTCTGCGCGGCCGGAGACGTGGAAACCTTCGACCTCGCGGACCTGCTCGGCTCGCTCGTCAACAAGAGCCTGGTCACCGCCGAACGGTCTTCGACGGCGATGCGCTACCGGCTCTTGGAGACTATCCGTCAGTACGCGGCGGACCAGTTGCTCCAGATCGGGGGCGAGAGCGAGGCCCTCGAGGCACGACGACTGCACGCCGAGTACTACCTCGGGCTCTGAGAGGAGGCAGCGCCCGAGCTTGTCGGCGCGAAGCAGGTCAAGTGGCTGAACCGGCTCGACCTCGAGTGGGACAACCTTCAGGCAGCGTTCAACACCTTTGCATCCGAGCCCGAACGGACCGAAGAGGTGCTCAGGCTCGGGGTGGCCGTCAGATCCTTCTTCGCAACCCGGCAGCACCAGACACCCATCACGTTCCTCCGCGAGGCACTTGTTCACGGCGCAAAGGTGCCGACCCCGCTCAAGGCCCGAGCACTCCTAGCCACCGCCATCCTGATCCAGATGATGCTGATCGGGGAGCGGCCTCACGAGACCGCGCGTGAGCTGTGCAAGGAGGCGATCGAGCTGGCCCGGGAGCTGAACGACCCCTCGCTCGAGGCCGACGCCCTCGTGTGGCTCACCATGATCTCGGAGAAGCTCGAACAACGGGAGCTGGCGCTTGCGCACGCCCGGAGAGCGCTCCAGGTCGCCCGGCGGATCGGTGATCCTCGGCTCATCGGCCGCGCCTTGTACGCAATCGGCTATGTGCAACCTTCGCCGGAAGCGGGACGAGAGTTTTACCTCGAAGCGCTCGTCAACCTCCGCCAGGCGGGAGATCTGATCTTTGTGTGCAGCGTCCTGATCGGACTCTCGGCTGGCCGCTGCACCGATCTCGAGCAAGTCCGCGAGGCTTCGGCGCTGGCGGAGGAGGCGATGGGACTCGCCGAGGAGCTCGGTGCCATGTTCCACCTGCTAGTCCTTTGGGCCAACCAAAGCATCTACAGCTACCTCTTGGGAGACGTCGAAGAGGCAGAGCGCTACAGTCGCCGTGCGTTCTTATCCGCCCGTCGTCTCGGCCGTCCGCTGGACGGGAACGTCTGGAACGTCTTCGTCCTCGCGTGCTGCGCAACGAGCAACGGAGACTTCGCGCGTGCGGCGCAGTTGACCGGTGCCCACGACGCCATCGACTCAGGGTTGCCCGAACCGTCTCGCGGCACCTGGTCCCTGCTTGAGATCGAGATGCGCGACCGCAACCGCGCGCGACTCGTCGAGGCCCTCGGACAAGCGGAGTTCGAGCGAGCGAGCGCTGTCGGCCGAGGGCTCACCTTGGACAAGGTGGCCGACCTCGCGCTCGGCAGGGTTCGACCCGCCCGATATAGCGCTGGTCCCTGGCGGACAGTCGGTTGAATCTCCGGACGGAGCCTGAGCAGAGTCTCGACGACGGTCTCACCAACCGGCGGGGTGAGGCCGCCCGCAACGTTGCTCCTCGCGCGAAGTCGCACAGAACACCGAGGCTCACGAGACGCCTAACCGCGCCGGATTCAGCGCTCTGGAGCATGGAGGTCCTGACGGTCCCGCGCACGGAATTTCTCATACGCATAAACGGCTGACCGTTCTCGACACGGCGGCTCGTGAGAGCCAAATCCACGACGCACCATTGGACCGTCACGCAGCTGCCGTCAGCGGCGAACGCCCGTCCGAGCGCGTAAGCAACGAGCCGGCATTCGAGTGGTCAGTTGGTGAAGACGAGCCCCGAGGTGGCGAAAGCCGATGCCTTGCGGTCCCGGCACAACCGCGCGAACCTGCGGCGTCGGGAGGTGACCAATGTCATACGAGAAGGGCCCGGAGCTCTCGGGCGCGCGCCTCGAGAACGCCGATTTCTCCAACGCACGCCTGCACGCGCCGAACTTCGAGGGTGTGAAGATCACCGACGCGTGGTTCCACAACGCCGATATCTCCGGTGATCTCGAAGGGCTCCGCCTGAACGGGGTCGAGGTGGCGCCGCTCGTGGCGGCGGAGCGGGCGCGGCTCTTCCCGGAGCTCATGCAGCTGCAGGCGGCCGACCCCCGAGGCCTCGCCGAGGCGTGGGCGATGATCGAGGCTAAGTGGCAGGTGACCGTCTCCCGTGCGCGGCAGCTTTCCGAGGCGGCGCTCAACGATCGCGTGGACGATGAGTGGAGCTTCGTCGAGACGCTGCGCCACCTCGTCCTCGCGACCGACTGCTGGCTCCGGCGAATGGTGACGGGGATCGAGCGGCCCTACCACCCCTGGGGGCTTGCGGGGTCGTGGCTCAGCGATCCCGTCGCTTGGGGGCTCGAAGCCGGCGCGAACCCGTCACTGGACGAAGTCCTCGACGTCCGTCGGGCCCGGATGGACGAGGTCGAGCACACGATCGCCGCCGTGACGCCCGAGGAGCTGGAGCGCGTTTGCGTTCCCCCGGACGCGCCGGGTCATCCGGACCGTGAGCACACCGTCCTGGCATGCCTCCACGTGATCCTCAACGAGGAGTGGGAGCACCACCGCTACGCGGTGCGCGATCTCGAGGTCCTCGAAGACCGCTGACGGCTACGGAGCTGCACTGGCCCCAGCCGGCGTGTCGAGCTGTTCACCCAGCGCTGACGTGCCACCTGACGTCAGTTTCGCAGTCGCAGGCGACTGGGTATCGTCTTAGATCGTCGTGCGGACGCGGCGCGTACTGTCCTACGCCGCGGAAGGGGCGCTCGAGTAGCGCCGGTCGACATTCGCCACTGGGTTCGGTCTCGTCGATCGCGTTCCGTACCCGTCTGGTATTCCTCACCGAAAAGGGCGAGCCGGTATTCGGTGTGCAGTTCTGTATTCGCTTACGCTGCGAAGCGCCCCCGATCACGCCATCTGCCAACTCGGATCGTCGGCCTGTTGGCGCCGGGCTGTTGCGTCAACCGCGCCAGTGCTGCTCCCGACAACCGACGTTGTCCCGGAGCCACTCGACGAGCGGACGCATCGCGCGCCATGCCGTCGCCACGGCCGCCGAACAAGTCGAGCCGGGCTCAAGCTGGTCAGCTGGCACGTTGCGTGCCGCAGCGAGGGTTGTGTGGCGTGCCAACCCGATGCGCGGGTGATCGGCGCGCCAACCTCGGGGACAGCCGCGTAGCACCTTGCTCGTGACCTCGTGACCTGACCGGCGCAGGTCATCGAGCACCGTCGCCAGGTCTTCCCCCGGGCCATCGGCAGCAATGGCTTGCCGGTAGCGCCTCACCTGCTCCGGGGACGATCGCATCCAGCCCCCTTCGGCACGAACACCCTCCAGCGAGAGCACGACCCGGTAGACGATCGTGTCCGCAACGCTCAACACTCCGACCTGGTGAGACCATAGGTACGGGTCGCGATGGAGGTTATAGGCGTAGAGGTCGCGCCGAACTCGTCGCCGAGGGTGTCGAGCAGCTCCTCCATCGGCACGTGGACGTCACGCTCCCACTCGAGCCGGAGCGAGGCGACGTAGTCCCACGAGGGGCGCGCCGCGACCTTCTCGAAGAAGGAGAAGGCACCCTCGCCGAAGCCGTCGAACCCCACCCCGCGAGTCTGCCCCTCGACCTTCCGCCACGGAAGCTTCACGCGTTCTCATGGGCCGGCAGACTGATGATGAGAGCTTGCCGAGAGTTATTGGGCAAAAGACAAGCGAGTTTCTCGCGCGCTCCTGGGCACCTACTCAGGTCATTGGTCGCGGATCGCTGGAAGTGAACGTTAGCTGACGGGCGCCGTATTACCCACGGCGATCTCGAGCCGGGGAACGATGATGTCCGGTTCTCACCGGATTCCGTCGAGGAAATCGAGGACACGGCGCGTGAGCAGGTTGGCCGCCGCCTCGTCGTACGAGGGCAGTGAGGAGTCGGCGAACAGGTGTTCCTTGCCGGGATAGAGGAACAGTTCGGCTCGCTCAGCGGAGCCAACCAGGGCGCGTGCCGCGTCGAGGTCGCCTTCATCGGCGAAGAACGGGTCGGCGTCCATCCCGTGTACTTGGGCCGGAACGTCCGCCGGCCATGCGTCACCGAACTCCGACACCGGCAGGCACGCGTGGAAGAGCAGCGCCCCCTTGGCTCCGGGGCGGGTCTGGGCTAGCTGTTGCGCTGGCATCACACCGAGCGAGAAGCCCGCGTAGACGAGGGCGTCGCCGAGCCCCTCGACCGCGGCGACGCCACGTTCCATGAGCGTGCCGAACCCGGTCCGCTTCGCGTAGGCAAGACCCTCCTCCAGGGTCTCGAAGGTGTGCCCTTCGTAGAGGTCCGGCACATGAACGGTGTGACCCGCCTGGCGCAACTCGGCCGCGAAGGCTTCCACTCCTTTGGTCAGCCCCTGAGCGTGGTGGTACAGCACAAGCTCGGCCATGGTCTGCTCGCTTTCAAGAGTCTGAATGAGCTAAATATCCCGAACGATCAGTGATGCTAGTCTAATCCAACTATGTCGAGCAATACCCAAGTCCCGGACTACGACCTCGCCGACACGATCGAGCTCACCACCGCCGAGCAGGTGCGGGCGATCAGCGACCCCCTACGCACGACCATCCTCGGCCTGCTGCACGAGCGAGCGGCGACCGTGACGGAGCTGGCCAGCGCGGTCAAGCGCCCCAAGAGCACTGTCGCGCACCACGTCAACGTGCTGGCACGAGCCGGCCTGCTGCGCGTCGTACGGACCCGGCGCGTCAGGGCGATCGAGGAGCGCTACTACGGCCGCACCGCACGCATGTTCTACGTCAGCCTCGGCCGGCACGCCGACGGCGTCGCGCTTCCGCCCGACTTCAACGACTTCGAGGTGGCGGCAAAGGAGTCCGCCGCGGCGTACGAGATCGGCCAGTTGCGCGCCTTCATCCGACACGCCCGGATACTTGAGGAACGGGCGGCAGAGTTCTGGCAAAGCATCGATCAGGTGATCCACGAGTTCGACCGGCTCCCTCGTTCCGGCGAGACGGTCTACGGGCTCGCCCTCGGCTTGTATCCCATGTTCGACTACCCGACTCTGCCGCCCCGGCCAGACGAAGAGGACTGACGCACGGACGGGAACCCCTGCCGGACTCAAACCAGCGGCGCTCTGCGCCGCGACCACGCTAGACCTGATGTCGATCTGCTCGGGGCGCCTTAACTAAGCGCTCCGGTGTTCGGTGTGGCGTTCTGTTCGTGGCATCCCCGACGCAGGCATCACTTCGAGGGCGGGATTGACACGAGTAGGCGCAGCACGGACTGGGCTGTTATTGCAATTGCCGAACGAGCGATATCGAGCGGCTGCACGACTGGACACCGGAGGAGATCCAGGGGACGCTGTAACCGAGAGTAGCGCGCGCCCACCCGACGCTCGCGAAAGACAGCACGGGCTCCCAATGCCTGAGCTGGCAGGGGTCGCCAGATCAGCCGATCTGGCACCGACGCTGTGGGGTCTCAGTAGCTGAAGGTCGTGGCACCGTCGCCGATCCACTCCCACAGCTGCACACTGCCTCCCAGCTCGGCGTCGGACACCAAGTCCCCCTTGTCGAGCTGCTTGGCATTGAAGCAGATGGGGCAGACGAGGAGCCGACCCCCGGCCTTGGCGTAACGACCCATGAGGTCGGGGATGCTCGGGCAGCCCTCGCACGCGGTACCGACTGCGGTGCCGTCGAGCGCCAGTCTGACCGCTTCCTTGGTGAGGAACATCAGTGTGGGTCGACCGCTCTCGGCCGCACCGACGGCCACGAGCAAGGCGACGGTGACGCGCTCGGTGTCTTCGAGCCCTGTGGTGAGACTGATGGCGGCCTTGTTGCTCATGTTCGTCTTCCCTTCTCTGAGGTCGAGGCTGCTTTGGACTTCGGTCAGTGCTGGCCGGCAGGCATGAACCCGGAACACAGCAGGTCGAGGGTATCGATGCGCTCGCCAGCTCGCAGGTAGGCCTGCTGCTCGATGACGTGCCAGTCGTCGTCGCCCATCGGCGTCGGGCGGACGCGGAGGCGCCAGGACACGTGGAGGCGATCGCCGACGTCGCCCACCGAGCCGTCGAGGACCTCGAAGTCCTCGGCGCTCCCGAACCAGCGCCGGAAGGCACTGACGATCTGCGGGGCGCCCTGGAACTCGTCGGGACCGTACGGGAGAAGCGCCCGCATCGTCGCCTCGGGCTCGAAACAGTCGCTCATCTGGCCAAAGTCGCGCTGGGCCAGCGCTTCGAGGAAGAGGCCACCGACGGACCAGTTCGTCGTCGGGGGCGTCCTGACCAGGGCTGGCGGTTCCGATGTCTCGCTCATGGGGCAGTTCTACGACGTCTCGGCCCCGCCGCATATCGGGTCTTTGCCCGATTTCGCGCTCCTCAGTCGGCGCCCTCACCCGCGCTGATCAACCCGTGGCGCATCGCGAACAGGGCCGCCCCGCCTCGGGAGCGCACGCTGAGCTTGGCGTAGATGTGCTCGGTGTGGGTGCCGACCGTCTTGGCCGAGATGGTCAGCTCCTGCGCGATCTGCTTCTTGGTCATCCCTCGGGCGAGCAACACCAGGATCTCGACCTCGCGGGTGGTGAGCCCACCCGCATGGCCCTCGTGTCGGCGCACCCGATGCCCGGCGGCGTCCAATACGGCCCGCACCGCGTCGCCATCCAGACGCCCGTCGGTGACCTCCGCCGTCAGCACCTGGCGGGCGGCGTGAGGGTCCAGCCCGGCGCGATGGGGACGCGGTTCGAGCAGCGCGTGGTAGACGTCGGCCGCGGCGATCACGCGGGCCGCCATAGACAGACCCTCTGCGCTGACGCCAGCGGGGTAGCCGGATCCGTCCATCCGCTCGTGGTGCATGGCGGCCAGCTGCCCGATGGCGGCCAGCGCGGGGGGCTTCGAGAACGTCCGCGCCGTCAGGTAGGGGTGGGTACGGACCCGCTCGAGCTCGGCCTCGGTCAGTGGCCCGGGCCGGTTCAAGAGCCCGGCCGAGACGCCGATCGTGCCGACGTCGTGCACGAGCGCCGCTCGCCGGACAAGGGTGACGTCGTCACCCGGCAGGCCGACGCTGGCAGCAGCGGCAGCGGCCAGCCCGGCGACTCCCCGTGAGTGCCCAAGCGTGAAGGGTGACTTCACGTCTGCGAAGTCGGCGAATGCCTCCAAGGCCTCGTCGAGTTCCTCGCCCTCGAGCTCGCGTCCCAACTCGTCGCGCCCGCCGATGAGCGTGTTCCAGCCGTCGAGCTCGTCGATGGAGGCGAGCAGCTCGTCGGCGTGTGCGCAGAAGTCGTCGACGAGCGCGGGATCGAACTCCGTGCCCCGACGGGAGCGAAGCATCTCGACCGCCGCCTTCGTCCCGCCGATCCGGTGCAACGCCTCCACGTCGTTGGCCACGTGGATGATCCGCATGATGCGGGCGATCTGCTCGCCCGCCAACTTGGCGGGCGAGCCCTTGCCGTCCCAACGCTCGAAGGCCTGCTGGAGCGGCTCGCGTACCTCGGGACCGAGCCCGAGTCGCAGCGACAGGTCGCCCGAAACCTCGCAGTGAGCGGCCATAGACCGCTCGACCTCCTTGGATCCGCCGGCGAGGAAACGGCCGATCATCGTGAGCCGCCGGATCGGCGAGCTTCCGGCAGCGACGTGGCCGATCATGAAGCGCATCATGGGCAGGCCCGTAAGATCCACTAGGTAGCTGTCGGCCCGCACCGCCATGTCGTCACCGAACCACTTGCTCATCTCGTAGGCATCGGCAAGGCAACCGACCCATGCGAGGAGCGACACGTAGAAGATGGCGGCCCGCTCGTCATCGGACATGCCCTCGAGGTCCGCCATCCGCAACGCGATGAGGGTCTGCCGGATGATGTGTTCCTGTGGCTGGCCCAGTCCTAGGTCTGTCGCCAGCGACAGGGCCGACACCAGCTCGGCCAGCCGAATTCCGCCTCGCGCGGTCGTCACGCGCTCAGCCTACGAAATGCGCGGATATCGGGATCATCTGCGCCGACGGGTGGATCCCGATGTCGCGCAACTGTACGAAGGGTGCCGCCGTAGCGGCGCGCCATAACGACGCGCAACTCGCCCCCCAAGGCATTGTCGGGTCCGCAAATAATCGGCGATATGCGCTCAATCAGTGACCGAAGACGGCGATGTTCCCGGCTCTTTCGAGGTGGTCCGGTGCCGTCACGGGTGGGGTCGGGATCAGAGGTCGGGACTCGTGGGAAGCACAGGCGTTGGCGATAGCTCGTAAGAATGCCCGAGACTTCGCCGCTGCATCATCGGCGGTGGGGTTGGAGTGTTCGTGGTGAAAGGGCGGGGGCGATGGGAGCTGGCTTGTTGGGCTTCGATGGCTCGGCGTAGCTGGCTGATGCGGTCGACGAGCTCAGGATAGGTCTTGATGAAGTCGGCTCTGGCTTGCTGCGCGTCTTCGAGCTCACCGATCCGAGCGGCAAAACGGGACCCCTCGCCTTCGAGAAGCCGAACGTGAGGTTCGGTCGTGCGCTGCCAGGCACGCTCGGCCGCTTGCAGCCTGGCGGCACTGGTCTTGAGGTCATCGCGGCTCCGGTGTCGGGCAAGGAGTCCACGGTGGGGATCTTGGACGCGGCGGAGGATCTCTTTGTGGGCTCGGCGCGCAAGTTGGAGATCCTCGTAGCTAGGTCGAACGGGTGTGTTCGCCCACCACCCGGCGCCGGTGCGGAGGTCGGCAAGGTCCTTTTCGAACGCGGCCTGTTGTTCGTGAACGTGAGCAAGCTGGTCGGTGACGTCAGGCGGGATGCTCCCGATGAGTTCTCGGTGCTCGGCACGAAGCTCGGCGAGGCGCTGGGCGGCTCGAGCCCGGTCCGTGGCCCATTGCTGGCGGCGCTCGTCATCCCAGGACCAGGTGAGGCGTTGGGCGGCTTGGTCGAGGTCGGGTGCAGTGGTGTAGACGTGGCTGGCGTTCCTGGCCCGGCTCATGGCCACATAGGCAAGCTCGCGGCCACCACCGTCGTCGAGGACGTGGGCGACTTCGACCGTCGTTCCCTGGGCGCGGTGAGCGGTGATGGCGTAGCCATGGGCGACGCGGTCGGCGCCTATGTACTCGGCGCTCATGTGCAGCTGGCGGCCGTCGGGGGTGATGGCGGTGAGAGTCTCGGCCTCCGGGTCGACGGCGGTTACGCGCGCAGCTTGTGAGGTGACCCAGGCGCCCTTCGGTCCGGGGGCAAGGGTGATGACCTGGTCCCCGGCCCGGTAGGTGCGTCCTCCGGGGGCGGTGAGCTCGGGGCCGGTGAGCCTCCCGGAGCGTTCCCACAGCTCGCGGGCGACACGGTTGAGCACCTCGACGTTGTCGCGGCGGTAGGCGAGAAGGAGAGGGTCTCGTCGCGCGTCGATGTCGCTCGCCCAGGCCCGGATCATGCGGGTCACCGCTCGCCGTCGGTCGGGCACGGGATGGACGCGCCCGTTGCGGGCATACCAGCCGACGGCGGCGGCGATGTCGCCGTCTCGGAGCTGACTGAGCGCTCCGCGTTCGGTGGGGTCGTTCTGACGCAGGGTCGGTGAGCGCCCAGAGCTGTTCGGGGTGGCGTCCGGCGAGGGCGGTGAGCACTCCACCCGGGCCGATGGCGCCGAGCTGGCGGTCGTCTCCGATGATGATCAGCTTTGCCCCGGATCGCTCGACGGCCGTTAAGAGACGGGCGAGGTCGACATCTGAGGTCATGGCGCCCTCGTCGAGGATCAACACGTGCCGGTCGGAGAGCTCCAGGGTGTTGTGGTCCAGTCGCCAGGCGAGCGAGGCTATGGTGCGCGACTCGATCCCGGCGCCCTCTCCGAGGTTCATCGCTGCCTGTCCGGAGGTGGCCGTGCCTAACACGGTGTAGCCGGCGCTCTCAAAGCCCTCGCGGACCGCCGCCAGCGTCGTCGTCTTCCCGGACCCGGCCACACCCATGACGAGATCGAGTCGGTGCCCACTCACGAGGAGTCCGGTCGCCACCTCGCGCTGGGTGGCAGTGAGGGGAACGCCGACACGCTCCTCGAGGCCGGTGACAGCCTCGAGCGCGGCCTGTTCCTCGACCTTCGGCCCGTCATCGCCGGTCAGTGCCTCGGCCACGGTTGCGATGCGCTCCTCGAAGGCAAGGACACAGCGCGCCGTCCAGACCTGTTCCCTGCTCCCCGTCACGATCGAAAGGGCGACCGCGTCGCTATTTGCGAGGACCGTCTCGACCGCCTGGTCGAGCATGGAAAGGAGCAGGCCGTGAAGGTGCGGGGCGGCGGCGATGATCAAGTCGCCTCGGGTGAAGGTCTTCTCTTGCGCCAGGCGCCCATCCGGGCCGAGCAGCTCACGGGCGAGCTCTTCGAAGTCAACCTCCGGGAGCTGGTAGGCGGAACCCGCCGCCTCGACCGCGGCGAGGAGATCGGCCGGGGGATGACCAGCAGCGGAGAGTTCGTCCCGCCACCGGGTCAACAGGTCCTCGACGTGGACTTCCGCCTTGCGATCCCGGGTGGCCCGGGCCGCGACCGACCGCGCCGCATAGGAGACATCGGGTCCGACGGCGGCGGTGATCTGGGCAGACTGGGTCGAGTGCAGCTCGCAGACCTCGGCCGGGATGCCGGCTATCGCCCAGCTTCCGAAGCGTCTGGACGGGCCCGGGTCGGCGACGACCCCGTACCCGAGCTCGACTGCCTTGGCGGCAGCGGCCATGCGCCCTACTGCCGTCGCCGCGTGGAGGTGGTCGCGCAGGAACGCCGTATCGGCGCCCTTCCAGCCTCCCCTTGCGTCACGCATCAGCACGGCGTTGGCGATCAGCACGTGGTCGTGCACCTGGGGATCCCCGGCCCGGGTCGTCGCGTGCCGGGAGCTCGCCCAGATGAGCCCACCGGTGGCGACCCGTGTCTGGGCGCGTCCCCGCCTCCACCGCGTTTCGCGACGAGGCGGTCCAGGTACTCGAGGGTGGCGTCGCGTTCGGCGTCGACGATCTCGTGCATGTCCTCCGCGCGACCGATCACGCCGAGCTCGGCGACCGACTTGTGGGGGGAGATGACGAGCTCGAGGCCGGGACGCAGACAGCCGACGAGACGCCGGCCGGTACGGGGGTCATGCGCACCACCGATGCCGAACACGGCCCTGTAGTCAGCTAGGTCCACCTCACCGGCCAGGCCGAGCAGCCCGCATCCCGAGCCGCCCCATGACATGGGGGTCTCGCCTCGGGAGGAGTAGTACTCGCCAGAGGCTGCCACCGGGTCGTCACCGCGGCCGGCGACGGTGTGCTCGTGGTATTCGACAGAGTCGGCTCCCATCATCCGCATCTACGCCACGCGCACCACCTCCTTGCCAACTGACAGTTGCAAACGTGTTCCTCTTGGTTTGTGGTTATAGCAGGAATGGAGGGGAAGTAAATGGGTGTTTGGTGATGGGTAGAGGGAGGTTAGAGAAGGTGAGTGATGGTGAATGGGAAGGTTGTTGGAGGGGGAGGACGGAGAGGGTTGATGGAGTGGTGAGGTGGGAGGATGAAGGAGGTGAGGTGGGAAGATGGAGAGGGAGGATGAGGGAGGATGAGGGAGGATGAGGGAGGGTGGAAGGAGTGGAGTGGAGTAGATGGAAGAGCGGAAGGGGAAGGAATGGGTGAGGATGTGGTGGGTTGGTGCTCCGTAGATAGAGGTTAATGAAGGTAAAGTATGGTGAATGTCATTGAGTGTAGTTGATCGACTAGTGGTCCGTCGCTTAAATAGCTCGCATAGCTAAGATGTGGGCATGCCGACACTCGCTGATGCGTTGCCCGTCAC
>Ga0209415_10008012_pt1 | contig 18351 bp, 8 predicted proteins | sample PeaSoiSIISIP2007_FD_187696 | JGI IMG/M metagenome (GOLD analysis project Ga0209415, IMG submission 187696) | Peat soil microbial communities from Weissenstadt, Germany - SII-SIP-2007 (SPAdes) (version 2) | ecosystem: Environmental > Terrestrial > Soil > Wetlands > Peat | place: Germany...
CCCCGCTCAATTTCCATGATCATCTTGTATTGGAAACGGCACCCGATTTCATGATCATTCTTCGATTAGAAAATGCTTCTGCGCGGACTTTTCCGTGAACGTGCTCCACACCGCCTCTTGTATAATGACTCGAACGTGGGCCAGCCGGACCACATCGCGCACTATCGGATTACCGCCAAGCTCGGCCAGGGCGGCATGGGCGAAGTGTACCGCGCAACGGACACCAGGCTCGGGCGCGACGTCGCCATCAAAGTCCTCCCCGCCAGCGTCGCCGAAGATCCGTCCCGCATGGCCCGTTTCGAGCGCGAGGCGCAGTTGCTGGCGGCCCTGAACCATCCGAATATCGCGGCCATCTACGGCATCGAGCAGGGCGCGCTCATCATGGAACTGGTCGAGGGCGACGACTTGAAGGGGCCGTTGCCGGTCGAGACGGCGCTGGCTTATGCGCGCCAGATCGCCGACGCGCTGGAGGCGGCCCACGAGAAGGGCATCATTCATCGCGATCTGAAGCCGGCGAATGTCAAGGTCACGCCCGCGGGCCAGGTGAAGCTCCTCGATTTCGGCCTCGCCAAGGCCACCGAAGAGTCGTCGGCGATCGCCGGCTCCAGCCCCACCATGTCCCCCACCCTTTCGCTCGCCATGACTCAGGCGGGGATGATCCTCGGCACCGCCGCCTACATGTCCCCCGAGCAGGCGCGCGGCAAACCGGTCGACAAGCGCGCCGACATCTGGGCTTTCGGGGTGGTGCTGTTCGAGATGCTCACCGGGGCTCCGCTTTTCGGCGGCGGCGAGACGATCACGGACACGATCGCGTCGGTGGTAAAGCAGGAACCCGATTGGAAGGCGCTTCCCGCGGACACGCCGTCCCACGTCCGGAAGCTGCTGGAGCGCTGCCTGCGCAAGGACCCGAAGAAGCGGATGCAGGCCATCGGAGATGTAAGGCTGCTGTTGGACGAGCCGGATGAAGCGCCCGCGGCGGCGGTCGCGGCCGCGCCGGTGGTCGTGTCCCGCCGCCAGTGGCTGCCGTGGGCAGTGACGGGCGTTGTGGTGGTGGCGGCAGCGGTGGCGGCGGGCACGATGTGGCTGAAGCCGAAGCCGGTGGAGGTGGGGGCGGCGCGTTTTCTGCTCACCCTGCCGGAGGGCACTACGGAAGCTGGATCGGCGGCAGCGGCACAGGCGGCGCCCTCGCCCGATGGCCGCTATATTGCGTTCGTGGCGCGGGACAAGGCGGGGAAGGAGAACCTGTGGGTGCGCCCATTGGGATCGCTGGCGGCGCACAAGCTCGACAAGACCGAGGGGGCGAATTACCCGTTCTGGTCGCCGGATGGGCAGTTCCTGGCATTCTTCGCGGACGGGAAACTGAAGCGCATCGCCGTTGCTGGCGGGTCGCCCCAGACCCTTGGCGACGCGAAAACAACGGGTTCGTTGCGCACCGCGTCGCACGTCTGGGGTGACGGTGGTACCTGGAACCGCGATGGCGTGGTCGTGTACGCTCCGGGAGGAACGGTGCTGATGCGGGTTCCCGCAGCCGGGGGCATGGCCACGCCCGCCACCACGCTGGACCCGCGGGAACTGTACCATAGCTGGCCGCAGTTCCTCCCTGACGGCTGGCATCTGCTCTACTTCGCCATGTGCAAAGATAGCGCACAAAGCGGCATCTATGTCCAGGAGCTGGGTTCTTCCCAGAGAACCCTGGTCATGAGGAGCGCTCTCCGCGCCGCCTGGTCGCCACCCGGGTACCTGCTCTTTATCCGCGAATCGACGCTGTTCGCCCAGCGGATGAACCCGAAGACCTACCGGTTGGAGGGCGAGGCAGCGACGGTTGCGGAGGAGGTCACCGCCAATGACGCCAATGGACGAGCCGCTTTCGCGGTCTCGGAGAACGGGGTGCTGGTTTATCGTGGCGGTTTGTTCGCCAGATCCGCGCAACTCGCCTGGTACGACCGCGAGGGCAAACGTTTAGAAGCGATCGGCAAGGCGGACGCGTACGGGGCCGTGAAGCTTTCGCCGGACGAAAAGAGCGCGGCGGTGTTGGCCGGCACGGGGCCGGGCCGGAGCGACACGTGGATCGTGGATCTCTCGACCGGCGTGCTCACACGCATGACCCTGGATTCCCAGTCTTCCATTTCGATGGGGCCGTGGTCGCCCGACTCGCAGCGGATTGCGGTGAATCGCCAGAGTGGCGGGCCTGCCGAAGTGACGGTAGCTTCCGGGAAGGTGAGGGTTCTGGCGACTGATCTGCATTACGCCAACGACTGGTCGCCCGACGGCAGCTCGCTGCTCTCGACCGACCAGGACTTTCACCGCTTGTCCCTGCTGCCGCTGACCGGCGACAACAATGCGCGCACCATCCTGGAAACCGCTTACAGCAAGCGCTATTTCCGCTTCTCGCCCGACGGAAGGTGGGTGTCGTATAGCTCCGACGAATCGGGACGGTACGAAGTCTTCGTGGCCGCCTTTCCTTCCTTCGCCGAGAAACGGCAGGTATCGAACGGTGGCGGGGGCACGTCCTTTTGGAGAAAGGATGGCAGGGAGATCCTGTACGTGGCGCCGGGCAGCACCCTGATGAGTGCGGAAATCAAGACCGGGTCGCACATTGAAGCGGGCGTCCCCAAGCCTCTGTTCCAGTTCTCGAGCGGCACCTTTCCGGACTTCGAAATCGCGCCCACCGGGGATGGCAAGCGGTTCCTGGTGGTCGAGAGCAATCAGCCTGGCCAGCAGGCCCAGATCATGGTGGTTCTCAATTGGGCGGCAGACCTGAAGCAGCAACCGTGAGCTGCTACCGCCGGTCCCAATTCACCCGCAGATTGTCCCGTCCGTTCGTCGCCTCGAGCGAAATCCGGTAAACATTCTGCCGCGGGTCGACCGAGATATACATCGGGCCGCGCAACCGAAGCATGCGATCGTCAGCGGCCACATCCGCCTTGAGCGTGTCTCCATCCTTCCCGATCACATCCCCGGCGAACATGATAGGGCGGCCGCGATCGGTGCGGAACGTGACCTGAATTTTCCCGCCGCGATCGATGTCCACATTGGCATCGAACAGGCGCTGCGGACCGCTGCCGGACAAACTGGAGACGCCGCGGCCGGCGCCGCTGAAGTGGATCACGTTGTTCCAGGCGAACCCGCCTCCGCGGTCATCCCGGCGCCCGAAGTCCGGTGGGCCGCCTGGCCCGGAAAAACCACCAGGGCCCGCCATCGCCCAAGACAGCCGGAAATGGTAGCGTCCATAGCCGCCGGCGCCATCCCGGATGTGTACGATGGCCGTGAAATCGTTGCGGCGCGAGGGTTCCTCGATCAGCCGGATCTCGTTGCGGCTCTCTTTCACCTCGTAGTTGAACCCTTGAATGTCGCGGTCCGGCAGCGGTGCGTTGCATTCCGAACCGTCATCCCGAGGGTTCTGGCCGGAAAGCACCCGAATGTTCACCATGTCGCGGTGCACGGCGACCTCGACCTCGTTGTCCACCTGCAGCCGGATGTCGCACTGGCCCTTGCCCGCGGGCACGTCGTTGCGCGTCATCCTGGCAATGCGGAATTGAACTTGCGCCATGGCCGGCAGAGCGGCCGCCAGAAGCGCGATCCCGATACGACTGAATTTGGTAGTTCTCATGGCCCTTAGCATACACCGTGGCGCAGGCACTCCTGCCTGCCGGGTCGAGACTCATCTCGACCCCTCTTCGCGCGTCCACCCAGGCGCCGGAGTGAGTGCCGGGCCTGCGAACTGCGCAGGCGGGCCTGGGTCCGCCTGCGGAGCCGCCAAAAATACCGCAATGACTACCTGCGAGTCAGGTCTATGTGGCGAACTTGCCCGTCGTCGGGATTAACCCGGCAGGAGAAGCTGAAAATTTCGAGCCATACCCTCAGGTTGGATATTGCATCCAGTTTGCCAAAGCACGCTTCCGCCCCTGCTAAAATTAAAAAAGCACCGCCTCTTATGACGACACCCGAAGAGCGCCAGCGTGCGCTCGCCGACATCCTGGAGCAACGTGTCCTCGTGCTCGACGGGGCCATGGGAACCATGCTCCAACAGCTCAACCCCACGGCCGCCGATTTTGGCGGCGCGGCCTTCGAGAACTGCAATGAGAACCTGCTGCGCACGCGTCCGGATTGGGTGCTGGGCATTCATCGCAAGTATTTCGCCGCCGGGGCGGACGTCGTCGAGACCAATTCGTTCAATTGCGACCGCATTTCGCTCGGCGATTTCGGTCTCCAGGACCACGTGTATGAGCTGAACGTGACGGCTGCGAAACTGGCGCGCCAGGCAGCCGAAGAATTCTTCACTCCCGCCAAGCCGCGCTTCGTCGCCGGATCCATGGGCCCCACCACCAAGTCCATCACCGTGGTCGGCGGCGTCACCTTCCCGCAATTGATCGAGGTCTATTACGAGCGCGCCAAGGGCCTCGTCGATGGCGGCGCCGATATCCTGCTGGTCGAAACCGCGAACGACACGCGCACCGTGAAAGCCGCCCTCATCGCCATCCAACGCCTGCGCGCCGAGATGGGCCGTCCGATTCCCGCCATGGTATCGGGCACCATCGAGACCATCGGCACCATGCTCGCGGGACAGACCGCCGACGCGTTCTGTGCCTCCATCGCCCACGCCGACCTGCTCTCCATCGGGCTCAACTGCGGCACCGGGCCGGAGTTCATGACCGACCACTTGCGCACCATCGCCGAAATGGCCCCGGGACGCGTCTCCTGCTACCCCAACGCAGGCCTGCCCAACGAGGAAGGCAAGTATCTCGAAACACCCACAACGGTGGCGTCGCAGTTGGAGCGGTTCATCGCCAACGGCTGGCTCAACATCGTGGGCGGCTGCTGCGGCACTACCGACGCGCACATCAAAACGATCGCGCAGATGGCCGAGGGCAAACGGCCGCGGGCCGTGCCGGGACGCTCGCACCGCGCGTACTACTCGGGCATCGAGTTGGTAGAGGCCGAGGAGAGCAACCGCCCGCTGATCGTGGGCGAGCGCACCAACGTCATCGGGTCGCGGCTCTTCAAGAACATGGTGGCCGAAGAGAAGTGGGAGGAGGCCACCGAGATTGCCCGCTGGCAGGTGAAAAACGGCGCGCACATTGTGGACGTGTGCCTGCAATCGACCGACCGCGACGAGATGGAGGACATCCAGCCCTTCTACGACAAGCTGATTCGCAAGATCAAGGTGCCGGTGATGATCGACACCACCGACCCCAAGGCCCTGGAGCTAGCGCTCACCTGGTGCCAGGGCAAGAGCATCATCAATTCCATCAACCTCGAAGACGGCGAAGAGAAATTCGAGCGCGTCTGTCCCATCGCGCGGCGCTACGGCGCGGCGCTGGTAGTGGGTTCCATCGATGAAGACAGGCAGCAGGCGCAGGCCTTCACGCGCGAGCGCAAGCTGGCGGTGGCCGAGCGCTCGTACCACTTGCTGACGGAGAAATACGGCATCCCGCCCGAGGACATCATCATCGATCCGCTGGTTTTTCCATGCGCCACCGGCGACGCCAACTACATCGGCGCGGCGGTCGAGACCATCGAAGGCATCCGCCTGGTAAAAGAAAAGCTGCCCTTCGTCAAAACGGTGCTGGGGATTTCCAACATCTCGTTCGGACTTCCCGCCTCGGCGCGCGAGGTGGTGAACTCTGTCTTTCTTTATTACTGCACCAAGGCCGGGCTCGACCTGGCGATCGTCAACGCCGAGAAGCTGGAGCGCTTCGCCTCCATTCCCGATGAGGAGCGGCGGCTGGCCGAGAACCTGCTCTTCAATTCGCCGCCTGTGGACGCTGCCGACGAATCGCTGCGCACCGCGCCCGAGGATTGGCGGCAGCAGACCGCGGAGCAAAAGGCCGCCATCAACCAGTGGCACATCGCCGCCGTCACCGAGCATTTCCGCAAGACCGGCAAGCGCGTCAAGCAGCACGCCGAAGACCTGCCGCTCGATCGGCGCCTGGCGAACTACATCATCGAAGGCACCAAGGATGGCCTGCTGGCGGATCTCGATCGCAAACTCGCGGAGGGTGCCGCGCCGCTCGATGTGGTGAACGGGCCGCTGATGGCCGGGATGGCCGAAGTCGGGCGGCTGTTCAACAACAATGAGTTGATCGTCGCCGAGGTGCTGCAATCGGCCGAGGCGATGAAGGCCGCGGTGAGCTATCTCGAGCGGTTCATGGAGAAGGCCGACACAGCCGCGCGCGGGAAAGTGATTCTCGCCACCGTCAAGGGCGACGTGCACGATATCGGCAAGAACCTAGTCGAGATCATCCTCTCGAACAACGGGTACAGCGTGATCAACCTCGGGATTAAAGTGCCGCCGGAAGCCCTGATCCGCGCGTACCAGGAGCACAAGCCCGACGCCATCGGGCTTTCCGGGCTGCTGGTGAAAAGCACCCAGCAGATGGTGATCACGGCCACCGACCTCAAGACCGCCGGCATCGTGATCCCCCTGCTAGTGGGCGGCGCGGCGCTTTCCGAAAAGTTCACCCGCACCAAAATCGCGCCGGCCTATGGCGAGGCGGTGTGCTACGCCAAGGATGCCATGACGGGTCTGAGCCTGATGAACCGCATCATGGATCCCGCGGAGCGGCCCGCAGTGCTCGATAGCCACCGGTTCACCGAAGCGCCCGCCGCCGCCGAAGCGCCGGTCGAAGCGCCGCCTCCGATGACCACGCGACCGAGCGGCAAGGTCCGCACCGAAATCCCCATTCCGGCCGCGCCCTACCTCGACCGCAAAGTACGCGACGTGCCGCACCTGGCCGAGTTGTGGAGCTACATCAATCCGTACATGCTCTACGGGCGGCACCTGGGCTACAAAGGCAATTTCGAAAAGGCGCTGGTGGAGCATGAGGAGAAGGCGCTCGATCTGTTCCACAACATGGAGGAGGTGAAGCAGGACGCCGCGCGCTTCATGAAAGTGAAGGCCGTGTGGCAGTTCTTCGAATCCGAGCGCGACGCCAACGCGATTCACCTGTTTGCGCGGGGTAGCGACGCGCCCATCCACACCTTTCAGTTCGGCAGGCAGCGGCGCGATAATGGCCTGTGCCTGAGCGACTACATTCTGGATGCCGAGGAAGGACGCCGCGATCACTTGGCGCTTTTCGTGGTGACCGCGGGAGCCTGCATTCGCGAGCGCGCGGAGGAATTTAAGCGGGCCGGCGTGTTTTTCAAGTCGCACGCCATTCAAGCCCTGGCCATCGAGACGGCCGAGGGCACGGCCGAGTGGCTGCACCGTCGCATCCGCGAGGATTGGGGCTTCCCCGATCCGCCCACCACCACCATGCAGGACCGCTTCACGTCCCGTTATCGCGGCAAGCGCTACAGCTTCGGCTATCCGGCCTGCCCCAACTTAGACGACCAGCAAGGAATCTGGAAGCTGCTCCAGCCGGAAGACATCGGCGTGCGGCTCACCGAAGGCATGATGATGGAGCCCGAGGCCAGCGTCAGCGCGCTGGTGTTTCACCACCCCGACTGCGCGTACTTCACGGCGGAGTAACGCCGGCGGTCTTGCCGCCGGCCCGCCCGGAGGGCGGACGAATCGTAGCCCACGGCGCCAGCCGTGGGTTCATATCGTGCGTCGGCGCAGCTCTGGAACGGGGCGTAACTTCCCGACTCTCTCTGGAACAGGTTCATGGCGCCATCGCCTTTTACCTCGGACACCAGAAAGAGGCCGAGGCCTATCTCTGCGACCTGGAGAAGAAGTGGGATACATTGGGTCGCACGGCTAGGCCCGCCAGTGCGGAGATCCAGCAGCGGATCGAGGAAGTACGAAAGCGCCTGTTGGCGAGACAGGCGTGAAAATCCTGGGAGGCGGGTGCGGTCTCATAATCGCTTGGCAAGGATCCGCTCCACGTCCCGCCTGGCATGTAGAATGCTCACCACCTGTAGCGGCTTCGTCTCAGGACGATACACGATGAGTCACGCGACAACGAACTATTTTTGCAGCCCACTTTTTTGTTGATTCCAAACCATTTACTAGCACCGGTCCATCGCTCCGTACCCCGGCTCCGCCAAGTCTGTCTGCTAGATTGAAATCGGGAAGGGGAAGTGCGGTCCATGTGCCCAATCCGCCAGCAGTTGGCAGGCTTCGGCCGGCTCGAGACTGCCAGCACGGTCCGTCAGCATCGTCCCGGGGCATCCCCGGAAATCCGGCAGGATCGTGCCGGAAAAATTCGCGTAACCCCAGCGGATTCAACATTCACCCTCCTGAAAACCGACCGATATTGCCGGATTTTGGATACTAGGCATGGAAATCGACGGTGCCCAGCCCCGGGAGGCGCAAATTGTAAAAACACCCCTCGATTTGCGCCTCCCAATTTCGACCAACCGCCGCAATCTACAGAATCAGAAGGACTTAAAGCGTCATGAATAATAAACTGACACACCCGCCAAACTTGCGCCTCCCGTCTCCCCTCCCCACCCGCCGTGAGCTCTTCGCCCTCGCCGCCTGCGGAGCTGCCCTGCGCGCCACCGCCCAGACCCCCGTCCGCATCTACCGAGACTACCCGCGATGCCTCCCCGACTATCTTCGCTCGCTCGCCGACCGCGCCTACCGCATGCGCAATGCCGAGCTGGCCAAACTCACCACCGCGGCAGCCGTGCGCGCCCGGCAGGAGTGGGTCGCCGAGACATTCTGGAAGATCGTGGGCGGCAAGCCCGAGCGCACACCGCTCAATGCGCGCACGGTCGGCTCGTTCGAGCGTCCAGGCTATCGCGTCGAAAAGCTGATCTACGAAAGCCAGCCCGGCTTTCACGTGTCCGCGAATCTGTACATCCCTGCCAACGGAAATCCGCCCTTCCCCGGCGTGCTCTTCCAAATGGGCCACACCGCGAACGGCAAAGCCGCCGACCTCTATCAGCGCTGCTGCCAGGGGCTGGCGCGCCTGGGCTACCTGGTGCTCGCGTTCGACCCCATGGGACAGGGCGAGCGCATCTACTATCCCGCGCCGGGATCCTCGCGCAGCCGCCTCGGCCCGGATGAGGAGCACACTTACCCCGGCCGTCAGATGCTGCTCAACGGCATCAGCACCGCGCGCCTGCAAACCTGGGACGCCGTCCGCAGCCTCGATTACCTGGCTGGGCATCCGCTGGTCGACGCCAAGCGGCTGGCGTCTACCGGCCAGTCCGGCGGGGGCACCACTACTATGTTGCTCGCCGCAGTGGACGATCGCCTGGCTGCGGTCGCCGTCTCCAGCGGGAATACCGAAAACGTGGCCTGTGCGAATTTCAATCCGCCCGGCTCTACCGATGACGCCGAACAAGACCTGCCCGGCTCCGGTCCGCTCGGCTTCGATCGGTGGGACCTGCTCTATCCTCTTGCTCCCAAGCCGCTGCAGATCCAGGTGAGCAGCCGCGACTTCTTTGGCACGTACTCGCCAAGTTACATCGAGAACGGCATCGAGGAATTCCAAAAGCTGCGAAAAGTGTACGCGACCCTCGGCCATCCCGATCGCCTGGCCTGGTTCGCCACCCCGTTGCCGCACGGCCTCACCTACGACATGCGGATCGCCATCTACAACTGGTTCGGCCGGTGGCTGAAGGGCGAATCGAAGCCTGTTGCCGAAGAGCCGCCCACCTCGCCCGAGCGCGACGAAACGCTCTTCGTCTCCGAGACCGGCAGCCTAGTGCAGTCCCTCCACGGCGAGACGCCCTTCACGCTGAATCAGAAGCACGCCGTGGCCAAGACTCCGGCGAAGCTGGAAACCTTGCTGGGCGTGACCCGGCCGATGCCCGCCGGGTTGACCACGCTCGCCCGGGCGACCTACCGCGATACGGAAATCGAGGCCGTCGAGTTTGCTTCGGCGCCGAAAGTCTGGGTGCCGGCTTGGCTGTACCAGCCCAAGAAGCGCGATGCCTCCCGTCCCCTTGTGATTGTCCTCGAGCCGAATGGACGAGGCGCGTGGCACGAGGGAGAGCTTTACGATTCGCTCGCCTCGCGCGGCTGCGTAGTGTGCGCCCCGGACCTGCGCAATACCGGAGACCTGACGCCGGAGTTCGGCCGCGGATCCGCCCGTTACACGCGCGCTCACAACAGCGACGAGGATTATGCCTGGTCGTCATTCATTCTCGGCGAATCGCTGGTCGGGCAGCGGGTCACGGATCTGCTGGCGGTGGTCAAGGGCTTGCGCGCCCGGCCCGATCTCGGGTCCCGCCGCGTCCTGGTCGCGGCCCGCGGCACGGCCACTATCGCCGCACAATTCGCCGCGGCGTTGGAACCGGCCATTGACGCGCTCTACCTGGCGGGTGGGCTCGTGTCGTACCAGCGGATCGTGGACACTGAGTCGTACACCTACCCGCTGGGCAACTTCGTTCCTGGCGTGCTGCGCCACACCGACCTGCCAGGCCTCGCCGCCGCCATTGCGCCGCGCCGCGTCGTGCTGGCCGGCGCGGTTGACGCTGCTGGGCGCAAACTGCCAGTAGTTGAAGTCCGCGACGAATACGGCGCGGCCAATGTTGATGTTCGGCCGGACGCAGTGTGGAGCGCGGAGGCGATGCTTGGGATATAAACTGCTGACGAGTTTGTTCCGCCTTAGCCCAACTCTTCCGGCCGAAGTTACCCCTCGGCTGCACCGTTCTCGGCCCCCTCTGCGCGCGAACCTCGTAAACGGAGGAAAGCCCGCCATATCACCGAAATCTGCATTGCCTCCCTGCCTCCGCGCGTTCTCGGCGCCTCAGCGTCTCTGCGGTGAATTCGCTTTTCCTGTTTTTTCCGCTTTCCCCAGCTTATCTCATCACCGAGTAAACCCCGCTGATATCCTCCAACGCGTTCGGGTCGCCTGCCGACGGCCCGTGCCAGACGCTTCCGCCATACGTCGTTATGTAAATCATCTTCGCGTCGCGCGGGTCCGGCACTACGCGATGACCCCACTTGAAGTTGTATCCCCGGATTCGCTGCCAGTTCGCCCCGCCATCGGCCGATCGCCACGCCGACGATTCGAATCCGCAGGCATACAGCGTTTTGGAGTTGCGCGGATCCACCGTCACGTCGTACACATGCTGGTCATTGCTGAAGACGTGCCGCCATGTTTCGCCGCCGTTCGCCGTGACGTAGATTCCGCCGGAGCCATTCTGCGCCTCACCGCGCCGGCACCATACCGCCAGGTACAGCCGCCCGGGCTGCTTGGGATCGGCCGCGATTCCATTCGGCCCATTTACCCCTTCCGGCAATTTCACTCGCCGCCAATGCTCCGCGCCGTCGGACGAAAAGTAAAGCGCGCCATCGCCCGCATTTCCGATGCTGCCATCTTCGCTTCGGCGCGCCACAACCAGGTACAAGCCGCCCGCGGCATCGCGCGCCAGGCGCCAGGCAAACGGCTCGCTCCCTTCGATTCCGGTGTTCTTGAGAGTCCAGCTTGCGCCGCCGTCGGCCGATTTGTAGACGCCCCGCCCAAACCCGGCTACGTACAGCACGCGTGCATCCTTGGGAGACTGTGGGTCGAGCAGAATGTGGGTGGCTGCGGTCTCCTGCATGCCCTCGTTCGCCTGGCGCCAGGTGCGGCCGCCATCGTCGCTCATAATGACGCCGCCGCGGTACCGCGACGGAGCCCCGGTGCGCCACATTTTGGGCCGCGGCAGATCGTGCGTGCCGCTGGCCACGCCCCATACACGTCCCCGCACCTCGCGATCGAACACCATCCAGTACGTGGTATTCCGCCAGGGCCGCGGGACGCCATCGGTCGTGGTGGTCCAACTCCGGCCGCCATCGTCGCTGCGCACTGCCCCGATGTCGGTGTACGTGATAAAAATGCGATTCTCGTCGAACGGATCGAAGTGCACGCCGTAGTTGGTGGTCACATCCAGACCGGTGGACGTCCAGCCCTGCGGGGCGGTTTTCGCGTAAACCGCGGTCCACGTCTTTCCTCCGTCGGTGGTGCGCATGGTTCGGCCGAGGTCGGTGAGGTAGCAGAGATCCGGATCGTCGGGAGCAACCCCGAGATTCAGCGGCCGGCCGCCCCAGTTCACGCCCAGCTTGTCCGCAATCCACGAATCGCTGACGTTCGCCGCGGCTTCCGGGCCTTGCTGCCAGACAAGCTGCCAGGTGCGGCCGCGGTCAGTCGTTTTCGCCACGCCGGACTGGTACGATACGTACGCGGTATCGGGATGATGCAGGCTTGTCGCCACGGCCCCCAGGCGGGCGCCGGCTCCCGGAAGGCTGAACGCGCGCCAGCTCTTTCCTCCATCCTCCGATACCGATCCCCCGCTCGCGGCCACGGCGTAGATCACCGGCGGCCCGGCGGCGATGTCCACCCATGCGTCCGCGGACGGCGCTCCCTCGCTCCACGCGCCCTTTTCGCGGACGAAGATGGAACGTTCGCCGGCCACGTACAGCGCGCCATTTCCCGCCCAGATGCGGCGCACCCGCGTCGGGAAATCGCGCTCCTTGCGCCAGCTTGCGCCGCCGTCTTCCGAGACGTGGAGAGCGGTTCCGATGGCTGCGTACAACACCTTGGAATTACCCGGATCGACGGCCAGCGCCGCCATGCGCTCAGCAGGCTTGCCATCCACCAGGATCTCCTCGTCGGCATGGTCGCTGCTCATCTCCACGCCCGTCACCCGCTGGGGCGCCGGATAGACCAGCTTCCAGGATTGTCCGCCGTCCGAGCTGCGAAACAGGGCGTGCCCGAGCGCGTAGATCACCTTCCCATCTCGGGGGTCCCACACGAACGCGCGCACGGTTCCGCGCAGGTTGAACATGCGCCACGACGCGCCGCCATCCTCGGTGAGGTACGCGCCCGTCATATCGCACGCCACCAGGACGCGCTTTCCGTCGTGCGGGCTGATGGTGGGGTAGAACTGTGCGCCGCCGCCTCCGGGGCCGATCACCTTCCAGAGACCGGTGCGCTCGGCCGGTATCAGCGCGGCCGTCACCAACAACACGCAGCCGATCCAGAGCTGTCTCATGTCGTACCTCCTGAAAGTCTAGCCCGCGCCTCCGCGGCCGAACCCGTGCCGCTTGGCCGTCCACTTGGCGCCCAAGTACTCGCCCATGTCCAGGTCGCCCGACATGGAATCGCCAGTCAATTTGCCCGTGAAACGGTACGACAAGGCCGCGCCGTGTACTTCCCCGATGTTGCTGGAGATGCGCACGTCGTCGCCGGAGATGGCGCCGGTGAAATCCCGCGCGGTGAAATCTCCCTGGTGCGTTCCGACAAGCTGGTTGCCCTGCTGCTTCACGTACAGAACGTGTTCCGAAGCACCGGCGGCGAACTGGATCTGGACGTCCCATCGCCCGGTCAGGTCGCCGGCCGGCGTCTTGGGAGTCTCCGGTTTCCACTCCGGCCGCTTGGCCGACAGGATCGCATATACGCGGTCGGCGACCGTCTTGACGTCCTCCGCCATCATCATGTACGCGGTGATCGAAATCCCGGTCTGACCGGAATTGCCGCGGCCGCCGGCGTTAAGCGCGATGCGCGGCTCGGTGGTCCACAGGATATTCGAAACCTCCTCGCCGGTGATCCCCAGCCTGGCCGGATCCCAGTTGATCGAGAGCCCCGGACTGTGGTTGTTGATACCCCTGGGCTGCCGCACGGACGCCGTGACCCCATCGACCTTCGTGACGCGGTCGGCGATGGTCTGCATCCACCCGGTCCACATCTCGTCTTCTTTTTTGTGGTCGCGCTGGACCCACATTTCGACTGCGGCCACCAGTCCCACAATCTCTTCCTTGCCGATCTTCATGGCGCGCCCATGCCCGTGGTGAGGTGCGCTCGACACCCACGCCGCCTGCAGCAGATCCTTGCGGCCCAGCACCAGGCCCGAGCATTGCGGCCCTCGCAGACACTTGCCGCCGCTGTACCCCACGAACGTGGAGCCGCGCTGCAGGTAGGCATTGGGCACGGTCAGCATCTCGGCCGCGGCGTCGGTGAAGACCGGGATATTCTTCTTCTTGGCAATCCCGTAGACTTGGTCGTACGTCAGCGGGCCGGTTTCCATCCGGGGGCCGGTCATGATGTAAACCATGGCCACTTTCGGCCCGAGCGCCGCTTCGTATTCGGCGGCGTCGCCCACTTCGATGATCCGGACGCCCACGGAACGGATGGCCTGGTCATACTCGTTGCGCGAGGCCTTGGGAATCACCACTTCGTCTTTGGCGAAACCGGTCAAATCCGGTATGCGCACGTGCAGGTCCGGGTTGCCCCCGGTGACGCAGGCGGCTGTAGTGTGCGCCATCCCGGCGGCGCAGCCGGCAGCCATCAGCGCCCACTCCGCGCCCGTAATCTCCGCCAGGCGCCGGGCGGCGCTCTCCATCAGCTCGTCCAGCACCACGTGATGTTGGCCGGCCGCATCCACGGCTGCCCGCACTTCCGGCAGTTCCAGCGATCCGCTGATGACGGTGAGAGTTCCGCGGCAGTTGATCAGCGGCCGGACTCCGATCGACTTGTAGATGTCCGGCCCCAGTTGCAGTTTTCCCGCGGTCGCCGGAGCGGCCGCCGAAGCCCGGCGGGGAGCGCTCAAGAATGCCGGCGCGGCCGAAAGCAGCCCGCCGCGGCGGAACAACTCGCGGCGGTGGAATACGTCTTTCAAGGAATCGAACATCGCAACACCTCCCTGGCGTCTAATCTTATAAACTAACATCACTCGATGATACGCCTCTCTATTTTCGCGCTTATCCTGCTGCACCATGCCGCCGCCCAGCCGCCCGATGCCGGAAAGCGTCAATACCAGGCCCGCTGTGTCGGATGCCACGGCGAGGATGGGAGCGGCGGCGGCCACGGTCCGAACATCGTGGACGTGCGGCGCTCCCGCGCCACAACCCTCGAAGCCGTGCGCGCCCTGATCCTCAAGGGCATTCCCGACGGAGGCATGCCCGCTTTCCAGATCCCCGAAGAGGAAGCCGGCGCCATCGCCACCTACGTCATGTCGCTGAAGCAACCCGCAGTCGCGCCGACGGTCGAGGCCGCTCCGGGCGACCCTGTGGCGGGCGAGCGCTTCTTTGCCGGCAAGGGCAACTGCGCGAGCTGTCACATGGTGCGCGGGGCAGGCGGAGTGCTCGGCCCAGACCTGACGAACATCGGCCGCGACCGCCGGCCCGCGCAGATCGAACAGGCCCTGCGCGAGCCCGGCGCCGCGCCGGCCGCGGGAGGCCGTGGCGGCCGGGGAGGCCGCGGCGCGCCCGTCTACCACGCCGTGACCGTGCGGCTTCGCAACGGCCAGACCCTTCGCGGCATCGCCAAAAACGAAAGCCCATTCGACCTGCAGTTGCTTGCCATGGACGGCCAGTTGCACCTGCTCTCGAAGGACCAGGTAGCCGAAGTGATCCGCGAGAAATCGCTCATGCCGCGGCTCGAGGCAACCGCCGAGGAAACGCGCAACCTGGTCGCGTACCTCAGCCGCCTGAGCTTCGATCCCTCGGCTAAGGCGAGCCTGGCGACGGGTGAATTGGGAGCCGGAGTTCCCTTCTCCGATGTGGCCCACCCGAAACCCGGTGCATGGCCAACCTATGACGGCAACCAAAGCGGCAACCGCTTCAGCCCGCTCATCCAGATCGACCCCGGCAACGTGGCGCGCCTCGCCCCCAAGTGGATGTTCACGCTTCCCGGAGCGCCGCGCGCTCTCGAAGTGACACCGGTGGTGGTGGATGGCGTCATGTATGTGACGTCGGTAAACGAAGCTTACGCCCTCGACGCGCGGAGCGGCCGCGAGATCTGGCATTACAGCCGGCCGCGCAGCCAGGGCCTCGCCGGCGACGCCGCCAGCGGCATCAATCGCGGCGTGGCCGTGCTCGGCGACCGCGTGTTCATGGTCTCCGATAACGCCCACCTGTTCGCGCTCCACCGCTTCACGGGCCAACTGCTGTGGGATGTCGAGATGGTCGATTCGCGCCAGAACTACGGATCCACCAGCGCGCCCCTGGTAGTCAACGACCTGGTGATTGCCGGAGTCTCCGGCGGAGACGAAGGCGTGCGCGGTTTCCTGGACGCCTACAAAGCTTCGACCGGCGAGCACGTCTGGCGTTTCTGGACCATTCCGGCGGCCGGCGAGCCGGGCTCCGAGACCTGGAGCGGACGGGCCCTCGAACACGGCTGCGGCTCGACCTGGCTCACCGGCACGTACGATCCCGAAGCCGGATTGCTTTACTGGCCCACAGGCAATCCCTGCCCCGACTACAACGGCGACGAGCGCAAGGGCGACAACCTTTATACTGCATCGGTCGTGGCGCTCGACCCGGCTGCCGGAAGGCTGAAATGGTATTACCAGTTCACGCCGCACGATCTTCACGATTGGGATGCCACCGAAACGCCGGTGCTCGTCGACGCGACATTTCACGGCCAGCCTCGCAAGCTCCTGTTACAGGGGAACCGCAATGGCTTCTTCTATGTGCTCGACCGGCTGACCGGCAAGGTGCTGCTGGCCCAGCCATTTGTCAAGAAGATCACCTGGGCCAGCGGTATCGGTTCGGATGGCCGCCCCCTGCTGTTGCCGGGGAATGAGCCGACAGTCGAAGGTCAGTTGGTCTGCCCCGCGGTAGCCGGCGCCGCCAACTGGCCGTCCAACGCATACAGCCCGGTAACCGGACTCTTCTATATGTTCGCGGAGGAATCCTGCAACATCTATAGCAAGAACGATCAGTGGTGGGAGGCCGGCAAGTCGTTCTACGGCGGCGGCACGCGCCGCGCGCCGGGCGATGGGGGGCCCTCCGGGCCGGACGGAAAGTCTCTGAAGGCGATCGACATCCAGACCGGCAGGACAGCTTTCGAGATACCGGAAATCGGCGGTGGGATTCTAGGGAGCGGCCTGATGGCCACGGCCGGCGGTTTGATCTTCTACGGCGATGGCAGCGGCGCATTCGTCGCGGCGGACGCGAAGAATGGCAAACTGTTGTGGCACTTCAACACCGGTCAAAGCTGGAAGGCCGGTCCGATGACTTACACGGTGGACGGTAACCAGTATATTGGCGTGGCCGCGGGTTCCACGATTCTGGCCTTCAGTCTGCGCTGAAGTAACCGCTGCCCCGCCGGGTAACTGTTGGTTATTGAGCGGATTTGCGGCATGCCGCTATCCTATAAGATTGTACTGGAGGCGCGCCCTGGACGTTTACCTGGTGGACGGCACCTACGAATTGTTCCGGCACTACTACGCGCTGCCATCGGCACGGGATCGGGACGGTTGCGAGGTGGCCGCGGTCCGAGGCGTACTGGCGTCGGTGATGGGCATGGTCAACGACGGCGCCACGCACATCGGCGTGGCGACCGATCACGTCATCGAGTCGTTCCGTAATGGACTGTGGCCAGGCTACAAGACCGGCGAAGGCATCGAGCCCGACCTGCTGGCGCAGTTCCCGCTGCTTGAAGACGCGCTCTCGGCGGCCGGCGTCGTGGTCTGGCCGATGGTGGAGTTCGAGGCGGACGATGCGCTGGCAGCCGCGGCGGTGGCGGCGGATCGAGATGCGCGCGTCGAACGCGTGACGATCTGCACGCCGGACAAGGACCTCGCCCAATGCGTCCGAGGCACCCGGATCGTCCAACTGGATCGCCGCAAGCGCGTCACACGCGACGAGGCCGGGGTGATCGAAAAGTTCGGCGTGCCGCCGGCATCGATCCCCGACTACCTCGCGCTGGTGGGCGACGCGGCCGACGGCTATCCGGGCCTGCCCGGCTGGGGGGCGAAGTCCTCGGCTGCGGTTCTCGCCAGGTTTGGCCACCTCGAATCCATCCCCACGGACTGGCGCGAGTGGCGCGTAAAAGTCGCCAACCCGAGTGCCCTCGCGCACTCGCTCGCGAACGAGCGCGACCGCGCGCTGCTGTTCCGAACGCTCGCCACGCTGCGGACCGATATCGCGCTCTTCGACAACGTGGAGAGCCTGCGATGGAACGGCCCCACTCCCCGCCTCGCTGCGTTCACGGCACGATTCGACGCAGCGGTGACCGGCGTGCGGCCGGCTACTCCGCGGGGGCGTAGTATCCCAGACGCCAGAAAGCCTTGAGCGGAGGGAGCCCGCGCGGGGGGATCACCTTGACCTGGAGCCGGTGGTAGCGGCCATCGCGCTGGCTGGAGGACGGCGAGTATCCGAGGACGTAGCGGTTGCGGAGCTCGACGCCGATCTTGGCCGCGATGTCGGGGAGCTCGCCGGTATCGGCGGGGAAATGGCGGCCTCCGGTCTGCTCGGCAACTTCGCTGAGCAGCCCCGGCCCCGCCGACTCCTCGGGCGTGCGCCCGCGGGAGGCGAACGGCTCGAAGACTCCGATGGCATAAATCAGCACGTCGCTCTCGCGCACCAGGTTGCGGACCTCGCCCTCGGTGTACCGGCTGCTGTTATCGCCGCCATCGGAGACGATGAGCAACGCCTTGCGGTTTTTTTGCGACTTCTTGATCTCGTGCAGCGAGAGCATGATGGCATCGAGCAGCGCGGTGCGGCCTTTCGACTGGGTGAAGGTG
>Ga0209415_10008013_pt1 | contig 18350 bp, 16 predicted proteins | sample PeaSoiSIISIP2007_FD_187696 | JGI IMG/M metagenome (GOLD analysis project Ga0209415, IMG submission 187696) | Peat soil microbial communities from Weissenstadt, Germany - SII-SIP-2007 (SPAdes) (version 2) | ecosystem: Environmental > Terrestrial > Soil > Wetlands > Peat | place: Germany...
ACGCCGGCTTCTGCTTCACGGGGACGAGCCCCGTGACAGGCGAGAGCCTCGTCGCCCTCGCGTGCGGGCAGAACACTCCCTCGGGCATCGCGGTGCACAACGGCGTCGTCTACTGGACGGACTACTACGCGGCGGGGACCGTGATGAGCGAGCCGACGACCGGCGGCCCGATCACCACGATCGCCACCAACCAGGACTGGCCCTACGCCATCGCCGTGGACGACAACAACGTCTACTGGACCAACTACGACAGCCAGTACGCTCCGGGAGGAGGTTCGGGAACCTCCGGTACGGTGATGAAGATGGCCCTCACGGGCGGCGGAAGCCCCGTCGCCCTCGCCACGGGCCTCCAGGGGCCGACCGCCCTCGCGATCGACTCCACGAACGTCTACTTCGCACAGTCGGTCGGGGGCACGATCAAGAGCGTGCCCATCGCCAGCACGGGCAGCGGCCCGGTGACCGTCCTCGCTACGACGCAGACTCCCTACGGCATCGCGGTATCGAACGGCGTCGTCTACTGGACGAACTACACAGGGACGACCGCCAATTCGTATGCCTCCGTGATGAGCATTTCCAGCTCGGGTCCCGACGCCGGTGCGGCCAAGATACTGACCCAGGCCACCAACGCGGTGGGCGCCTACGGCATCGCCGTCAACGGCACGGCCATCTTCTTCACCGCCCAGAACAACACCGGGACGGCCACCGAGGTGGAGACCATGCCGCTGGCGGGCGGCAACCCCACGGTGCTCGCCCCGGGCCAGCTCCAGGCCACGGGCATCGCGCTGGACGGCACGAACATCTACTGGACGGACTGGGACCCCAACACCGGTACCGTGTCGAGCATGCCCTTTCCTGTGGGGGGCACGCCGGGCGCCATCACCGTGCTCGCCAAGAATTCCGACGAACCCCTCGCCATCGCCGTGGACTCGACGGGGGTCTACTACACGGCCGCGGGCGGCGGCCGCGTGTGGAAGCTTTCGCCGCCATAGCCCACGACGTCGCGTCGCAACGTAGCTCATCGGGAGGGCGGCCCACGACGTGTGGCCGCCCTTCTTCCATGGTGCTCCCTCTATGGCGCTCCCTCGCATACTCTGCCGGGAGCCTTCGCCCATGCCCGCCTTCCGCCGCCTGCTCGCGACGCTTCTTCCGGCGCTCCTCGCTTCCCTCCCCTCCCTCGCGGCGGCGCAGACCGAGCCCTCCGTCGACACGCGCACCTGGAGGCCGTCGATGGCCCCGGATGCGGGCCTGGTCCTCGAGCCGACTCAGTCCCCCGGACCGTGGCAGTGGAACGCGGGCGCCTGGGTCAGCTACTCGCACATGCCTGTGGTGCTGCGGGACGCGACGACGAACGCCGTCGCATCCGATCCGCTGGCGCACGTGCTGGGGGCCGACCTCGTCGCGGGAGTGGGCCTCGGGGATCGCGCGGCGATCGGCGTCGACGTGCCCGTGTACCTCTTCCAGGACGGAACGTCGGGCCTGCCCGCGACGATCGTCAGCGGGAGCAAGGTGCCCACGAGCGGCGTCGGCGACGTGAGCATCCTCGGCAAGGGGACCCTGTTCCGCAACGATCCACACGGTGTCCCGCTCGGCTTCGGACTCGCCGCGCTCGGCGCGCTGACCGTCCCGACGGGCGATCGCGCGAGCTTCGCGAGCGACGGCTCGGTCACCGTCTCGCTGCGCCTCCTGGCCGAGTATGCGCTCGGCGTGGGCGCCCTCCGCGCGACTCTCGGCTACACGCTGAGGACCGCGCAGCAGACGTGGCCCGACGCCTCGCTGGGCGGGGTGACCTTCGGCGACGAGATCCCCTGGTCCGTCGGCGCGACGCTGCGGCCAAAAGGCGTCTTTCCCTCGCTCGACTCCGGTGACCGGCAGTCCTGGGAGCTCGCCCTCCACGGAGCCCTGCCGGTGACACCTGTCGCACCATTCCAGCCGGGCGCATCGAGCCTGTCTCCTGCGCTGCTCGCGCTGGACGATCGCATCGGCCTCGGCCACTACCGTGATGCGTTCGTCCTCGCTGGCGTCGACCTCGGGCTCGACACGTCCGTGGGCGTCCCGGCCGTCCGCGTGATCGTCGCTGTGGGCTGGGCGCCGCGGGCACACGACCGCGACAACGACGGCATCCCCGACGATGTGGACGAGTGTCCCGACCTGGCGGAGGACTTCGACGGCATCCAGGACGAGGACGGCTGCCCGGAGGACGACGCCGACGGCGACGGGATCCTCGACACGCAGGACGCTTGCCCGCTCGTGCCGGGCGTGTGGTGGAACGACCCCCGGAAGAACGGCTGCCCGGCGCCCGACACCGACGGCGACGGCATCCCCGATCCCGTCGACGCGTGCCCCGCCGTGAAAGGCGTACGCAGCGACGATCCCCGGAAGAACGGGTGCCCGGCCGCCGCGCAGGACCGCGACAAGGACGGCATCCCCGACGACGCCGACAAGTGCCCTGATCAGCCCGAGGACATGGACGGCTTCGAAGACTTCGACGGCTGCCCCGATCCCGACGACGACGGCGACGGGATCCCCGACAAGGAGGACGCGTGCCCGCGCGTGAAGGGCGAGCCCTCGACGGATCCGACTCGCAACGGTTGCCCCAACCCGGATCGCGACGGCGACACCTACGACAACGACGTCGACCAGTGCCCGGACGAGGCCGAGGTCTTCAACGGCGTGAAGGACGACGACGGGTGCCCCGACGAAGGTGGGCGACCGCTGGTCGTGGTCGACGTCGTCAAGGGCGCCGTGGTGCTGCGTGTCGCGCAGCCCATCCTGTTCACGGGGACGAGCGACACCCTGGCCATCGACCCGAGGAGCGCGACGACGCTGCGCGCGATCGCGCTGGAGCTGAACCGCCGGCCGGACTGGACGCTCGCGGTGGGAGCCCGCCCGGGAGCCGGCAAACCCGAGGAGGCGCAGCGAGGCTCGCTGGAACGGGCGATGCTCGTCGCGAACCGGATCGCGACGTACACCCACAGGCCCGGCGCTGCAGAGGCGGTAGGCTGGGACGCGGTGAAGCAGCAGCCGGGCGCCGCGAGCGGTGTGGGATTTCTGGTGCTCCTCAGCACGCGGGAGAGGCCGGCGTCGCCGCTGCAGGACAAGAAGGACCCGAAGGAGAAGAAGTGAGGCGACGCGCGGGGGCGGCGTGGGCGATGCTGCTGGCGCTCGCGACGAGCGCGGGGACGGAGGCGCGCGCGCAACCGATGCCCACGCGCCATGCACCAGGACTGTCGCCGGGGCGCGTGCCTCCCCCGCAGCCAGCGCCCCGAGCGACGGCCAGCGTCGAGGGGCCCGCCGAAGATCTGCGCGGGCGCTTCGGGATCGACCTCGCGCTGCGGCTGCTTCGTTCCACCGACGTGGACGAGAGGCTGCGCGGCCTCGAGCGCGCCGCGGCCACGCGGACGCCGGAGGGGCTATCGCTGCTGGAGCGCGCGGCGGGCGCGGGACTGCCGGGGGGGTTCGATCCGCGCGGGCCCATCGACGGCGTCGCGAGGCAGGATCCGCGCGCGCTGCTGGTCGTCGTGCGAGGGCTCGCCTCGTGGATCGATCGGGAGCCGGCGCGGGCCGCGCTGGAGACAATCCTGCGCGAGTCCTCGCAGGCGTTCACCACGCGCATCGCCGGCGCCGGGCGCGATCCGGCGGCGGACGAAGCCGAAAACCTCGGGCGGGTCCTTCTCGCGCGGCAAGAGGCCGCGATGGCCCTGGCCCAGTCGGGCGCCACCGCGCCGATGGAAGCTCTCCTGGCCGCCGCGCGCTCGATCGGGCCGGGGCAGGCGGCTGCGCTCGACGCACTGGCCATACACCCCCCCACGACGCCGCTGCTCGGCGGAGTGGCGCTGACCACGACGGGGACGGTTGCCCTCGCCGCCGAGGTCGGGGACCTGCGATCGCTTGCGGCCCTCCTGGGGGAGGTCCACACGAGCGACCCGGCGCTGCGTGCGGCGGCCGTCGCGGCGCTCGGGCTATCGGGTGATGCGCGCGCGCTCGAGGTGGCGCGCGAGGCTGCCAAGGACAAAGACGCGCGCGTGCGGGTGGCGGGGGCCGAGGCGCTGGCGCACCTGGGAGCCCCGGATGCGGCGCTGGCGGTCGAAACGCTCGTGGCCGACGATGCCACGGCGCGCGATGCGCTGCGGATCGCGCAGGACATCCGGTCCGAAGGCGTGACGAAGGCGGCGGCGGCGCGCGCCGCGGCGTCGGCGGACCCCGAGCTACGCGCGCTTGCGCTCGTGGTCCTTGAGCGGCAGGTGAGCCCTGCGGCGGTGACTGCGCTGCTGACGCTCGCCGGCGACGCGAGGCTGGCCGGGGACGCGATGGACGCCCTCGCGCGCTCCCCGTGCCCGGCTGCGATGGCTGCGATCGAAGCCACGGCGGCGATGCCGGCGACACGACGGCTGGCCGCGCGGGCGTACTTCGTCCGGCGGGCGGTCCGCGGCGAGAGGAGCCGGCGAGGCGATGCGCTGCTCGCGGCGCTCGCGGCTTCGGGAGATCCAACCGAGCGCGCGCTGGGCGTCGAGGCGCTGGTGGCGCTGCGCGAGCGCCCGCTCGCCGACGCCCTCGGGGACAGGGATCCGCGCGTGCGCCGGGCGGCGGCGATGGGGTCGATCGCGCTGTGGGACACGGGCTCGGCTACAGCGGAGCTTCTGACGGCACGGCTGGCCGTCGAGCAAGACGAGACGACGCGGCAAGTGCTGGCGGTGGGTCTCCTTGACGGGGATCCCGGCGGGGTGGTGCCCACGACGGCGCTGCTCGATCGCGCCCAGGGGGGAGGCCCCGACGCGCCACTCGCGGCGCTCGCGCTCGCGCGAAGGACCGACGAGGAGCTCACTCCCAAGGTCGATGCGCTGATGGCCTCTCGCGATCCAGTGATGCGCGCTCATGTCGCGCGCGGGCTCGCGGGGAGCAAGGCGCCGGATGCCGTGGGTCGCCTGGCGCGCGCATACACGTGGGAGCCCGTCGCCGAGGTGCGACGCGCGCTGATCGAGGCGCTCGCGACGCGGGCGGGCGATGCGCTCACGGCCCCGTCATGGCGAGCGGCGCTGGAGCTGGCCGCGCATTTCGAGCCGGATCGCATGGCGCGGGCCCTGGCGCAGCGGGCGCTCGCCGGTCGGGGGCCCCCCGGGCGAAGCCCGGGACGCGAGGTCGCGTGGCTGCGCGTGATCCCGGCCGAGGGGGCGGTGCTTCCGCGCGACCTGACGGGGGCCCTGGTCGACACCAGCGGCGTGGCGCTGCCGGTGGTGTTCGACGAGGACGGCTACGCGCTGGTTCCCGGGCTGTCCCCAGGCGATTCGCGCCTTCGGCTTGCGCCCCGCTTGCCCGCGTACGAGTCTCGCTGACCCATGAGCCGACGCCCGCCTTCCCCCGAGCCCGAGCCGCTATCGCAGCCCGCCGAGGGCGTCTCTTTCGAGACGGCCATCAAGCGGTTGAGCGAGATCGTGCAGACGCTCGAGCGCGGTGAGCTGCCGCTCGAGGAGTCGCTCCGCCTCTTCGAAGAGGGGGTCAAGCTGTCGCGCGTGTCCCAGCAGCGGCTGGACGCGGCGGAGAAGCGCGTGGAGCAGCTCCTGGCGGTGGACGAGCAGGGGCGTGCCCGGACGGCGCCGTTCGCGACCGACGCGGCCGACGAAGGAGAGCCCGACGACGAAGGGCCGCCGTTCTAGGCCGTGTGAACCACACGGCACGGGAGTCCCGAGGCCTCGTCTAGCGACCGATGGCGCCGCGATAGACCCAGCCGTCGCTGGCGAAGCCTTCGCCGAACTTGACCGGGTACCAGCCGTCCTTCACCGCGCCGAGGTGCAGCTCGGCGCCGTGCTGGAGGCGCGCCACGACCTTCCCCGTCTTCGGAGCGTCGCGGACGATGGCAACCTCCCACACGACCTGAGCGGTGCCTTCGGCCGTGTCCCCTCCGCCGCCACCACCCGGACGAGCCGACGCCGAAGCGCTGGCCGACGGTGCGCCCGCGCCCTCACTCGCGAACGTGACCGAGTAGGCGATGCTGTAGCGCGGGTTGTCGTGGACCACGGGGCCGAGGCCGGCGCCGCTCATGGCGGTCTTGGCGCAGGCGAGCAGCGCGTCCGGCGAGGAGACGCCGTGACCGCGCCCGAGGTCGACGCCGAGGCCACCGCGCGGGAAGTCCACGTGCACGACGAGGTGCAGCTTGCCGCTGGCGCCCGCCGCCTCCGGGCACTCCGCGAGCTTTCGCAGCCGGGGCATGATGATGCCGTCGAGGCCCGGGAGAGAGCCGCACTCGCCGCCCTTCAGCGAGTCGCCGTCCGCGGTCTTGCACGCGAAGACGACGCCGTGACCGACGTTGACGCTCGCCGGGGAGGCCACGGAGGCCGTCGGTGCGGGCGTCACGACGACCGCGGGGAGGCCCGTCGAAGCGGGTGGGGGTGCGGCGACCGGCAACGCGGGTGCAGGCTCGGAAGGGGGCGCTGCGGCTGCGACGGGTGCCGTGGCGGCCTCGGGAACGCTCGGACCCATGCGGACGCCGGCCAGCCGTGGCCAGGCCACGCCGACGATGAAGCCGATGGCCGCGATGACACCCACCCTCGTCCACGAGGGCCGATCCTCCGTGGGACCGGGGACCTGCACCGTCAGCGGTCCGTCCGCCTTGCGGGAGAGCATCTCAGCCTCCTCGTTACCACAAGGCCTCCGGCGGGGCGAAAACCCGGCAGAGCACTCTACCGGCTCAGGGCAGGACGACGAGCTCCAGAAACAGCGTGCCCCCCTGGAACGTCTGCCCTCCCACGTAGAACGCCTGATTCTCCCCCAGCGTGACCTGGAGGCCCTTCAGATACGCGGCCTTGCCCGGCTCGCCGATGTGCGCCTCGAGCTGGTAGCGCTTCTCGCCGGCATCGCCCTGAGACACGCTGCCGAGCGTCACCGCCACGTTGCGTCCGTTGACGAGGGCGTAGGCCACGGGCTTGCCTGTCTCGAGCGGGAGCTGCTTGCGGTCGAGCAGCCGGAAGACGTTGTAGTGCGTGAACGGCTCCGAGCTGGTCAGACCGGGCAAGCGCGGGAGCCGGGAGTCGATGGAGGCTCCCCCGTCGACGTAGGTCGCGTGGATGATGGTCAGCTCGATGTTGGGCCCCTTCGTGGGTGTGGCCCAGGCGACCCCCGTGGCCCCGGCCAGGAGCGCCGCAGCACCGGCCGCCAGCAGCGTCCTCCGCATCATGGCGCCACCGGCTCGTCCTCGATCATGATGACGACGCTCGGCGGGGTGCCGCCGCTGGCCGCCGCGGCCATGCCGCCGGCCGGGATCTCGAACACGGTGACGTCGTGCGCGGGCGAGTCGATCTCGTCGACCTCGACCCCCTGTCCTTGCTGGAGGTGCGGCGCCTGCGCGAGCGCGCTCGCCGGAGGCGCCGGAGGCACCACGGCGCTCGGCGAAGCGGCCGTGGGCGCCACGCTCGCCACCGGGGCCAGGCCGTCGGCGCCGTCGCGGTCGTTGCGCATGTAGAGGACGATGGTGGCCGCCAGGGCGAGGAACCCCGCCACCGCCGCGACCTGCCCCCGCGTGAAGCCCGACCGCCTGGCCCGCGCGTCCGAGAGGCGCACCACCCCCTCGATGCCCGCGTTCCGCCGGGCCGCGTCGATCTTCGCCATGACCGCATCGGCGATGCCGTCCGCCGCTGCCGTGCGCTCATCCATCGCCACGCCGAGCCAGACACCGAGAGCCGGCGCCCGCATGGCGTCGACCACCCGACGTGCCTCGTCGCTCTCCGCCGCGAGCTTCTCCGCCCGCTCGCGCGCCGCGCCCTCCAGCTCGCCGTCGGCAAGCGCCATCAGCTCGGTCATCGTCTCCCGGGAGAGGCTCATGGCGCGCTCCCCGGCTCGCTCGCGGGCGCGGGCACCTCGCCGGACGGACGCGCGCCGATCTGCTCCTTGTAGCAGTCGGCCAGCGCGCGCTGGAGCTTCTGACGTGCATGAAACAGCCGACTCATGATCGTGCCCTTCGACACACTCATGGCCTGGGCCATCTCTTCGTAGCTCAGGCCGTCGATCTCGCGCATCACGATGACCGCCCGGTGGTAGCTCGGAAGCGCGTCGAGCGCTGTCTGAAGTCTCGCGGCGATCTCGCGCCGACGCACGACGTCGACCGGGTCGGCGCCGTCCATTCGGCTGATGAAGGGCAAGTCGAAGTCCGCCCCGTCGTCCAGCTCGAGCCGCGCCTCTTCGAGGTCGGTCGTTTGCCGGCCGGGCTTTCGAATGAGATCGATGCTGAGGTTCGTGATGATGCGGTAAAGCCAGGTGAAGAAGCTGGACCCTCCCTGGAAACCTCCCAGGTTCTTGAAGACGCGGAGGAACGCGTCCTGCACGAGCTCTCGTGCATCGTTCTCGTCGCGCACCAGGGAGAGCGCGATCGCGAACGCCCGGCGCTGGTGGCGTTCGACCAGTCGTCGAAATGCCACCATGTCACCGGCCTGCGCCCTCGCGATAAGCGCACGGTCTTCCTCCGCTTCTCTTGCCCGGTCCTGCTTCTGGTTGGACGCCGCCGGAGCCGGGGTATTCACCACGGGTACTGCGGGAGGAGGCGCCGAAGGCTGGGGGGGCTCCCCATCGGACGCGCGTCGAGCGGAGGGTCGGCCCGGCACGGCTCTACGGTAATACGAGTCCCGCCCGCTAGCGAGGACCGGCCGCTGCGGCGGGCTGCTCGGGGAGCTGCCCCAGCGTCACCTTCTGCTCGAACTGCTTGCCCTCGCGCTGGACGCGGAGCGTCACCGTCCGGCCGACCCCCGTCGTGCTCGCCAGCCACTGGAGCTTCGACGAGCGGTCGATCGGCATCCCTTCGAAGGCCACGACGATGTCCCCGGCCGCCAGGCCGGCCTTGTCGGCCGGACCACCTGCGCCGACGTAGTCGATTACCGCGCCGTTCACGGCCTCCCCCTCGGCCAGACCGACGGCCTGCCGCTCCTCCCGTGAGAGCTCGCGCACGTCCTTGATGCGGATGCCCAGAGCGCTCCGGGTGAGGTGCCCGTCGCGTAGCAGGACGGGCAGGATGGCTTTGATCATGTTGATGGGGATGGCAAATCCGATGCCCCCGCCCGCGTGCATGGCCGAGTTCATCCCGACGACCTCGCCGCGGAGGTCGAGGAGCGGCCCGCCCGAGTTGCCGGGGTTGATCGACGCGTCGGTCTGCAGGAAATCGTAGTACCCGGTGGGATCGAGCGGGACGTCGTCCTTCGTGCGGCCCTTGGCGCTGATGATGCCGGCGCTCACGGTGTGCGACAGGCCGAACGGGTTGCCGATGGCGAGCACCCAGTCACCGACGTCGATCGCGTCCGAGTCGCCGAGCACCAGCGGCCGCAGGTCCTTCGTCTCGATGCGGACCACGGCGATGTCCGTCGGCGGATCCGTGCCCACGACCTTCGCCGGGAAGGTGCGCTCGTCCGACAGCTTCACCTCGACCGTCTGCGCCTCCTTCACGACGTGGTTGTTCGTGAGGATGATGCCCGCCTTGTCGATGACGAAGCCCGTCCCCAGCCCCTGGGTCTGCGCCCTCCGCCGACGGTGCGTGAACGGGGAGATCTCTTCCTCGGTGCCCACGGTCGTGATGGTCACCACGCTGGGATCGGCCATCCGCACGATGGGCGCGAAGCTCACCGGCTGCATGGCCACCGCCAGCGAGCCCGCGGGCGCGGCCGCGACCGGCGCGATGGGCGGAGCCACAGCCACCGGCACGGGGGTCGCGCCGGGAGGTAGCGCCACGCCGCCGTCCCCTGGCCCGGAAAGTCCGCGGTCGCACGCCGTCACCCCCAGCAAGAGAGCGATCAGTGCCAGTCGACGGCTACCGCGGCTGACGCTCCCCCCGCCCTTCTCGCGGGGCGGGGGGCCGGGGGGGTGGGGTTTCATGCTCACTTCGTCTTGGACTGCTCGACGTAGCGCATCCGCAGGTCGAAGAGGATCTGCGCGAGCAGACGCTCCTCGTCGCCCGTCAGGTTGCCCTTGGTCTTCTCCTCGAGCATCACGATGAGATCGATGGTCTGCCGCGCGAGCAGCAGGTTCTTCTGCACGCTGCCCGTCTCCGGATCCGGCGCCTCGCCCAGGTGCATCAGCGCCGAGTGGCTGAGCGACAGGACGAACGTCGTGAACTCGACGGGGGGAAGGTTCTCCTCCACGGCTGACTCCGACCCCTTCAGTCCTCGCGTCCGCCCAGCGCAGGCTGCGGGACGGTGATGATCTCGGCCTGATCGGCCGCGTCCGGAAGGCCGGCGAGGTGCTTCTCGATGTCCTTCTCGTCGAAGATGCCCTTGCCGACGTTGCGCTCGCGGACGCGCACGTCCCACTCCCACGGATTGATCGCCTTCGTGTTTCCGGTCGCCATGGTGCCTGGTCTCTCTTCTCTTGCAGCTTGGAAGCCGTCGCCTGCGTGCTGCCCTAGGGTCTTAGTTGAGCTTTCGGCCCAGCGCCACGGGCTCGTCGTGGTCATGGTCGCAGTCCGGGCCGTGGACGTGCTCGTGGGCCTCGTCGAGGTCGGCGGCGGCGCGCTCCACCTCGTCGTCGGTCGCCTGACGCACGTCGCGCACCTTCACCTTGTAGTGGAGGGTCATGCCGGCGAGGGGGTGGTTGGCGTCCACGATCACCACGTCGCCCTTCACCTCGATGACATTCATGGCGATCTCGTCGCCGTCGGGCGACTCGGCCACGAACTCGTCGCCCACTTCGACCGCCTTGGGATCGGGGAACTCGCTCCGCTCGATCTCGAGGACCAGAGTCTCGTCGCGCTCGCCGTAGCCCGCCTCGGCGAGGACCACGACCTCGCGCTCGTCCCCCGCGTGGAGCCCCACGAGGGCCGCCTCGAGGCCGGGCACCAGCATGCCGTAGCCGTGGACGTAGCGGATCGGCTCGCCGCCCTCGCCCTCGCTGGCGTCGATGACCTCTCCGTCGTCCCCCTTGAGCTCGTAGTCGAGGGTGACGTGGAAGTTGGGCTGAATGGTGAGCTCGCTCACTGTGGGCCGAGGAGTAGCGCGGGAGGGGCTGGTCGTCGAGGGGGGGCTGGGACTCCCGGGGGACCCCTCGTGATAGCTTCGAGCCCATGCGCCCGTCGTTTGCCCTCGTCGCCGCGGCCAGCGTCCTCCTCGTGACCGGCTGCCGGGGGAAGATCGTCGCCACGGCCGAGCTCCATGGCCCCGGGACCGCCGATGCGCACTTCACGTCGACAGGTGCCCCGCTCGTCCTGTGGGCCGACACCGACGGCAAGTGGCACGGTGGGTCGCACTCGCACTTCGCGGCGCACTACGAGATCGACGTGCTCGGGGCCGCGACGAAGGTGGGCCACATCTCGTGCGACACGAAGGACTCGTCCGAGTCGGTCTGCGGCGTGGAGGTGACCGACGGGGACACCCACCACGGGGACTGCGAGCTGAAGCTCGCCTGCGAGGTGCCGGCCATCCCTGCAGGTGCGGCCACGCTGCACGTCACGGGCTCGCTCGGGGCGGGCACGTCCGAGGTCAAGAAGATGTCCGTCAACGTGCGAGACAAATAGGTCCGCTCCCGCGGGGCTACCAGCTCCCCTGCAGCGGATCGCCCGGCCCGATGGACACGTTCGCCGAGTTCTTCGCCGTCAGGCTCGCCGTGGCCCCGAACCCCGTGTTGTCGCTCTTCGGGGTGAGGTCGAGCACGTACGTGCAGGTGTAGCCCCCCGGCTGGCCGTACCCGGCGAGCGTCGCGCCGTTGCACGTGGTGCCCGCGCCCGCGCCGAGGACGTAGTCGCTGCCACCGCCGCCGAAGGGCGTGACCGACGCGATGGTGGCTTGCTGCGAGCTGTAGTTGGTGCCGGTGAAGGTGAGCGTGTAGAGCGTATTGAGGGTGAGACCGGTCCCGAAGTTACCGGGCGAGGGCGAGAACACGATCCAGGGGGTGGGGGACAGGACGAGGCCGGAGAGCGCCGCGCTCGGCGCGTCCGAGGCGGAGTCCGTCACGGTCAGCGTCGCCGTGGCAATCGTCGCGACACTGCTGTTGTTCGCGTTCGGGGTGAAGTTCACGGCGATGGTGCACGGCTGACCGGGTGCGAGCGACACGCCGGCGCAGGTGTCGCTCTGCAGGTTGAACGCCGAGCTGGCCGCGGGGGGGGTGACCGTGAGCGGGTTGGTCGTCCCGTGACCGTTGTTGGTGATGGTGAACGATGTCTGCTGGCTCGTGATGCCCTGATCCGACGGGGTTGCTGTCCAGGCCGCGAGGCCCTGCAGGAGGCCCACGCCTCCCTGGCCGGTGACCGTGGTCGTCCCGGCGTTGCCGATCTGCGGCGTCGCCGTGATGACCGTCGACTCGGGCGACGCCGAGCTGGTCGGCTTGAAGACCACGTTGAAGTAGCAGCTGGCCCCGGCAGCCAGCGTCGTCGTGCACCCCGTCCCCGAGGGTTGGGCGACCGTGAAGTCTCCGTTGGTGCTCGTGAAGGACGGCACACTGGACGTCACCGGTCCCGTGTTCGTGAGCTGGTATGTCTCCGTCTCGGATTGCCCGACGGTCACGTACCCGAAGCCGTTGAACCCCGTCGGCACGACGATGGAGAGGGTCGGCACGGCGCCCGAGCCGCTGACCGTGTAGGTTCCCGCCGTTCCCGGCGTCACGCTCGCAGTGAGCGTAGAGGAGTCGTTCGTCACCGTGGCCTTCGGCGCGAACGTCACGACGAAGTCGCACGTTCCGCCGTTCAGGGCGAGGACCCCGGTGCACGGATGTGCTCCGTTGGAGACGGCGAAGTCCGGGTTGGAGCTGGTGACGGTCGGGGCGACGTCGGTCGCGACCGGCCCGGTGTTGGTGACCGTGAAGTCCGCCGTCGCGCTGGACCCGACCTCCACCGTGCCGAATCCAGGCCACGTGGCAGGCGGCGAGATGGTCAGCGTCGGCGTCGCGCCCGTTCCCGACACCGTGTACGTGCCGCTCTTCGCCCCCGCGGCACTCGCCGTGAGCAGGGACGACTCGGTCGAGGCGGGCGCCGACGGCGCGAACGTCACGACGAACTGGCACGTGGCGCCGATTCCCAGCGGCGTGCTGCACGCCGGCGTCCCCGAGGAGATCGTGAAGTCCTTGTTGGCGCTCGCGATCGACGGCGCGACCGTCATGGCCACCTGGCCCGTGTTCGTCAGCGTCATGCTCCCCGACGCGGTCTTGCCGAGACCGACCGTGTCGAAGTTGCCGGTGAAGCCGGTGGCTGGCGCGATCACCAGGGTCACCGGCGTGAGCCCGGTGCCGGTCAGCGTGGCGGCCGCAGGGGCGGTGGAGGTCCCCGTCACGTTGACCGTCGCGCTCTCCCCGGTGGCCGTCGACGGCGTGAACGTCACGGCGAACGTGCAGGTGGCGCCCGCCGTCAGCGCCGTCGTGCACGTGTTCGCCGACAGGACGAAGTCCGCCGGGTTCGCCCCTGCGACGGCCACCTGCGGGACGCCGGACGGTTCGCCGCCGGTGTTCGTGACGGTGAAGGTCTGCGCGGCGGAGCTCGTGCCCACGGCGGTCGAGACGAAGCCGAAGGTCGCCGGCATGACGGAGAACGCCGCAGGCCCGACGCCGGTGCCCGAGAGGCTCGAGGTCGCCGTGTTGTTCCCCGCGGTGGCGTCGAGCGACGCCGAGAGGGGGCCCGCGGTGGCGGGGCCGAAGGTGACGGCGAGCGTGCACGTGGCGCTGCCCGCGAGCGTCTTGCCGGTGCACGTGTCCTGGGAGATGACGAAGTCTGGAGCAGCCGACCCGGTGACGGACATCGTGATCGCGGCCGTCGTGCTCATCCCGGTGTTCGTGACGGTGAACGTCTTGACCGGCACCGTGGTGCCCGTCGTCGCGCTCCCGAAGTCCTGCGAGCTCGGCGTGATGGAGAGCGCGCCAGGCGTGACGCCCTGCCCCGTCAGCGGGAGGCTCACCTGTCCGCCGGTGGCTGCGTCGACGGTCAGGGAGGCCGACAGCGTGCCCGCGGCCGCGGGCGTGAAGTGAAGGCTGACGCTGCACGTCGTGCTGGGCGCCAGCGTCTTGCCCGTGCACCCGTCCGAGTCGATGAAGAACGACGAGGCGTTCGTCCCTGCGAGCGACGCGGTGAGCGCGCTGGTGGCCGCCGTTCCGCCGTTGCTCACGACGATCGACAGGGGAGCGCTCGCTTTTCCGACCTCGACGCTGCCGAAGTCGGCGCTCGACCCGCCCGTGGCGGTCGCGCCCGACAGCTTCGCGCTGGGAGGAGGCCCCGCCTCGGAGTCCGGCGTCGTGTCGAGGGCTGCGTCCTGAGGAGCCGCGTCGTGAGTCTGGGCGGCGTCCGGTCCCGTCGACGCCTCGAACCCCTGCCCGGCCTCGACGGAGAATCCGCCACCGTCCGTCCCTGTGGCGCTGGTCGTGCTGCCGAAGTTGCAACCGGTCGCGGCGAGCCCGAGGCTCCCGGCCGCGAGAAGGGCGAAGAGACGATGCAAGGGTGGACCTCCGGGTGGGCGAACGTAGCAACAGCGGCCACCTCCGCATGTCACCCGGTCGGGTGACGCCGTGGCGATCCCCCCGCATCAGCTCTGTTCCGGTTCCGGCAGCGCGATGTACCCCGCGATCGCGCTCGCCGCGACGACGAGGGGGCTCGCCAGGTACACCTTGCCCGGACCGCTCCGGCCCGGGAAGTTCCGGTTCTGCGCGCTGACGGTCACCTGGTCGGGCGAGTCGCTCGAACCGGGGCCCGCCTTGATGCAGGCGCCGCAGGACGGGTCGACGAGCTCGGCGCCAGCCTTTTCGAAGACCGCAAGGTAGCCCTTCTCCTCGGCGTAGCGGCGGATGTCCTGCGACCCGAACTGCAGGTAGAAGTGCACGCCGGGCGCGACACGCTTGCCCTTCTTCACCGCGTCGCCGAGCACGCGCGCGTACATGTCCATGTCGGCCTTCTTGCCGCCGGTGCACGAGCCCCCGTACGCGATGTCGATTTTCACCGCGGGACCGAGCTTGTCGAAGGGGACGCCATTGCGGGGATCGCCCGGCGTCGCCACCATCGGCGGGATCGTCGAGAGGTCGATGGTGAAGGTGGCGCAGTACGTCGCGCCCGGGTCGGCCTTCACGATGCGCGCCCGCACGTCCTCTGCCTTCGCGCCGCGCTGCTTCACGAGGTAGTCGACGACGACCTCGTCGGCCTCGATGATGCCGGTGAAGCCGCCGGCCTCGACGGCCATGTTCGTCAGCGTCGCGCGCTCGTCGAGCGGCAGGTGCGTGACGCCCTCGCCGCCGAACTCGAGCACCTTGCCGATGCCGTCGCCCCCCTTGAAGAACGGCTGGGCGAGGATGTGGAGCATGACGTCCTTCGCGCACACCCCCGGACGGAGCTTGCCCGTCAGCTCGAAGCGCGCCGACTGCGGCACGGTGACGCGCACGTCGCGCGTCATCCACGCGTTGGCCATGTCGGTCGACCCGACGCCGAAGGCGAAGCACCCGAGCGCACCCGCCATGCACGTGTGGCTGTCGGTACCGATGACGAGCTGCCCCGGGAGCGCGATCTCCTCGACCACCTTGTTGTGGCAGATGGCCTCGGAGCCGACGAGCTTCCCGTCGCGGTGGACCTCGCCGTAGACCTTGATGCCGACGCGCTTCGCGAACTCGTCCTGCACCGTGGCGAGCTTGCGCGCCTGCACGTCGAGCCCCATGTCCTTGTGGGCCTTCGGCATGATGAGATCGAGGAACGTGAGGTGATCGCGGAAGGCGAAGACGCTCTCCGGTTCGGTCACCTTCGCGTCCGGGCCGAAGCCCTGGCGGAAGAGCGCCTCGGCCATCGGCGTCACGTACTCGTGCGAGAAGCGCACGTCGCACCGCGCGAAGAAGGCGTCCCCCGGCTGCACCGCAGGGACGCCGACGGCGCCCGAGCGCGCGTCGACGATGGCGTGACGCGCGAGGATCTTCTCGCACAGCGTCATCGGCCTCGGAAGAGTGACGATGGCAGGCGGCGTCGTCGTGCCGGCGAGCCGCGCCCGGTTGTACGCGAAGAGGCCCCCGTGCTCGACGATGGCGGCGCTGATGGGATCGAGCCCGCGCGTGAACTCCGCGACCGGGATGGCCTCGCCCGCGAGGATGCGCGGGACGAGCGAGAGATCGGTGCTCGTCAGCAGTCCGATGTTCTGGGCGTTCTGGCGGTAGATCTTCTCGATGCTCTTCGCGACGACGAGCTTGATGCCCGCCGCGACCTCGCTGTAGGGCGCCTGCTCGCGCGACGAGCCGCACCCCTTGGACATGCCGCTGACGACGACCGAGAACCCCCCGCCCTTCACCGCGTCGGGCTTCACCTTGCCGCCGCGCAGGCCCACCAGCGAGTACCGGCCCAGCGTCTCGTCGTAGTAGTAGCAAACCCAGCCTGGCGTGATCTCGTCGGTGGAGATGTTGCCGAGGAGCGGGCGCTCCGGATCGAACGCGAGGTCGACCGGGTGGGTCGACCCGAGCTGCGCTTCGAGGAGGGCCGGGTCCTCCGTGAGGAAGAGGACGCGGCCCGGGAACGAGACAGTCGGTGCGGCGCTCGCCATCGTAGGACAGTCCATTACCATCGCTGGGGTAGGCTTCCAGACATCTCATGCGCATCGCGCTCGTGACCACCAGCTTTCCTGCCTACGAGGGCGATCCCTCGGGTCACTTCGTGCAGGCCGAGGCGCGGGAGCTCGAGCGAGTCGGGCACGAGGTGATCGTCGTCGCGCCGCCGTGCGGGGGAGCCTTCGGGTGGCCCGGCGTGGCGGCACGCGTCGGGGAGAGGCCCGCGAGGCTCATCGACGCGGCGCGGTGGGTCGTCGAGGCGCGGGCCCGGCTGGCGCGGATCGAGGCGCAGCGCGTCGTGGCGCACTGGGCGGTGCCCTGTGCGTGGCCGGTGGCGACGGCGTCGAGGGCCGAGCTGGAGGTCGTGTCGCACGGCGGAGATGTCCGGCTGCTCGCGCGGATGCCACGGTTCGTGCGGGAGCGGGTGGTCGGAGCGATCGCGGAGAGAGCGGTGACGTGGCGGTTCGTGTCGGAGCGGCTCAAGGAGTCGCTGCTGGCGGCGCTGGGCGACGACGCGCGCGCGCGGGTCGCGAGGGTCGCCGTCGTGGGTGCGGCGAACGTGGAGATGCCGGACGTGCGCGAGGCCGTGGCGCGGAAGAAGCGCGAGCTCGGCGCCGCCCGCGTGGCGGTGAGCGTGGGGAGGCTCGTGCGAAGCAAGCGTGTCGACCGGGCGATCGAGCACGTGGCGCGAACGCGCGAGGTGGACGCGCTCGTCGTCGTCGGCGACGGGCCGGAGCGGGGGCGCCTGGAGGCCCTGGCGCACGCGCGCGACGTGGACACGCGCTTCCTCGGCGTCCTGCCGCGCGAAGAGACGCTGGCGTGGATCGGCGCGGCGACGGTCGTCCTCCACGCGTCGGAGCGCGAGGGTGCGAGCACGGTGCTGCGGGAGGCCGCGGCGATGGGGACGCCGGTGGTCGTCGTGCCTGCCGCCTAGGGGATCAACGACGGCCCGCAGGGCGCGTGCGTTCGGGCTCCTGCACGAGGCACCGCAAGGCCCCGCCGTCGGCGGCCCGGCCCAGCGACACCTGGCAGCCGTGGACTCCGGCCCCGTGGAGCACGTCGAGCGTGATCTCGCCGACGCCGTCGACGAGATCGAGCAACTGGAACGCACACTGCGCGATGGGATCGTCGTTGCTCGCCTTCGTCGACGCCCCGCCTCCCACGGGGGCGTGGCCGCCGGCGTCACCCGGAGCGTGGGTCTCCGCGTCGAGGCGCTCCCCCGACGCCGTCCGGTCTCGCAGCTCCTTGTAGAGGTCCGCCATCGCTTGCCCGCGCGAGCGCACCGCGCCGCGCCCCGATCCGAAGACGACGCGGTAGCTCGCGTCCGCGTCCGAGGCAGGGCACGGCTGCGCGCTCGACGAACAGCGCGTGACGGTCAGCGCGTGAGACAAGTCCGGGGCGGGCGCGCCGGCATCGGTGGCCGTCGGGGCGAGCAGCGCATCGACGGCGTTCGACGAGGACACGGGGGGGAGGCTCTCCGGTGCGATGGGCGGCGGATTGGCGGAGAAACGCTCCTCGCATCCGCAGAGCGAGGCCAACGCGAGGACGAAGAGCAGGTGGCTCCGCTGCACGAGCGACAAGAGAGCATGCCGCCGTCGGCGCGAGCGGAAAAACGGGATCCTCTCACCTCACTGGACGCACCGCACGCCGCGCGGCGTCGTCGGAATGTTGCCGTCGATGCCCCCATTGTCGAAGTCGACATAGTACGCGTAGCCCAGGGACGCTTGGAGCCGGTAGGGCGACGACGTCCAGAAACCTCCGGCGTTCGGGGCGCTGCCGGCCGTGGGACCGTAGAATGCCGATGGGTCGATGGTGGGCGCCGTGGTCTGCGTCAGGTCGACGATGCTCCGCAGCTCCTGCACGGTGGGGACGCGCCACGGGGCGGGACACTGGTTCTG
>Ga0209415_10008014_pt1 | contig 18350 bp, 17 predicted proteins | sample PeaSoiSIISIP2007_FD_187696 | JGI IMG/M metagenome (GOLD analysis project Ga0209415, IMG submission 187696) | Peat soil microbial communities from Weissenstadt, Germany - SII-SIP-2007 (SPAdes) (version 2) | ecosystem: Environmental > Terrestrial > Soil > Wetlands > Peat | place: Germany...
GCTAGGATCGAATGGAAACGATCCCTGTGTTCTGAAAGCGCCCACATCATCCTTCGAGACGCCCAGTTCGGGGTGCCTCCAAGGCATGATCCGGCAGCGCAACAGCGTCCTCCCCAAACCGCTTGTTAACCCTAACGATTTCTAATCGCCCAGAACCTGCTTCGGGCCGCTGCGGCCGTCTGTGGCGGGCTAGCCCGACGTTGACCCCCTTTGTGTCCCATGATATCCCAAATTGTCCCATTGTTCCGCTTGCCCAGGTCCGTCCTCACGACGGGCACCTCGGGCGGCGGGCCAGGGGTGCGCCTTGCGGCGTGGTGGCGTGTGTTTGGGGGGCGAGGGTTTGGACCGGTTCGTCTCGCGTTTCACCAACCGGCTCGATGCGAAGGGCAGGGTGTCGATCCCGGCCCCGTTCAGAGCGGTCCTGGCGCGCGACGGGTTCGAGGGGCTTTTCGCCCATCCTTCGCTCGACGCGGCGGCGGTCGATTGCGGCGGCCATGCGCTTGTGCGGGAGATCGATCACCTCTTGGCGCGGCATGCGCCCTATTCGGAGGAGCACGAGTTTCTGTCGACGGCGCTCTATGGCGCCAGCGAGATCCTGAAGGTCGATGCGGAAGGCAGGGTGATCCTCACCGAATCGATCAAGGCCTATGCCGGCATTACCGAGGAGGTGACCTTCGTCGGGCAGGGGGACAAGTTTCAGATCTGGGAACCGAGCCGTTTTCACGCGCATTTCGAGGAGGCCAGAAATCGCGTGCGCGACTTGAGAAAGCAGCTCAATTCCCGATACGCGGCGCCGGACCCACCGCCACCGCGACCACATGGAGCACGGGAATGAATGCGGGCCGCGGCGATATGAACCCTATCGCCGCCGGCGGACCGGCCCGGCACGTTCCCGTGCTTCGTGAGGAAATCCTCGCTGCACTCGCCCCGCATGAAGGCGCGATCTATCTCGACGCGACATTCGGCGCCGGCGGTTATACGCAAGCCATCCTGTCCATCCCGGGAACGAAAGTCCTGGCGCTCGACCGCGATCCGACCGCGGTCGCCGCCGGCCAGGATCTCGTCGCCGAGTCGGGTGGCCGGCTTGGCCTGGAGCGGGCGCGGTTCTCGGAACTCGAAAGCATCGCGCAAAAGCACGGCATCGCCTCCTTCGCCGGCATTGTCTTCGACATTGGCGTCTCGTCCATGCAGCTCGACGAAGCCGCGCGCGGCTTTTCCTTCCGTCACGACGGCCCGCTCGACATGCGCATGGAGTGCGAAGGCCGGAGCGCCGCCGATCTCGTCAATGATGCCGAAGAGGGTGAGCTCGCCGATATTTTCTATTATTTCGGCGAGGAACGCGCCGCGCGCCGCATCGCCAAGGCGATCGTCGCCGCGCGTGCACAAGGGCCTATTGCAACGACGGGTCACCTCGCCGAGATAATCACACGGGCAGTGCCCGGCAGACCCAGCGGCATCCATCCTGCGACGCGCAGCTTTCAGGCCCTGCGCATCGCCGTCAATGACGAGCTCGGCGAACTCGTGCAAGGCTTGCTCGCTGCCGAACGTGTGCTCGATCCGGGCGGACGCCTCGTCGTCGTCACGTTCCATTCGCTGGAAGATCGGATCGTGAAGCAATTCTTCGCCGCCCGTTCCGGGCGTGGCGAAGCGCCCTCGCGGCCGCTGCCCGGCGAGCCGCAAAGGCCGGCGCCGACGTTCGCGCTATCCGGCCGGCAGCCGATCGTCGCCTCCGGTGCGGAGAGCGAACGCAATCCCCGCGCGCGCTCGGCAAAACTGCGCTTCGCCACGCGGACGGCCGCGCCGGCTCGGCCCCAAGAGCCCTCACTCGTTCAGCTCTCGCGCTTGCCGCAACACCAGAAGAGGGGAGGCTGAAATGGTGCGCGTCTTCCATGTGCTCGCGATAGCCGCGCTCGTTGGCTCGGCGATCTACGCCTACTCGATCAAGTACGAGACGATCTTCCGCGCCGAGAAAATTGTCCAATTGCGACAGCAGATCAAATCGGAGGAGGATTCGATCGCCATGCTCAGGGCGGAATGGGAACATATTTCGCGGCCGGAGCGGATCGAGGCTCTGGCCGACCAGTTCCTGAACCTTCAGCAGCCCTCGCTCAGACAGATCGTTCCGATCACGGCTCTGCCCGACAAGGGCGCGAAAAATGCCGCGATCGGCAGCAAGCCGGAGGCGCCCGACCTCGCAGATCCGACCAATACGCCGCATGACCCGAACACGGGCGCCCAGACAACGCCCGCCACGAATTGATTATCGATGGAAAAGAACACGGAGATCAAGGGGAGCGAAGGGGAAAGCGGCGCGCCGCGCAAGCTAGGCGCCGCCCGCAGTCGGCTCTTGCGTCTCTTCACGTTGAAGCACGACAAGAGTACGCGGCGCATCAAGCTCATCGCTTGCGGCTTTGCGCTCATTTATTGCGTCATCGCCGGCAAGCTCATCTTTTTCGGCATGCATCCGGAGCTAAGGCAAGGCATGCGGCACGCCGCTTCCGACACGGTCGCTGCGGCGCGGCCCGACATATTGGATCGCAACGGCGCAATTCTCGCGACCGACATCAAGGTCACCTCGATCTTCGCCGAACCGCGGCGCATCATCGACAGGGACGATGCGGTCGAACAACTGACCGGCATATTCCCCGATCTCGACCCGCAGGAACTGCGCAGCAAATTGAGCTCGCGCAAAGGATTCGTCTGGGTCAAGCGGGCGGTGACACCCAAGCAGCAACAGGATGTCTATCATCTTGGCCTGCCGGGCATCGGCTTCATGCAGGAGAACAAGCGCGTCTATCCGAACGGTCCGATCGCGGCGCATGTGCTGGGTTTTGCCAATCTCGACGGGATGGGCATTTCCGGGCTCGAGAAATACATCGACGGCGAGGGCCTCGCGGACCTTCACAATGCCGGGTTCGACTTGACGACCGAAGACTTGAAGCCGGTCGTCACCTCGCTCGACCTCGGCGCAACCTACGCGGTGCGCGACGAGCTGGCCATAGGCATCGCCAAATTCAAGGCCAAGGCCGGCGCCGCCGCGATTCTCGACGTCAACACCGGCGAAGTCATCGCCATGGCCTCGCTGCCGGATTTCGATCCGAACGATCCCGTCGATGCGCTCGATCCCAATCGCATCAGCCGGCTGTCGGTGGGGGTCTATGAAATGGGCTCAACCTTCAAGGCGCTTTCGATCGCCATGGCGCTCGATTGCGGGAAGGTGACGCTCAATTCGAAGATCGATGCCCGCGATTCATTGCGCTACGGCCATTTCACTATTCACGATTTCCACGCCCAACACCGGGTCCTTTCGGTGCCCGAGGTCTTCACCTATTCGTCCAATATCGGCGCCGCGCGGCTGGCGCTGATGGTTGGCGTGGATGCGCACAAGGCTTTTCTGCGCAAGATGGGACAATTGACCAGGCTGCGAACCGAATTGCCGGAATCCGCCGAGCCGCTCGTCCCGAGGAATTGGGGCGAACTGAACATGATGACAATCGCCTTCGGCCAGGGCCTGAACGTCGCGCCGCTTCAGGCGCTCATGGCGGTCGGCGCCCTGGTCAACGGTGGCACGCTCATCAATCCGACTTTCTTGAAGCGGAGCGAGGAAGATGCCAAAAGGGACGCGCCGCAGGTCGTCAAGCCGGAGACATCGGAGAGCCTGCGCTATCTGATGCGTCTCAATGCGGAAATAGGCACCGCGCGGAATGCCGACATCGAAGGCTATTTCATCGGCGGCAAAACGGGCACGGCCGACAAGATCTTCCACGGCCATTACTCGAAGGACAAAGTGCTGACCACATTCATGGCCATTCTGCCGGCCGACAAGCCGAGATACCTGTTCTTCACGATGATGGACGAACCGCAGGGCCTGCCGGAGACCGGCGGCTATCGTACCGCGGCGTGGAACGCAGGCACGGTCACCGGCAAGATTATCGAACGCGTCGGCCCCTTGCTTGGCATCGCGCCGCGCTTCACGCCGCCGAGCCAACCGTTCCCGCTGCTTGCTCGGCTTGGCTATACTGCGGCCAATGTTCCGGTGGGTTCCGGGGGCCATTGATGCGCCTCGCCGATCTCTTGCCTGAGGCGGCGCTCGCCGAGCCGCTCGCCCAGCGCCGCGTCGAAGGTCTCGGTTCCGATAGCCGGAACGTCGGCTCCGGCTTTGCCTTTTTTGCTCTGCCGGGCAGCAAGCGTGACGGGCTCGCCTTCGCCGCTGAAGCGGTCGCGCGCGGCGCCGTCGCGATCGTGGGCGAACGAGCGCCCGAGGCGCCAATCGCGCCTGCGGTCTTCATCAAGGTCGATGATGCGCGGCGCGCGCTCGCGCTGGCGGCGGCGCGCTATTTTCCGTTGCAGCCTGCGACCATCGTGGCGATCACCGGAACCAGCGGCAAGACTTCCGTCGCTGCTTTTACGCGGCAAATCTGGCTGGCGCTCGGCCACCGCGCCGCCTCGCTCGGGACAATTGGACTCGTGGCCCCCTCCGGCGCTGTCTCCAGTGCGCTGACGACGCCTGATCCCGTGTTTCTGCACAAAACGCTCAACGATCTCGCCAGGGACGGCGTCAGCCATCTCGCGCTCGAAGCCTCCTCGCATGGTCTCGACCAGCGCCGGATGGACGGAGTACGGCTTGCGGCCGGCGCCTTCACCAATCTGTCGCGCGATCATCTCGATTATCACGCCGATATGGAGACCTATCTCGCCGCCAAACTGCGCCTCTTCGAGCGCTTGCTCGCGCCGGGTCAGCCTGCGGTGATCGATGCCGATAGCGATGTTGCCGAAAGAATCACCGCGGCCTGCAGGGCGCGCGGGCTCAACGTTATTTCGGTCGGCCGGGAGGGCAGGGCGTTGCGGCTTGTCGAAACAAAACCTGACGATTTCGCGACCGGGATCGTCCTTGAATATGCGGACAAGCGTTATGCCTTGCGTCTGCCGCTCGCCGGCGATTTCCAAGCCCAGAACGCGCTCGTTGCCGCCGGCCTTGCCCTGGCGACGGGCGGCGCCCCCGATGAGGTCTTCGCCGCGCTCGAAAGGCTCGCAGGAGCGCCCGGCCGCCTCGAACGCGTCGGATGCCGCAAGAATGCGCCGATCTTCGTCGATTACGCCCATAAGCCGGATGCGCTCGACAAAGTGCTCAGCGCCTTGCGTCCGCTGGCGCGCCGCAGGCTCATTGTCGTCTTCGGGTGCGGCGGCGACCGCGACCCTGGCAAACGCCCCATCATGGGCGAGGTGGCGGCGCGGCTCGCCGACGAGGTCGTCGTAACCGACGACAATCCGCGCTCCGAGAATCCCGCATCGATTCGCCATTCCATTCTCGAAGGCACTCGGACGGTCGGCGGGGCGAGCGTCCGCGAGATCGGTGATCGCGCGGCGGCGATCGCCGCGGCGGTCGCCCAGCTCGAAGACGGCGACGTTCTGCTCGTCGCGGGCAAGGGCCATGAAACCGGCCAGATCGTCGGCGACAGAATCCTGCCTTTCTCCGATCAGCAATGCGTCCGCGCGGCCTTGAAGGATTTTGCGGCATGAGCATCGACGTGTCGCAGGAATCGTTGTCGCAGGATTCCTTGCCGCAAGAGAAGCCGAGGCCCCTGTGGACGGCGCTCGGCCTTGTCGCGCCCCTGCAGGCGCGGATCAGCGGCGGCCTGCCACCGCCGATTTTCGGAATTTCGATTGACACACGCACGCTCGTGCCGGGCGATCTCTTCTTCGCTATCAAGGGCGAGAAGGGCGACGGCCACGATCATGTCGCCGAGGCTTTCGCGAAGGGCGCCGCCGCGGCGGTGGTGGACGAGGCCCATGCCGAGGCGCTGAAATCGAGCGGACCGCTTTATGTCGTCGAGGCGGTTCTGCCGGCGCTCGAACGGCTCGGCGCCGCCGGGCGTGCGCGCGGCGCCGCGCGAATCGTTGCAGTGACCGGCTCGGTCGGCAAGACGACAACGAAGGAGGCTCTGCGCCTGGTGCTGTCGCAAGCCGGCAGCGTGCATGCCTCGCCCGCGTCTTACAACAATCACTGGGGCGTGCCGCTGACGCTCGCGCGCATGCCGCGCGACGCGCGTTTCGGCGTGATCGAAATCGGCATGAATCACGCCGGCGAGATCACCCCGCTCGTCGGCATGACGCGGCCGCATATCGCGATCATCACCAATGTCGCCCCGGTCCACCTCGAATATTTCGACAGTATGGAGGCAATCGCCGACGCCAAGGCGGAGATTTTTTCAGGCCTCGTTCAAGGCGGCGTCGCCATCCTCAATCGGGACATCGATCAATATGAAAGGCTTGCCGCCGCGGCGCGGCTCTCGGGGGCCGGCCATATCGCGACCTTCGGCGAGAGCGAGCGCGCCGACGCCCGGCTTTTCGATGTGCAGCTTGCCGAGGATCATACGATCGTGGCGGCGCGGATCGCGGGGCGCGATCTCACCTACCGGCTTGGCGCACCGGGCCGCCATCTCGCGATCAATTCGCTGGCCGTTTTGCTGGCTGCGCAGGCGCTCGGCCTCGATCTGGAAGGCGCGGCGGGCGGGCTCGCCCAATTCGAAGTGCCGGTTGGACGGGGGCGCAGGGTCTTGCTCCAGGCCGAAAACGGGCCGTTTGCCTTGATCGACGAGAGCTACAACGCTAATCCCGCCTCGACGCGTGCGGCGCTCGCGCTCGTCGGGGCCCTGCCGGCGGCCGGGCGGCGCATCGCGGTGCTCGGCGACATGCTCGAACTTGGTGCTCGCGGCCCCGAACTTCATGCCGGCCTCGCTGCGGATGTGGCCAAGAACCACATAGATCTCGTCTTCGCGGCGGGTCCACTGATGAAACATCTTTTCGATGCGGTGCCCGACACGCTGAAAGGCGCCTGGCAGGCGGACGCGGCGGCTCTCGAGCCGATCGTCGCAGCCGCTGTCCACGCCGGCGACGTGGTCATCGTGAAAGGTTCGAACGCCAGCCGCATGCATGCGATCGTCGCGACTCTCAAGTCCCGCTATCATGGCGCGGCGCACGCCTAAAAGACAACGTGAAGCGGCCGATAGGAATTTCTGAATGCTCACCTGGCTCTCCCAATACTCGCATCATTTCGGTCCGCTCAATCTGTTTCGCTATATTACCTTTCGCACCGGCGGCGCGACGGCGACGGCGCTGTTCTTCGTTTTCTTCTTCGGACCGCGGATCATCGCGGCGCTGCGTCTCAAACAAGGCAAGGGTCAGCCGATCCGCAGCGACGGGCCGCAATCGCATTTGCTGACGAAAAAAGGCACGCCGACAATGGGCGGCCTGATGATCCTTTCCGGCCTCATCGTATCGACATTGCTTTGGGCCAATCTCGCAAGCCGCTATGTGTGGATCGTTCTTCTCGTCATGGTCGGCTTCGGTCTCATCGGCTTCTATGACGATTATCTGAAAGTGACGAAGCAGTCGCACGGCGGTTTATCAGGGCTGACGCGGCTGCTTCTCGAAGCTATTATCGCCGTCGTCGCGTGTTATGCGATGATGAAGGTGGGAACATCGGAGACGACAGGATTGGCGCTGCCGGCGATCAAGGGCTATGTCGTGGATCTCGGCGTCTTTTTTCTCGTTTTGGGGCCCCTCGTCATCATCGCCGCCGGCAATGCGGTCAATCTCACCGACGGTCTCGACGGATTGGCCATCGTGCCGGTGATGATCGCCGCGGCGACCTTCGGAATTATCGCCTATCTCGCCGGCAATGCGATCTTCTCGACCTATCTCGGCATCAATTTCGTGCCGCGGGCCGGCGAGCTCGCCGTCGTCTGCGGCGCCATGATCGGCGCAGGTCTCGGCTTCCTGTGGTTCAACGCGCCGCCGGCACAGATCTTCATGGGCGATACCGGCTCGCTCGCCTTGGGAGGGTTGCTCGGCACGATCGCCGTCGCGATCAAGCATGAAATCGTGCTCGCCATCGTCGGCGGTTTGTTCGTGGTCGAGGCGCTCTCCGTGATCGTCCAGGTCGTGTCCTACAAACTGACCGGCAGGCGAGTTTTCAAAATGGCGCCGATCCACCACCATTTCGAACAGCTCGGCTGGTCAGAGCCGCAAGTGGTGGTGCGGTTCTGGATCATCGCCTTCGTCCTTGCCCTCGTGGGCCTCTCGACGTTGAAGCTGAGGTGAGATGACGCCGATCACTTCCTTTGCCGGCAAGCGGGTCGCCGTCTTCGGCCTCGGTGCGTCGGGACGCATCAGCGCCGAGGCGCTCGTCGCGGGCGGCGCCGACGTCGTCGTATGGGACGATCATCGACGCGCCCGCGATAAAGCCGCGGGGATGGGCCTTAGGCTTGAGGATCTCGTCTTTGGCGATCTTTCGGGCTTCGACTCTCTTATCCTCGCGCCCGGTGTGCCGCTCACGCATCCCACTCCGCATTGGATCGTCGTGAAGGCGCAACAGGCGGGAGTCGAGATCATCGGCGACATCGAGCTCTTCTGTCGCGAGCGCGCCAAGATCGCGCCGAAATCGGCGTTCGTCGCGATCACCGGCACGAACGGCAAATCGACCACGACGGCGCTCGTGGCGCATCTCTATCGGTGTTTCGGCTATGAGGCCGAGGTCGGCGGCAACATCGGCACGCCGATCCTCGCCCTTTCGCCGCCAGCGCCGGGGCGCGTCCATGTCATCGAATGTTCCTCCTTCCAGATCGATCTCGCGCCCTCGCTCAATGCCTCGTTCGGCGTGCTGCTCAACGTGACGCCGGATCATCTCGACCGGCACGGCAGCATGGAGAATTACGCGGAGATCAAGGAAAGGCTGGTGGCGCAGGCCGATCATGCCGTCGTCTGTCTCGACGACGAGATCTCGATCGCGATCGCCGAGCGATTGCGCAAGGCGGCCAAGCCCGTCACCTTCGTCTCGATCAACAATCCGATGATCCCGGACGGTATCGTCCTTGAGGAAACGCGCCTCGTTCGCCGCGTCGCCGGCCGCTCGCTGCCGATCGCGGACCTCGCGGGCATCGCCTCACTGCGCGGCCGCCACAATGGCCAGAACGCCGCGGCGGCGGTCGCTGCTCTCGGCCCGCATGGGCTCGATATTGCCACTGTCCAAACGGGGCTCGCGAGCTTCCCCGGCTTACCGCATCGGCTCGAGGAAATCGGCCGCCGAGGCAAGGTGCTGTTCATCAACGATTCCAAGGCGACCAATTCCGACGCGGCGGAAAAGGCGCTGTTGAGCCTCACCGATATTTATTGGATTCTCGGTGGCAGGGCCAAACACGGCGGGATCGAGCCGCTGCGGCCGCTGTTCCCGAAGGTCGTCAAGGCCTATCTGGTCGGCGAGGCCGCGGAGGTCTTCGCAAGGACGATCGGTGAAGCGATTCCTTATGAATTTTGCGGCACGATCGACAAGGCGGTCGAAAGTGCCACTCGGGACGCGGAAAGAAGCGCGACGGACATGCCCATTGTCCTGCTCTCGCCGGCCTGCGCTTCGTTCGATCAGTTTTCGGACTTCGAGAAACGCGGCGACAAGTTCCGGGAAGTCGCTCTGGCCAAGATTGCGGAACAGCCGAAGGCCTGAAGGAGAAGAAAATGCTGTCGCGCCTCGAACGCTCGGCTCTGGCGAATTGGTGGTGGACCATCGACCGCTGGCTGATCGCCGCGCTCGGAGCGCTGATCGTCTTCGGCCTGGTCCTGATCATGGCTGCCGGTCCGCCGGTTGCCGAACGCCTCGGCCTGCCGACCTTCCATTTCGTGCATAGGCAGGCGCTCTTTCTGCTTCCGGCGATCGCGGTATTCTTCGCGACCTCGTTCCTGTCGCCGCGGCATGTGCGGCGCGCCGCTCTCATCGTCTTTGCGGTTTCCATGGCGCTGATCATCGCGGCGCTTCTCTTCGGCGCGGAAGTGAAGGGCGCGCGGCGCTGGATTTTCGGTATTCAGCCGTCGGAATTCCTGAAGCCAGCCTTCGTCGTTCTCGCCGCCTGGGCTTTCGCGGAAGGCGGCAGGCGCGAGCTCCCGGGCAACCCGCTTGCGTTTCTCCTTCTGCCGGCGACGATCGTCCCGCTCATTCTGCAACCGGATTTCGGCCAGACGATGCTCGTCTCGCTCGTCTGGCTGGGGCTCTTCTTTATTGCCGGGCTACGCTGGATTTGGGTTGCCGGCATCGGCAGCATCGGCATTAGCGGGATGCTGCTCGCCTACAAACTGGTGCCGCATGTGCGGGGGCGGATTTTGAAATTCATCGATCCGGGAACGAGCGGCGGTGTCGTCGACACGTTTCAGATCGATACGGCGCTCGACAGTTTCTTCGCCGGCGGCTGGTTCGGCAGGGGACCCGGCGAAGGGACCGTCAAGCGCATTCTTCCCGACGCCCACACCGATTTCATCTTTGCGGTGACCGGCGAGGAATTCGGCATCGTGGCCTGCCTGGTTCTGGTGGCGGTCTTCGCCTTCATTGTGATGCGCGGCTTGTTGGCCGCGGCCCGCAACGAAGATCCCTTCTGCCGTCTGGCGGCGGCCGGGCTCATCATGCTGTTTGGCATGCAGAGCGCCATCAACATGGCGGTCAATCTTCACCTCATTCCCGCCAAGGGCATGACCTTGCCCTTCATATCCTATGGCGGTTCGTCGGTGATTTCGCTCGCGCTCGGCATGGGGTTCCTGATCGCGGTCATGCGCAAGAGGCCGCGCGCCGAGATCGTCTTCAGGCAATCCGAGGCGCAGCCGGCATGAGGCTCGCCGGTCCGGTCCTCATCGCGGCGGGGGGCACCGGGGGGCATTTGTTTCCGGCCGAAGCGCTCGGCAATGCGCTGAAAGCGCGCGGGATCGCGGTCGAACTCGCAACCGATGTGAGAGCCCAGCAGTATGGCGGCGATTTTCCGGCCCGCGCCATCCATCAGATCGTCGCGGCGACGCCGAGCGGCGGCCCGATTCTCAGGCGCGCCAAGGCGGCTGTGACGCTGCTTGCTGGAACATTCGCGGCCCTGCGGCTGCTGCGCCGGCTGCGTCCGGCCGCCGTCGTGGGGTTCGGCGGCTATCCGACCGTTGCGCCGGTTTTGGCCGCCACTTTGCTCCGCATTCCGACCATCGTTCACGAGCAAAACGCGGTGATCGGCCGCGCCAATCGCTTTCTCGCCGGCCGCGTCGATGCGGTGGCGACCGGATTTCCGACCTTGAAGGGGGCCGGCTCAGCCGTCGAAGCCAAGACCTATTACACCGGCAATCCGGTCCGCCCGAGCGTGATCGCGGCGGCCGCAACCGCCTATCCGGATGCCAGCCAGTTCACGCTTCTCGTCATCGGGGGATCGCAAGGCGCTCGAATCATGGCCGATGTCGTACCCGCCGGCGTCGCCCTCATGCCGGAGGCGGGCCGCCACGATCTCGTCATCGCGCAGCAGGCGCGCGGCGAGGATCAGGCGAGGGTCCGGCAGACCTATGCCGATCTTGCGGTCAATGCCGAAGTCCTGCCGTTTTTTCCGGATCTTCCGGCGCGTATGGCGGCGGCAAACCTGGTGATCGGAAGGGCCGGCGCATCGACCATCGCTGAACTTGCCGTCATTGGGAGGCCTGCAATTCTGGTTCCCTTTCCGCATGCTCTGGATCAGGATCAGGCCGCAAATGCCGCGCATCTTGGCGCGATCGGCGCAGCCGTCGTCGTGGCGCAGCAGGATTTCACGCCGCGATGGCTGGCGGCGGCCTTGTGCGAGGCGCGCCAGCAGCTGGCCGCCCTGCGAGGCCGCGCCGCCGCAGCCCGCAGCGCCGGTATCGCCGATGCCGCAGAGCGATTGGCCGATCTGGTGCTGAGGCTGGCGCGACGGGAGGACAAAGCATGAAGCTGCCGCGCGAACTCGGCCCCATTCATTTCGTCGGGATCGGCGGCATCGGCATGTCCGGCATTGCCGAAGTTCTGATGAATCTTGGCTACCGCGTGCAAGGCTCGGACGTGGCTGAAAACGCCAATGTCCTGCGCCTGCGCGCCAACGGCGCGGTGGTCCATATCGGTCATGACCCGGCGCATCTCGGTGCCGCCGAAGTGGTCGTCGTCTCGACGGCGATCAAACGCGACAATCCCGAAGTGCAAGCCGCGCGCGAGCGGCGCTTGCCGGTCGTGCGCCGCGCCGAAATGCTCGCCGAGCTGATGCGCTTGAAGCAATGCGTCGCGATTGCCGGCACGCATGGCAAGACCACGACCACGTCGCTCGTTGCTTGCCTGCTCGAGGCCGGCAACTTCGATCCGACCGTCATCAACGGCGGGATCATCAATGCCTATGGCACCAATGCGCGGCTCGGCGCCGGCGATTTCATGGTCGTCGAGGCCGACGAGAGCGACGGGACCTTCCTGAAGCTTCCGGCCGATATCGCCGTCGTCACCAATATCGATCCCGAACATCTCGATCATTTCCAGACCTTCGACGCGATCAAGGAAGCTTTCCGCGCCTTCGTCGAGAACATCCCGTTCTACGGGTTCGCGGTGATGTGCCTCGATCATCCGACGGTTCAGGAGCTCGTCGGCCGCATCGAGGACCGGCGCATCATCACGTACGGCGAAAATCCGCAGGCGGACGCGCGGCTCGTCGACGTCGACCTCGCCAACGGCAAATCCCGTTTCGGCGTCGTCATGCGCGACCGCAAGAATGGCGGCGAAGTCAGGTTCGAGGACATGGCCCTGCCGATGCCCGGCCACCATAATGCGCTCAATGCGACGGCGGCGATCGCCGTGGCGCACGAGCTCGGCATCGGCGCGGCAATTGTGCGCGGCGCACTCGCAAGTTTTGGCGGCGTCAAGCGGCGCTTCACGCTGACCGGCGAATGGAAGGGGGTGCGCATTTTCGACGACTATGCGCATCATCCGGTCGAGATCGCCGCGGTCCTGCGCGCCGCGCGCGCTTCGACGAAGGGCCAAGTGATCGCCGTCATGCAGCCGCATCGCTACACGCGGCTCGACTCTCTGTTCAACGAATTCGCGACTTGCTTCAATGATGCCGATACGGTGATCGTCGCCGATGTCTATCCGGCCGGAGAGGCGCCGATCGCCGGCGCCGATCGCGACAGTCTGGTCGCCGCGCTCACGGCGCATGGCCATCGCCAGGCGCTTCCCATGCCGCGCCCCGAAAAGCTCGCCGACATGCTGCGGTCACTCGCCAAGCCAAGCGATTACATTGTGTTCCTCGGCGCCGGCAGCATCACCCAGTGGGCCTATGCTCTGCCGGGGCAATTGGCGGCGGGCGATAGATGAGAGAGCAGGCCGTGACAGCAGATCTGCGGTTCTCTCGATTGGCAAAAAGGATGCGCCACACCCCACTCGGCCGCTTCGCGGTCACCCTCCCCTTTGCAAAGGGGAGGGATTGCACGATTGCCGCCCCGAGCACCAGCTGTGATTGCCGCTCATCCTTCCCCTTCAGGGGAAGGATGAGCGGCGCGCAGCGACGCTGCCGGATGGGGTGGCATCCGCAAGCGGGAGAAGGGGCGCGCCGCTCCATCGTCCGTCCCTCCCATGACCTTTCCTGACCTCACGCCCGCGCTGCGCGCCGCGATGCCGGATCTGCGCGGCAAGATCGCCGCCAACGTGCGCATGGCGGACCTCACCTGGTTTCGCACCGGAGGTCCGGCGCAAGTTCTGTTTGCCCCGGCCGACGAGCAGGACCTCGCCTATTTCCTGAGCCGGCTCGATCCGGCCCTCCCTGTCCTGCCGGTTGGGGTCGGCTCCAATCTTCTGGTGCGCGACGGCGGCATCGAGGGGATCGTGATCCGGCTCGGCCGGCCCTTCCATGAGATCCGGATCGAGGCTGTTCAAATCACCGCCGGCGCCGGCGTGCTCGACGTCAAATTGGCGCTTGCCGCAGCGGAAGCCGGCATCGCTGGGCTGGCCTTCTATCGCGGCATTCCGGGCTCGATCGGCGGCGCCTTGCGGATGAACGGGGGGGCCTATGGCGCGGAGACGAAGGACGTGCTCATCTCCTGCCGCGGCGTCGATCGCGGCGGCAAGCTTCGCACGTTCACGAATGCCGACATGGGCTTCGCCTATCGCTGCTGCGGCATCGCTTCGGATGTGATCTTCACGTCGGCTCTGTTCGCAGGACGGCCCGGCGATCCCGCCGCGATCAAGGCGGAGATGGCCGAGATCACGGAGGTGCGGCAGGCAACGCAGCCGATTAGCGCGCGCACCGGCGGATCGACCTTCAAGAACCCGCAAGGACATAAGGCCTGGCAATTGATCGATCGAGCCGGCTGCCGCGGCCTCGTCATCGGCGACGCGCAGGTCTCGGATCTTCACTGCAATTTCCTGATCAATCGCGGCGCCGCGAGCGCCGCTGACATCGAAAATCTCGGCGAGGAAGTCCGTCGCCGTGTCTTCGCGACGAGCGGCATCAGGCTCGAATGGGAAATAGAGAGGGTGGGCCAGCGGCCACAGGCCTGAATCAACTCACGCCGAACTGGAGAGCGCGCGCCGCATGCGTCTCCAGAGCACCAACGGGCTAACTGATCTAGATCATGGCTATGTCGCAGCCTCTAGCCTATGTGCGTCAGCAATGTTTCGCACACAGCAGGCCACACCCACTTAGGAGCGCGCGATGAGCTATTATTTCGCGACAACGCTGACGACGGATTTCGAGGACGCGGTCAAGCACACGACCGAGGCCCTGAGGCAGGCCGGCTTCGGGATCATCACCGAGATCGACGTCAAGGACACGTTGAAAAAAAAGATCGGCGTCGATTTCAGGAACTATCGCATTCTCGGCGCCTGCAATCCCAAGCTCGCGCATGAAGCGCTCGAGATCGAGGACAAGGTTGGAACCATGCTGCCTTGCAATGTCGTGGTGCAGGAGATCGGCGGCGGCCGGGTCGAGGTTGCGGCGATCGATCCCGTTGCTTCCATGCAGGCCATCGACAATCCGCGCCTGCGCGAGGCGGCGGCCGTGGTGCAGAGCAAACTGAAGAGCGTCATCGAGAATCTCTAAGCCAATGTGAGCGAGCCCGGCAGCCGCGTTGCCCGGCTCAGACGCCGCCGTTCCTTGACATCTCCCGGTGATCGGCACAGAAGCCGTGCGATATCCGGGAGAACATAGCATTGCCCGCTTTCCTGTCGCCGGCAGAATGGACCGCGGTTCTGCTTTCGCTGCGGATCGCGATCCTCGCTACGCTCGCCAGCCTGCCGTTCGGCATTCTCGCCGCCTATGCGCTGGCGCGCTGGCGCTTCCCGGGCAAGACGCTGCTTGCCGCGGCCCTTTATCTGCCGCTCGTAATACCGCCGGTGGTCACCGGCTATCTCTTGCTGATCGCCTTCGGGCGGAGGGGCATTTTCGGCGGCATGCTCGCCGATCTCGGCATCGTGCTTGCGTTTCACTGGACCGGCGCGGCGCTTGCCAGCGCGATCATGGGATTTCCGCTGATGGTGCGGGCGATGCGCCTCTCCTTCGAGGCGATCGATCCGCGATTGGAACAAGCGGCCGGCACATTGGGCGCCAATCCGATCCTCACCTTCTTTCTCGTCAGCCTGCCGCTCGCCATGCCCGGCATCGTCGCCGGCGCCACGCTCGCCTTCGCCCGCGCGCTCGGCGAATTCGGCGCGACGATCACTTTCGTGGCGAATATTCCCGGCGAGACGCAGACCATCGCCACGGCGATCTACACCTATATCCAGGTTCCTGGCGGCGATCCCGCCGCCTTGCGTCTGACGCTCGTGGCGATCGCGATCGCGCTCGCGGCGGTGATCGCCTCGGAGATCATCCAGCGGCGCGGCGAGAAACGCCTGGCGAGATCGGCATGATCGATGTCGATGTGGCACGCCGGGTCGGCCAGTTCAGCTTGAACGTCGCCTTCAAGAACAGCGCGGGGATCACCGCGCTCTTCGGCCGCTCCGGGGCGGGCAAGTCGATGACCATCGGCCTCATCGCCGGCCTCGCGCGGCCCGACCAGGGCCGCATCGTCCTCGACGGCCGCGTTCTCGTCGATACAGAGATGCACCTCTTCGTCCCCGCGCATGAGCGCCGTATCGGCGTCGTCTTTCAGGATTCGCATCTCTTCCCGCATCTCGGTGTGAAGCAGAACCTCCTCTTCGGGCGCTGGTTCGCGCCGCGCCACGAACGCACCCTCAGTTTCGATGCGGTGGTCGCAACGCTGGGCATCGGCCATCTGCTCGACCGCGCGCCGGCCCAGCTTTCGGGCGGCGAGCGCCAGCGCGTCGCGATCGGGCGCGCGCTGCTCTCCTGCCCGCACCTGCTTCTGTTCGACGAGCCTTTCGCGGCCCTCGACATGCCGCGCCGGCTCGAAATCCTGCCGCTCATCGAGACGCTGCGCGACGAATTCAAGATCCCGATCGTCTATGTCTCGCATGCCGTCGAGGAAGTGGTCCGACTTGCCGCCTGGGTGATCGTGCTCGACAACGGCCGCGTGACGGGGCAAGGCGATCCCGCCGAAGTTTTGCCGTCGGCGGCTAGCGAGGACCCGCGGTTCGGTGGCGCGAGCGTGCTCACAATGCGGGTCGGGAAGCGCGATGCGGCCTATGGCTTGACCGAATTGCTGCATCCCTCCGGCACGATTTGGATTGCGGGGCCCGCAGGCGCCGAAAGCGCGTGCGTGCGGATCGTCGTGAAGGCGACGGACGTGACTCTTTCGGCGGCGCCGCCGCGCGGCCTGAGCGTGCAAAGCGTGCTGGCGGGAAAGCTCGCGAGGGTCGAGGCCGCAGGGCCGCTTGCCATCGTCGATATCGCGCTTGCCGGCGAAGGCAGGCTCTCGGCCATGGCGACGCGCCGCGCGATCGACGAGCTCGGCCTCCGTCCGGGCGATCCTGTCTTCGCGCTCATCAAGACCGCCGCCCTCGACGAGCGTTGGGTGGGCGGGGCAGGGTAGCGAACCCTCTCTCCCCATGAGCGTCAGCGAATGGGAAGAGGGCAGTGAGGGGCGAGGGGATTGGCTGCAACATTGTGGCAAATCACCCGGCCCCTCACCCTAACCCTCTCCCCGCAAGCGGGGAGAGGGGATGCACCGGGCCGCTACGCTTTGCTACATCCTTGGCGAGAATGCTTTAATGTGCGTCCGGAGACGCATCATGCCACCGCAATCCGTGACCGCGGCACTTCTCGTCATCGGCGACGAGATCCTCTCGGGGCGCACCAAGGACAAGAACATCGGCATCGTCGCCGATTTCCTCGCCGATCTCGGCATTGACCTCCGCGAAGTGCGGGTCGTGCCCGACAGCGCTGCCGAAATCGTCGCCGCGCTCAATGCTCTGCGGCATCGCACCACCTACGTCTTCACGACCGGCGGCATCGGCCCGACGCATGACGACGTGACCGCGGATGCCGTGGCCTCCGCCTTCGGCGTTCCGCTCATCGAGGACGAGCGGGCGATCGCGCTCATGCTTCAGCGCATCCAGCCCGAGGATCTCAACGCGGCGCGCCGGCGCATGGCGCGCATTCCGCAAGGCGCGGAGCTGGTGGAGAACGCGATTTCGAAAGCCCCCGGCTTCCGAATCGGCAATGTCATAGTGATGGCCGGCGTTCCGGCGATCGTGCAATCCATGCTTGCCGCGGTCGCTCCGAAGCTCGAGCGCGGCACACGCACCGTTTTGAAAACGATCGTCGTCGGCAATATGCCGGAGGGCGCCTATGCAAGCGAGCTCAGTGCCCTGGCGGCGCAGCATCCCGATCTTGCGATCGGCTCCTATCCGTCGTTTGTAGATGGCAAGTTCGCCAATGAGATCGTGGTGAGCGGCAAGGATGCGGCGCATGTCGAAGCCGCCGCCGCCGCGATCCACTCCATCATCGCCAAGCTGCGCGCCGCAGGGAAAGACAAATACACGATAACATGAGCGACATGGCACCGAAGAAGCCTTTCCACGTCTCCTGGGACCAGTTCCATCGCGACGCGCGGGCGCTGGCCTGGCGGTTGGCGGAGACAGGCTCCTATGCGATGATCGTCGCGATCGCCCGCGGCGGCCTCGTGCCGGCGGCGATCGTGGCGCGCGAGCTCGATCTGCGCGTCATCGAATGCGTCTCGGTCGTGAGCTATAGGAACGAGGTCCAGGAGGGGATTCCCAAGATCGTCAAGCCGATCGCGCTTGATATCGTGCGCGGCGAAGGCGCTGGCGTTCTTGTCATCGACGATCTCGTCGACACCGGCGCGACCATGAGCGTCGTGCGCGCGCTTCTGCCCAAGGCGCATTTCGCTTGCGTCTATGCCAAGCCGCTCGGGCGGCCGCACGTCGACACGTTCATGACCGAGGTCTCGCAGGACACCTGGATCTATTTCCCCTGGGATCTCGGCCTCGCGTTCCAGGCGCCGATCGCGACCAACAAGGGATGAGTCCCCTCTCCCCGCTTGCGGGGAGAGGGTTAGGGTGAGGGGCTGGGGGATTAGGGCAATGCGTGGCGTACATATTCATGAAACCCAGCGCGCGAGGGAATTGCGGCGCGAACAGACCGCAGCTGAGG
>Ga0209415_10008015_pt1 | contig 18349 bp, 15 predicted proteins | sample PeaSoiSIISIP2007_FD_187696 | JGI IMG/M metagenome (GOLD analysis project Ga0209415, IMG submission 187696) | Peat soil microbial communities from Weissenstadt, Germany - SII-SIP-2007 (SPAdes) (version 2) | ecosystem: Environmental > Terrestrial > Soil > Wetlands > Peat | place: Germany...
GCAATGACGGCTGGCCGGACCTTTACGTCTCCAACTTCAACGGAAACAATTTTCTCTACCACAACAACCATGACAACACTTTCACCGAAGTGGCGGAGCAGGCGGGCGTACCGGGTTCCGGCCGAAGTTTCGCGACCTGGTTTTTCGACTATGACAACGATGGCTGGCCGGACCTTTTCGTTACCAGTTATTTCACCTCGCTGGAGGAAACGGCCCGCACTTACCTCGGGCTTGCCCACAACGCTGCCACCCTGAAGCTCTACAAGAACATGGGAAACGGGACTTTCCGGGACGTGACGAAAGAAGTCGGCCTGGACAAGGTCTTCATGCCGATGGGCTCCAATTTCGGCGACATCGACAACGACGGATTTCTCGACATATTCCTCGGAAATGGAACTCCCTCTTACGTTTCACTGGCGCCCAGCGCACTTTTTCGCAATCACGACGGGAAGTATTTCGTGGATGTCACGAACTCATCGGGTACCGGGGAGTGGCACAAAGGACATGCCGTCGCCTTCGCCGACCTGGACAACCGCGGTGACGAAGACATCGTGTTCGACGTCGGAGGGGTTACGCCGGGAGACAGTCACGCCCTGCGACTCTTCGAAAATCCCGGCCATGGCAACGATTGGATCAGCCTGAAGTTGGTGGGCGTGCAGACGAACCGGGTGGCCATCGGGGCCCGGATTAAAGTAACGGTCGAGAACGAAGGCCACGGAACACGGTCGATTTATCGCACGGTTGGCAGCGGAGGATCGTTTGGAGCGTCACCCCTGACGCAGCATATTGGCCTGGGCAAGTCAGCCCGGATTGTGCAGTTGGTAATCTGGTGGCCTACCAGCAATACCTTCCAGCATTTCACCAATGTGGAAAAGAACCAGTTTCTAGAAATTAAGGAATTTGCTCAGAACTATACCAAGCTGGAGCGAAAGCCGTACCGGCTGGGTGGTGCAAAGCGGGACGCTACGGTAGTTGCCAAGCACCCTGGAGTGGCGCCGGTTGCGCAATAACTGACTGGCTGGGAGGAACGAAAGGCATGAAGCGCCTGATTTTCTGCGCACTACTGCTGGTCGCAGCTCCGGGCTGGGCGGCGCAGCAGTATGCCGTGGCCGGCATGGTTCTGAAAGTAGACCAGGTCCACCAGACCTTTACCGTCTCCTGCCAGAGCATTCCCGGGTACATGGATGCGATGGTCATGCCGTTCGAAGTCCGCGAAGCCAAAGAGTTGGACGGTTTGAAACCGGGCATGGCGGTGGAATTCATGTTGGTCGTGGAGAAAGAGTCGAGCCACGCCGAACATATCCGAATTCGGCGCTATGAAAGCGCGGAACAGGACCCCCTGACCGCGCGCCGGTTAAAGTTCCTGAACAGCATTCGTGCCTCGTCCGCGTCGTCGGCAACAGCTCTGGCAATCGGCCAATCAGTGCCTGACTTTACCTTGATCGACCAGGCCCGCCAGCGCATTTCACTGGGGCAATTTTCTGGCAAAGTCGTCACCCTAAACTTCATCTACACCAGCTGCGCCCTGCCAAACTTCTGTTTCCGTATGTCCAACAATTTCGGCGTGCTGCAGAGGCGGTTCAAGGCGCGGTTAGGCCGCGATCTGGTGTTGCTCACAGTGACTTTTGATCCGCAGCGAGACCAGCCCGAGGTTCTGGCCCGCTATGCGCAGACCTGGAAAGCGGATCCACAGACCTGGCACTTTCTGACCGGGACCGTGCCCGACGTCCGGCGTGTAACAGATCTTTTCGGGATGGATTTTTTCCCCGATGAAGGCTTGATGAGCCATTCCCTTCATACTGCGGTGATTGATCGCCGTGGAAGACTAGTGGCGAATATCGAGGGCAACCAATTCACCGCCGATCAACTCGGCGATCTCGTGCAAACCGTCCTTAACCAGCCAGGGAATGGCGCGGCGAAGACTTCGAGTCACGCGGCAAGCAATGCAGGACCGGGGCCGTCTTCAGGCAGATAGCCAAATCGGTTTTCGTGACCATGGCGCACAGGGCGGGTGGCCCAGCTTCCGCGGTTTTCGACAGTTGGCTGAACGGCGCTCGTCAAGCTTTCTTCTTCGCTGTAAACCACGCATTCTGAATGACATCAGACATTTGTGTACGTACAATTTTACCAGTACGAAGTGTTCCTTGTGGAACACTTCGCAGGAAGCTTCGCTGCCTCGATGCAACCAAATTACCCGCTCCCTCTCGCCGCCTCCACCGCTCGCAGCACCGCCTGCGCCTTGCTCATCGACTCTTGGAATTCGCGCTCCGGGTCGGAGTCCGCCACGATGCCTGCGCCCGCCTGCAAATACGCTTTCTTGCCCTGCATCAGCATGGTGCGGATGGCGATGCAGGAGTCCAGGTTCCCGGCGAAATCGGCGTAGAGGACGGAGCCACCGTAGATGCCACGGCGCGTTGGTTCCAGCTCCTCGATGATCTGCATCGCCCGCACTTTGGGCGCGCCGCTCAGCGTGCCCGCAGGGAAGCAGGCGGCGAATGCGTCAAGGGCATCCAGATCGCTACGCAGCTTGCCCTCGAGCGCGGAGACTAAATGCATGACGTGCGAATAGCGTTCCACATACATCAGATCGCGCACCTTCACCGAACCATACTCGCTCACCCGGCCTAAATCGTTGCGGCCGAGGTCGACCAGCATGACGTGCTCGGCGCGTTCCTTTTCGTCATGGAGCATCTGTTGTTCCAGGCGCTGGTCTTCGGCTTCGTCGCGGCCGCGCGGATGCGTTCCGGCAATCGGGCGGTATTCCAGCTTGCGTCCCGTCACCCGCACCAGCATCTCGGGCGACGAACCCAAAATGTGCGTATCTCCCATGCGGAGAAAATACATGTAGGGAGATGGATTCACGGTGCGGAGCGCGCGATAGATGTCAAAGGGCGCCACTTGGGGAACAAAATCCAGGCGCTGCGAGAGCACCACCTGAAAAATGTCCCCAGCGCTGATGTATTCCTTGCACTTCTCCACCGCCTGAATGAAACGTGAGCGGCTGGTTGCCGCGTGCACCTTCAGCTTGGCCTTCGCCGGATGCGGCGTCTTCTTCCAGGCGATCGAGTGCAAGCCGGCGGCCAGCTTCTTTTCCAGAACGGCGATATCGGTGATGGCTCGTTCATAGGCTGGTCGCGGCCGCTCACGGGCAACATCGGCGGTGGCGATGATGTGAATCTGGTGGCGAAGGTGGTCGAAGGCCAGCAAGCGATCGAAGAACATCAGCACGCAATCGGGCAACGAGAGATCGTCTTTCGCCTGCTCTCCAATTTTCTCCAGTTGGCGCACCGCGTCGTAGGCAAAATAACCGACCGCGCCGGCGGTGAATGGAGGCAGTCCGGGAACAGCCGCCGGGCGGTGTTCCTGGAGTAGCTGCTTGATGATCCGGACGGCGTTTCCTTTGCGTTTCTCCCGGTGTTTTCCCCGTTGCAGCACCACGTCTTCGCCCTGGGTGCGCACCTGCATGTAGGGCCGCGCTCCCAGGAAGGTGTAACGGCCAATCTGTTCCCCTCGCTCGATCGACTCCAGCAAAAAAGCGGCCGGCTCGTCTGCGGCGATGGCCAGGAAAGCGGAGACCGGCGTCAGCAAGTCGGCCGTGACCGACTTGACCACAGGGACGAGCGTCGCCTCGCGAGCCAAGCGGAAGAACTCTTTGTAATCGGGACGAAGCATCCTGAGAACCAGCCGCGAGATCCACCTGCAAATCTGAACCAGCGGGTTTTTAATTATAGGGGAGAACACTAGTCCGCGGCTCCAGGTGGCGAAAAACCAGGGCGACCCTGCTGGCCAGGCTTCTGACGGTAACCATCCTATGAATTGACGAAGGTGATTGAGAGGATAGAAGATGGCAAATTAGCTGGCACCGCTGAAACGGGGGCCTATGCGTGTCCGGTTCTGGGGCGTACGCGGATCGACTCCGACTCCGCACAGGGAAAACATGCGGTACGGGGGCAACACCTCTTGTGTGGAGGTGAGGGTCGGCGACCGCCTATACGTGTTCGATTGCGGCACCGGCTTCCGCGCGCTGGGTCACCAGCTTGCTCAGGAGTTCGCGGGCCGCGAAATTCTGGCGCATGTGTTCGTCTCTCATTTCCACTGGGACCACATTCAGGGCTTCCCATTCTTCAGCCCGCTCTATCAACCATCCAACCGGTTTCTGTTTCACTGCTCCAGCCGGACGCGCAGCCTGAAACAGGCTATGGAGGAGCAGATGTCCTCACCCTACTTCCCGGTGGGGCTGGCCGAGATGCAGGCGCAACGCGAGTTTTATGACATCGAGGAAGGCCGTATTTCTCTGGACGACATGATGGTGCAGACGGTCTGGCTGAATCATCCTCAGGGCTGCATGGGCTTTCGCTTGGAGACGAAAGAAGGCGTGCTGGTCTATGCCACCGACAACGAGCCCGGAGATCCGGTGTTCGATCGGAATGTGAGGAAACTGGCTGCGGGGGCGGATATGCTGATCTACGACGCCCAGTATCTGCCCGAGGAGTACGAGGCTCGCCGCCGCGGCTGGGGACATAGCCATTGGCGGGAGGCGATCAATGTGGTCATGGAAAGCGGAGCGCGGGAGCTTATCCTCTACCATCATGATCCCGCCCACGACGACGCCTGCATTGACAAGGTGGTGCAGGAAGCGAGCAACTACTACGCTCGCGTACGCGCGGCAGCCGAGGGGATGGAGATTGTGCTTTAAGCTCTCCCCGTGGGAAACCTGTCGCGCTGGACCTACAACCTACAGATCCGGAAGATGCCGAGGGCATCGTCTTCTTGCTGGTTCACGTGGCTTATCAGGTTTGGCGTACTGGGCGAGATCAAAACCTCAGGCGCCCAGCTCGCGAAGAGCTGCTCCGGCTCCGGCCAGATTGGTCAGCTTCATCTCAGCGTATTTGCGCGACAGCACGACGCCTGGCGCGCCCGCTTTGAACGCCGCCAGCACTGCGGCCTTGACATCCGAAGGCTGGGTTCGCTTCTCGTTTAAGGCGGTGGGAATATCGATATCGATTCCCGGGTAAATGGGGACAGCGCCTTGAACCTCCGCCATGGCCCGCCGGGTTTCCCGGCCTACGTAGTCGGCCGAGAGTCCGGCGGTGGGCAGCTTATCGAGACTGGCTTCTCCTTCGTAGCCGAGAAGCTTGTAATGAAGATCGAGAACTTCCTCGGGGGTGCAATCGCGGAAGATGGTGGACTGGACGTTTCTGATGTATTGCGCGAAACGAGGTCCGGCGCAATTGTTGTAGGTGCAGGGCTTGATGTAATCCGAAACATGAGCCAGGCGAGCGTAGTCCTGCTCGGCGCGATAGAAGGGACTCATCGTAACCAGGTGCATGATGTGCCAGCCCGCCTGCGCCTTGGGATTTGCCTGCTTCACCGTGCCATAGAGCAGTCCGTAGACTTCCTCCTGACTGTGGAACCAGAATTTTTCCCAAGCCAAGATTTCGGGATACTCGAGGAACAACCGCCAGAGGGTGACGAAACTGCCGGTGCTCAACGGAGGCTGGCCCAGGATTTGCGCCACCCATCGGTCCAGAGCCACGTATCCTTCGCGGGCGCGCTCAACGTTGATCCCGAGTTCTTGTCCTTTGCGCAAACAATGCGCGCAAAAACAATTGATTGACCTTTGTTTGGCGATTCTGCCGAAGTGGGCTTGCAGCGCGTTATTAAGCGGTCCCTGGCGCTCCGACTCCCACATCATGCCGTCCAGATCATTGGTGGTGAGCCAGTCCTGCACCATCGAAGCGAGAAAGATCCGGGCATCCGGGTTATTGAGGCAAGTGCTGCCGCCGACCCTGCCGTAAACGTCGACCTCCGCGATTTTTTCAAAGTTGGGAATGAACCGGGGATTGTAGGCCTCTTCGAACAGGCAATACACCTGCATGCCCCGCGCTTTCGCTTTCGGGATTACGTCGGCCAAAATGTCGAATTCGCCCAACTCCGGCGCCCGGAAATCCTTGATCACCGACTTGGCATAAAACTCAGGGTGAAGCTTGGTATAACCGCCGCCGTGAATCTCGTCGTATTGCTGGGCCCCGTGGTCGGGTAAAGGCTGGCCAGGCACCTGGCGGCCCGCCAAACCTCTTCCGTAGGTGAACACGGTGGGCATGAGCACGTTCACGCCACTCTTTTCCTGCAGAGTGTCCAGGCATTTGTCGACACCCTCGTCGACAAAGGACCGTGCCCCAATCTGGATGGCGACGAATCTCTTGTTGGTCGCGGAGGCCGGGCCGGCAGCGGACTGAGCCCAGCTGGCGGAATGCGGCAAGGGCGACGTGTTCCCGGCGGAACTCCGGCTGGCGACAAAAGCCATTGCCGGCAGCACGCTGATTCCCTTGAGAAAATCTCGCCGGGAGGTTTCCTGCTTCTTTTCGTCCGAATCGTCCATTTGCGTCTCGTCCTCTATCGCCTTGTGGTCGTATCCCTGTTGTCGGATGCCTCGATCGGGCTGCCGGAATCACCTCCGGGTTGGGCCGTTTCTCAGGGTGGGTCGTCCGCCTGGGAAGTATATAGCTCTGGAAAACGCGCAGGGAGGCTCGTATACCACGAGACGTGAGCAGATCGGTCTGCCTCGATCAGCGGCAGATACGGGCCCAGCCGCCTTCTCAAGATGGATGCATCCGCCGCGCGCGTCTGAGTGGGGCACGCCCAGCTGTTGAGCCGCATGCTTAGATAAGACAGAAGCCGCCGCTTGCCCCGCTTATGCTGGGCTGCTTATACTCAAAGCGTCTGCCCGCCCTGCCGGTTGACTCAACCGGTGGCGGCCCGCATGTCCGCATCTGACGGAAGTGACTCGGAGACCGCAATGAAAGCCGAGACCATCACGAAGCCCCTACCTGCTGAAAAGGAACTCAATCCGTGGGAGGAACAAGCCGCCCGCTTTGATCTGGCGGCGCGGAAACTCAACCTGGAAGAGGGCTTGTGGAAAGTGCTGCGCTATCCCAACCGTGAGCTCATCTTGCACATCCCGGTGGCGATGGACAACGGGAGCCTGGAGGTCTTTACCGGCTTTCGAGTACAGCACTCCATTGCGCGGGGGCCGTCCAAAGGAGGGATCCGCTATGGGCCGGACGTGAATCTGGACGAGGTCCGCGCCCTGGCCAGTTGGATGACCTGGAAGTGCGCCGTGGTGAACATCCCATTTGGGGGAGCGAAAGGCGGGGTGATTTGTGACCCGAGCAAGATGTCGCGCGGGGAACTGGAGCGCATGACCCGCCGCTACACGGCGGAGCTGGTGGAATTCATCGGCCCGGAACAAGACGTTCCCGCTCCCGATGTGAACACGAATGAGCAGATCATGGCATGGATGATGGACACCTACTCCATGCACATGCGCAAGACGGTGACCGCGGTGGTGACCGGCAAGCCCATCAACATCGGGGGATCGCGGGGACGGCGCGAGGCCACCGGCCGCGGCATCATGATTGTGTGCGATGAAGCGGTGAAGAAGCTGGGCCTGTCGCCGGAGTCGAGCCGGGTGATCGTGCAGGGATTTGGCAACGTGGGCTCGAACGCGGCGCGTCTCATGGCGGCCGAGGGCTACAAGGTAATCGGGATCGCCGAAGTGAATGGCGGCCTCTATAACCGGAAAGGAATTGATCTCGAGGCGCTGTGGGAGTTCCGCCAGCGGAACGGCACGATCCACGGATTTCCCGAGGCGGACAAAGTGGATGACGCGGAGTTGCTCACCACGGAGTGCGAAATCCTGATCCCCGCTGCCGTCGAGAACCAGATTACCAGCCGCAACGTGGATCAGATCAAATGCAAAATTCTCGCCGAGGGCGCCAATGGACCGACCACGGCGGCGGCGGATGAAGTGCTCGCCGATAAGGGAGTGTTTGTGATTCCTGACATTCTGTGCAATGCGGGCGGCGTCACCACTTCCTACTTCGAATGGGTGCAAGACCGCCAAGGCTATTTCTGGAAGGAATCGGTGGTGAACGAGCAGCTTGAGGAAATCATGAAGGCGGCGTTTGACGACGTGGTGCGGTACGCGCAAACGCATCGCGTGAACAATCGGATTGCGGCCTATATGCTCGCCATCGATCGCGTGGCCTACACCATCCGGCAGCGCGGGATCTACGCGTGAAGTTGCCGGGTCGGCGAAAACGGGAGCCTCCGTGCGCGCGAGGTCGGCAATGACTCCAGGTGAGAACCCCATTCTGTCGGGGCCTGCTCTGGCGCCCTTCGGGCGCGTCGCCATTGTTCTTTTTTGTCCCGGCGCTTACGCGCCGGGCTAAACTATTGTGCTCCTCCGGAGCTGATTCTGCGGAGAGGGCGCTTGCTCCACTGAGGTCTCCATGCGCAGAACGCCGGTACAATTGAGCGCGGTCTGTTTATTGTTCGCGTTTTTCGCGATTCTCGCGGCCGCGCATCCGCAATCCAGCTCCGGAAATGCCCCGACAGTTACTTCAAACTCATCTGCCTCGAAGACGACCTCTGCTAAAGCGCCTTCCGCCGCGGACATCGCCGCTGCCAAAGCCAGTGGCAAAGTCTGGGTGAATCTGGGCACCGGCATTTACCACAAAGGCGGCCGCTGGTACGGCAAGACGAAAAACGGCAAGTTCATGACGGTGGATGAGGCCAAGAAGGCGGGTTACAAACCCTCCAAGCGAGACTAATTGACCGCAGAAAATGACCGTTTTGTATCAGGGCATTGCGTCAGCGATGCCGCAGGTCGCGTTTTACGCACGCGCCTTTCCGTCGCGCCGCATCGTCCGCTGCAACCACATTGTCATCCTGAGCGGAATTAGATCTCCGCGTTGCGGAGATCTAATGAAGTCGAAGGATCCCTATCCGGTTTTGCAAAGGACGTGCGTCGCAAGGCATTCTCACTGTGCTCCAAGTGTTGGAGAGAACTCCCTAAAGCGCCGCTGCTGATTCACGCAAACGCGAGGTCCCCTTCGACTCCGCTCAGGGCAGGCTTTCGACTCCGCGATCGCTTCGCTGCGCGAACTGATCGCTCCGCTCAGGATGACAACGTGGTTAAGCGGGGCTCTAGTTCTCCCCTCGCGTCGCCTGCGTGACAGGGCCTTTCAGATAGCGGCTGGCAAACTCTAGAAAGGTTGGCCAGTTCGGAGCGGGAGTGTGTCCGCCGCCATGCTGGCGAAAGGCAATGTCGCCGCCGATCAGCGGAGTCAGTATGGGCGGAAACTGAGTGGTTCCGAGATCTTTCTTGCCCAGTAGCCTGTAGACCGGCCCGGCGCCGACTGCGGCCAGGAACATGCCCTTGGCATCCAGCCAGCCATCGCCTTGAACCGCGCCGCCGCTAATGAACACGGGACGCGGTGCGCACAGTGCGATGAGTTCGTGGGAATCCACCGGCAAATCGTTCACATCCAGCGGGCCGGCATACTTGAGGAAGTTTCCGGCCATCCAGTGGTATTCGCCTGTGGCGGCGACGTTCCCCACCTGTTCTCCGAAATTGCGTCGCCAGAGCTTGGCACCGCCTTCGCCTGAGGAACTGATGTAGGCGACGGCGAAACGCGGGTCATAGGCCATTGCCACCAAGGCCGCTTTGCCATAGCGGGAATGGCCCTCGACGCCGACTTGCCCCGCATCTACGGACTTGTCGGTCTGAAAATAGTCCAGCACCCGGCTTGCGCCCCAAGCCCAGGCGCTGAGCGCGCCCCAGTCATCCAACCTGCGAGGTTGGCCTTGGTTGACTAGGCCGATGATGCCTTCGGTGAGGCCAGCGCCGTTGTCGGCCTGCACGCTGGTGGGAATGTAGACCGCATAGCCCCATCCTTTGGCCAGAACTTGCTGCTGCCACGAAGGGCCGCTGCCGGCTAACGTGGCCAGTTGAGCTGCGGAGAACCGCTTTCTCATGGCAGCCATGAATTCGGGACTGAGGCCGAACTCCATGATCACCGGCACGGGACCGACCGCGTTGGCGGGAGTGGTCAGGGTCAGCTGAATGTTCACCGAAATGAGCGGATAGGATGAATCGTCGACATGACCCACTAGGTTCTTGGTGATGACGGGAATGTCGTTATCCATCTCCTTGGTTGTGCTGGTCGTTTCCCAATTCACCGTGGGTGGGTTGCGGGGAACGCGGCCATAGATCTCCCGGTCGAAATCTTCCACGATTTCCGGGCGGCGCTTCTTCCACCACATTTTGGCGGTCTTAACCTTCTTGCCATTCTTCAGGACCAAGGGATCCGGCAGATGGGGGTAGGGATTGGCTTTGGATTCGTCGTAATTGGCGGCAAGAGGAGAGTTGGGGTCGCTTTCGGCGCCGCGCCGGAGCGAGGTGATGTGGAGGAGGTCCATGATCCGCTGGTGATCTTGCTCGGCGGTCAAGCGCACCGGCGGAGGCAAACTGTTGGCGGCGGTCTGCGCGCTGCCCAGGGCAGGGAGAAAAATCGACAGAATCAAACAGAGCGGAGTAAGTAGCCGTTCTATCCATCGCTGGGTAGACAAGATTCCTCCTAGAGGTTCTGAGAGAATTTAAGACGGCAGTATACAAAAACGCTTTAGTCGCGGCGAAAACGCTGAAATCGGAATGCCGCTCAGTGTGGCCGCTCCCTTACAGCAGACTGGCCGGCAGGCCGGCTCATCCGCATGCCCTGGCGAATTTAGAAGGCCCTGTCTTTCGTCTTCTTCCATTGCTTTCCTCTTGCTTGGTGGAGGATAATCTGGCATCGCTAGTGTAGGGTTTCGCCGGTCCGCTCGTACCTGCCGTGAATCTGCCCAACTCCATTACGCTGACCCGTATCTTCAGCATCCCGCTGCTGATCTGGATTCTATCCACTAGTCATTTTCAGGGCACGCCTGGGGAGAAAGAGCTGCTGGCCTCGGCGTTGTTCATTGCCGCTTCCATCACCGATGGCATCGACGGCTATTTGGCCCGCAAGCGCGGCCAGATTACGACCATGGGGATCCTGCTCGACCCCCTGGCCGACAAGCTTCTGATCGCCGCCGCCTTTGTCACGCTGGTGCAATTCAATCCCAGCCTGGTGCCGGCCTGGATGGCGGTGGTGATCATCGGCCGGGAGTTCCTGGTGAGTGGTTTGCGTTCCATCGCAGCTTCTGAGGGTTTCACCATTGAGGCCAGCAATTTGGGCAAGTTCAAAATGCTGGTGCAGATTGTTTCCGTGGTCGCCGTCATCCTCGATCACCAATGGAAGGAATGGCCGGTTTATGGGAGTTACTTTTTCCCAATCCACTGGATCGCATTTCTTGCCATCTGGTTCATGGTGGTGCTGTCCCTGGTGTCGGCGATCGATTACTTCGCGGCCTTCTGGTCGAAGATTGACCGGCAGGTCGTGAAACGCCGCCGGCGCCGCGCCTTTATTCTGAGCCGGCGGAAGAAGCACAATGTCCCCGCGACCTGAAGACTCGCCATCCGATTCGACTTCCACTTCACACCCCAGTCCTGAAGCGAACGAATTCTCTCCGGAAGAACGCACCCTCCTGCTGAAACTGGCGCACGAGGCGATTGCGTCGGCCGTGGAAGGCCGCGAAGCCGGCTTGGGCGCGCCTTCGCCGCACCTGGCCGAGCCACGAGGCGTTTTTACCACGCTGTATTACCGTGGCGCTTTACGCGGCTGTATCGGGTATGTCTTTCCCGTGGCTTCTCTGGACCGGGCAGTCGCGGAGACTGCAAGGGGGGCGGCGTTCGAAGACGGACGATTCTCACCGATAACGCGTGAGGAGTTGCCGGAAGTGGAGGTTTCGCTCAGCATTCTCTCTCCGCTTCGGCCCATCCTGCCTGAAGAAGTCGAGGTCGGCCGTCATGGCCTGTTGATCAGACTCGGCAGTCGCCGCGGTCTGCTCTTGCCCCAGGTGCCGGCCGAACATGGATGGGACCGGGTGACCTTCCTCGAACAAACCTGCCGCAAGGCGGGCCTGCCACCCAACGCGTGGCAGATGGGCGCGATCATCGAATGCTTCACCGCGGAAGTCTTTGGAGACGCGTCCGCTCACTAGGGAAACGCGCAAGTTCGCCAGCTAGAACTCCACTGGTCTGGGCGGGCTGGTTGAATTGTCACTTCGTGTTGGTGGTCATCGCCTGGTTGGTCATCATCTCGGGAGTCATCGTTTTAGCCGGGATTCCCCGGTGAGTCACTAGGTAGACGGCATAGCTGCCGAGCCAGTGTCCGCCCTCGTAGTGTTCGCCGGTCACCGAGGCGAGTCCCACGTTGCGGTGAGCCCTGGCGGAGGATTGCAGGGCGCCAAGCCGCGGGTCACTCGCTGGAAGCCGCGATGCGATCCCTTCCAGCATCCAGGCACGACTGAGGTTCAGCCCGTCGATGTGCCCGAGTTTGGGGTCCGATGGGTCGGTTGACTTCTCCGGCCGCAGCCAGGAAACAGACCCATCTTCAGGAATCTGAGGTAAAAACATGTGCAGCCAGGCGGCGAATTCGGTTGGGGGTAGCACGCGACGCATGACGTCAGCCTCGGCAAGACACGGGGAGAGAAAGTCCTCTCCCGAAGGCTCGTAGGCCAGGGGACAATTCGTGTCTCTCAAGTAGAAGTCCCGCGCTTTCATGAGCACCAGATCCAGGAGGTCCCGATCTCCGGTATTGCGGGCGTAATCGATTGCCAGGCCGAGGGCGAACGCCGTCTGGCTATGCTCGCCGGAGCGCACGGGATGAGAGAGTTTGGGCAACCATGTCTTCAGCCGTTCGGCAACGGCCTGTTCCAGCGGTCGCAGATTGGTGGAGAGTTCTCGAGCCAAGGAGGTTTTGTCTTCTGCTTCCCATTCGCGCAACTCCGCCCCGAGTTGCAGGAGCCATGCGAGCCCATAAGGCCGCTCGAAGCTGGTGCGGCCGTCGGCTTTCAGATACGCGACTTCCTGGGTGATGTTTGCCGTGGTGAGACTCTGCTGTAATGCCGCGCGCGCTGACGGAGTGAAAGCGGCGTCTGGAAAAGTCCGCGCCAAGCGCGCCAGCAGCCAATGGCCGTGCACCGACGAGTGCCAGTCATAACAGCCGTAAAACGCGGGTGTGAGCTGGCGGGGCGGGGCCACGTCGGCATCGCTATTCAAGGAGTGCGTGATCTTGTTGGGATATTCCTTATGCACGCAGGCCAGGGCGAGTTGTGCGAATCGCGTCGCGGCTTTGACATCGAAGTCATTGATTAGCGGTTGCGTGTCCGCGGGAAGGCGGTTTTGCGGGAAAGCAAAAACTTCCGCAGGCGATCGGCATACACAAGATGAATAACAAGGCCGGGTTCTTCATAGGCGCGATAATTTATCATGCCGCGCGCAATTGATTTCATGGTAGCGCCGGCATTCCTTCGACTTCGGTGAGGACAAGGCTTGCCCTGGCAGCTGAGGGGGCGGACGCCCCCACGGCCGCCGAGACGGCGGTGATGCCTGTGCGGGTGGAGTGTCGACTGCGCACAAAAAAACCGGGAAGGCGGGTTGCCTCCCCGGTTCAAGAATGTTCCGTTGGCGAATCTATTGCTGGTCGTCGAGTTCCACAGCGTCGCCGACGTGGACATCTTCCAGCGCGAAGACGATCATGCCGGTCGAACTGGTCGGCGTGGTGCTGAGAATCACGATTTCCCCGACCGCGCGCCGTGGAAAATCTGCCACGTGAATGATCGGCCCATTGCCCTTGGTGAACATGGTGGGATCGATGGAAGGCTGTTTCATCTGCGTGTCCTCGGAGAGGGCTGCTTTGAAGGAGAGCGAGTCCACCGGGTCTTTCAGATCGGTCTCGTAAGCGCGTACGGCGCGGAAATAATCACCCGCCTTCACGCCCTGATTGGAGCCCATGTTCATGTAGACCTTCATGCCGGTGCCCAACTCGGAGTCGAAGTCGCGGGCCATCACGATGCGGGCGCTGAGCTTGCTGCTGGCAGGCAGGAAGCGGTCAAAGCGCTGCGGAGGATGGAAGGAGATAGGGGTCTTTTCCGTGGAGAGCACAGCGAGATCGCCGGGATTGACCGGATCACAGCTGAATTCGACTTGTCCGATGGCCATCTTGCTGCGCGCATCCAGAATGCGTACACGTGCGAGCTCCGAGTAGGCCTGGCCCATGCTCTTGAGGATGGCGTGCTGGCCGGCGAACAGCTCATAACGGTTCGGATCCTGAAGTTCACGCACGATGCTGTATTCCTGGCCGGCTTGGTAGCCGCTTCCCGTCAGGTACACCATGTCCCCATTGACGAATTTGGTGGAAACCGGCGTCTCCAGTCCACCAGCCACGAAGTTAGCGTCGGGGACAGGTTTGCCGATAAAGCCGGCGCAGTAAAGGTCGGCAAAAGTAGGGGTCTGCACCCGCTCGATGGGGAAGCTCACCCGGGTGGACAGTGTTCCTTGGGGTGTATCGGAATCCCCGGAGCCTGCGGTTGAGGCGGAATCGGTCTGCTGCCCATAAGCGCCGACAGTCAGGCACAGGAACAGCAACAGTCCTATTTTCTTCATGTTACCTCCAAGTCAAAGCCGGGGCCGCCGGCCTGCGCCCCTGCTAAACGCAACAAATAAAGGGCTTTCTAGCCCGGACAGTACCAAGAGGGTCAAAGACGGTCAAGGTTACGCCGGTGTCATGCGAGGTACGCTAAAAAGTTTTTGTGGAGGGCCGGGCAGAGGGAACTTGATAATCCATTGTTGCATATGTAATTACGGACCTGTAGTATCGCGCCGACCCACCTAAACGATGACGGCTTTCTCGAATAATTACGTGTCCCGGCTGTTGCCGTTGCGACTGCCCAAAGTGTGCGTAGCCGTGATCGGCTCAGATCCTCAGGATATGGTCGACAAGGCTGAGTCCTTGGTTCGTGATAACACCTTCCTGGAGTTCAGGTTAGATTACCTTTCCCGGCCTGCCCTAGCACTGCCTCTGATTAAGCGGTTTACTCAGTATCACCCGCACGTTGTGGTGATTGGCACCTGTCGGCGGGTGGCGAACGGGGGCAAGTTCCGGGGCTCGCTGGCGGCGCAGTTGGATATGCTGGCCAAGGCTGCGGGCGCGGGTTGCCAACTGGTGGATATCGAACTGCAGAGCGCGTCGCGCTGCAAGCGTGAGCAGCTGGAACGTCTGCGGGCGCGGGCGGCGCTGATCCTCTCCTATCATGACTTCCGCGCCACCAAAAAGCTGGACGAAACTTTGGAGAAGATGGTTGCCTTGCCGGCGGATTTTTACAAGGTCATCGGCACCGCCGCGACGCTGTACGACAACGTCGTGATGATGAAATTCCTCGAAAAAGAAAGCGACAAGCATTCGCTGATCGGCATGTGTATGGGGGAACAGGGCATTATCAGCCGCGTTTTGGGAGTTCGCGCCGGCAGCGTGTTCACCTTTGCGTCCGTCAGCCCGGAGGAGGCGACGGCGCCCGGCCAAGTAACGTCCCAGCAGTTGCGAAGCACATATCGCATCGAGCAAGTCGATGCGGCCACCCGGGTGTACGGAGTGGTGGGAGACCCGGTAGCGCACTCGCTCTCGCCTACCATCATGAACGCGGCCCTGCGCCGGGAAAACGTGAATGCTGTCTACCTGGCATTGCATGCGAAGACTCTCAAGGACTTGCTGGGCTGCGTGCGGGATATTCCGATCCATGGCCTGTCGATCACCATGCCGTACAAAGAAACGATTGTGCAGCATCTCGATAACACCGATTCCCACACCACCAAGATTGGCGCCTGCAATACGGTGGTGCGGGCGCAGGACGGTAAGCTATACGGCTTCAACACCGACACAGCGGGCGTGGTGCGGCCTCTGGAAAAGCGCCTCCCGTTGGAGCAGGCCAAGATACTGGTCCTCGGCGCCGGCGGCGCCGCCAGAGCTGCGGTGTTTGGGCTGAAGGAGCGGGGGGCGGAGATCTATATTCTCAATCGCAGCGCCGCCCCGGCGCAGAAATTAGCCCACCAGGCTAGGGCGAGAATCGTCAAGCACGCCGCGGATCTGAAAAAGATGTCTTTTGACGTAATCATCAACGCCACCCCGGTGGGCATGGGGAACAGCCGCGAGTCGCCCCTGAAGGAGGGGGAGATCAACGCTCGCTTTGTGTTCGATATGATCTACGACCCGGCGGAGACCAGCCTGATGAGGCTGGCAAAGGCGCGAGGAGCCGAATTGATCCCCGGCATCGAAATGTTTGTCCACCAGGCGGCCCGTCAGTTCGAGATCTGGACCGGGAAGCCGGCTCCCTGGGACGAGATGCTGCGGGTCGTCACCATGGCCCTGCAAGAGCGGGACGCGGCACCGGACACGGCTAAGGTGACCAAGAAAAAGTAGCCTGCTCTGAGCCAACCCGAGACCACGGGGCGGGATTTCATCCCGCAATGAGTCTGCCCGGTCAATCCCCTTGAGTGAGGGCTAAGAGGAAAAAGCATATTCTAGAGCGTCGGCCGCTGTCGGCTCGGGGTGTGTCCGAGATGCTCTGTGCCACAAAAAGGTTGCATTTTTTGCGCGCCTAGCGGTAGTATAAAAAACGGATGCTCTGTGGCGTCCGATCTCATCGTGATACCGCCCTTTCTTCCAGGTTTAAGAGCCGTAGCCAACGGATATCGATCCTCAAGGTGGGTATTTTCCCCTTGGGGCTAGGTTCGGAGAGACCCTTATGGCGTGGTACGCTTACTGTATTACCGAGCAGCAGATGAGCAACGGAGTACGTGCACGGCGTCCCTTTCTGCTGGAAGGCATCCAGGGAGTAAACGGCGCCCCAATCCTGAGTTATCCCAGTGGAGATTTTGCGGTCATCGTCAGCGAGTACGAGCGCGGCGATGACAAGATGGAGGAGAAGCATGTCCTGGAGCATGCACGCGTAGTCAGCGTCTGCTTCCGGACCGGCACGGTGCTGCCTTTCCGCTTTGGAACGATCTTCGACACCGATGAGGCGCTGCGCCAAGCAGTGCGCGCCAACCGCCGAGCCTTCGGGCAAAGCGTGGCACGGCTGCGTGGAAAAGCCGAGATGCACCTAAAGCTCTTGGTGCGCGATGGCTCTTTGCGCGATGCCATGGCGGATGTCCAGCTGCCGGATACCGTCGGCGGCGAGTACCTGGTCAAACTGCGGGAGAAGGCCTCCAAGGACCGCGAACGCCAGACCAAGGCACGTGCTCTCTCCGTGCAGGTGCACAAACTGTTCAATCCGCTGGAGGAAGAAGTCAGTTGTAAGCGAGTGCAAGCCGACGGGATGCTGATCGACATCGCCCACCTGATCGACTCCAAATCCGTGGAAAAATATCAAAATCGCTATACCAGCGCCGCCAAGCAGCTAAAGAACTGCGAACTGCTGATCAGTGGGCCCTGGCCACCCTACCACTTCCTGCCGGGCAAGTTGCGCACCGTGGCAGGAAACTCATAGGCTATTGGTTTCACGCGGAGAGGCATCCGGCCCGGCGGGGAGTCGCTGGCTAAGCGGCTAAGCAGGCGGATGCAGTGAATGTGCAGGATTCTGCATCCCGCAGGTCTTTCGTTCCTCATGCGCCGAGCCTGGCCCGCTATTCAACCCACCCGTATAACTCACTCTCCTACATGGTTTTACATGCCGGCACCGACCACCCCAAGCGGGCTGATGCGTTTTGGCGGAGCAAGTGCATCGTCTATAGCTTAAGAAAAGAGGCCGCTAAAAAGTAACGATCCTCACTATGGTTTTGACATCCGCCAAGCCGCTTCGCTAACAGGGCGGCCCCTGCATGAGCCTTCCTGACTTTCCTTCCTGAGCCTCTTTTGATTGGCGGCCCCAGAAATGGGGCCGCTTTTTTTATGGCGAATTCCAGGCGTCTGGCCAGCGGTTTTCAGGACGGGAGTCCCGGTCCCGGTGGCGAATGCTCTTCGCCGCGGTGGGTCAGCAAAAGTTTACCTGCACGCGGGGGTTTCTCAGCCCTCCCTTTGGGCTAGTTGACGCATCTCAATTCAAGCGCATATGATCTGCGTTTACCCAAATCACGAGAAAGTGTACGGAGAGGCGGCCGGTGGGCCGCGCATCTGCTATCCATGGACAAAAAGAAGCTAGAGCAATTCAAGAAGAGACTCGAGTCGCGGCAGCAGGATCTGCGCCGGACGGTTTCGCGCACCGAGCAGGATGGGCGTACCGTCGACGAGGATTCGGCGCAGGATATCGCAGACCGCGCCGCCAGTTCCTACACCAAGGAATTCCTGTTTCATCAGAGCAACAATGACCGCCAGCTCTTGCAGATGGTGGAAGGCGCCCTGCACCGGCTCCGGGAGGGCACTTTCGGCGAGTGTATTTCCTGTGGCAAGGAAATCAACATCAAGCGACTGGAAGCGGTGCCTTGGACACGTCATTGCATCGAGTGCCAGGAGAAGCTGGAACAGGGAATGCTGGAAGAGGCTCAGAGATAGCAGGATTGAGACGTGGCGCCAGATTCATCAAAGCCGCTGGGGAAACCAGCGGCAGTTTTTTGGCGCCGATCCGTGCAGGCAGCATTGCCGACGCTGCC
>Ga0209415_10008016_pt1 | contig 18347 bp, 12 predicted proteins | sample PeaSoiSIISIP2007_FD_187696 | JGI IMG/M metagenome (GOLD analysis project Ga0209415, IMG submission 187696) | Peat soil microbial communities from Weissenstadt, Germany - SII-SIP-2007 (SPAdes) (version 2) | ecosystem: Environmental > Terrestrial > Soil > Wetlands > Peat | place: Germany...
CGTCCGCCTGCCCCGCACGTTCGGGCGGTACGTCTTGTTCGACTTCATCGGCAAAGGAGGAATGGCCGAGATCTTTCTGGCCCGTCAGAAGACCGAGCTCGGCGCCACCCGTCTTTGCGTGGTCAAGCAGATACTGCCGGAGCTGGCGGGCCATCCCCAGTTTTCGGAGATGCTGGTCCACGAGGCAAAGCTCGCCGCGCGCCTGAGCCACGCCAATGTCGTGCAGGTGTTCGACCTGGGCCGCGCCGACGACCGCCTCTTCATCGCCATGGAGTACATCGAGGGCTTCGACCTCAACGATCTGCTGCGGCGGTGCTCGAGGGCCAAGGTGCCGATGCCCTTCGAGCTCGGCATGCACGTGGTGCGTGAAGCCCTCCGGGGGCTCGACTACGCTCACCGACGCGCGGACGACGAAGGGCGCCCTTTGGGCATCGTCCACCGCGACGTGTCGCCGTCGAATCTTCTGCTGTCCTTCGAGGGAGAGGTCAAGGTCTGCGACTTCGGCATCGCGCACGCCAACGACGTCATGGTCCGCAGCTCGCAGCACGAGCTGGACGAGGCGTTGCGCGGCAAGGCCGGCTACATGAGCCCCGAGCACGCCGCCGGTCAGCCCGTCGACGCGCGGTCGGACGTGTTTGCGGCGGGCGTCGTCCTCTGGGAGCTCGCGTCCGGGCGGCGCCTCTACAAGGGCGGAGAGGGACGCGACGCTCTGCTCCGGCAGGCCCAGCGCGCCGAGGTGCCGGAGCTGCCCGTGCGCGGCCTGCCCGAGGCCGACCGGCTGCGGTCCATCGTGAGAGAGGCGCTCGCGCGCGACCGGGCCGCGCGCTACCCGTCGGCCGCGGCCATGCTCCGCGACCTCGAGGGCTACGCCGCGAGCGCGCGGATGATGACCAGCCCGCTGCAGCTCGGCGACTGGCTCGAGACGACGTTCGGGGCGGACATCCTCGCCCGGCGGCGGATGCGCGAGCGGGCTGCGGCCGCCCTGGAGCGGGGCGCTCCCGTCGTGGTGCAGACGCTCGCGCCGAGCACGCCCACCCTGCCCATCGTGCCGAGCGCACCCGTCCTGCCCTCCGCTCCCAGCGCGTCCGGAGAGACCTACCGCCTCGAGGTCGAGCCGCCGTCGACGGGGGCGCTCCCCTTGTCTCCTCCGTCGCCCGTCCCTGCGCCGCCGGTGGTCCGCCGGCTCACCGCGGAACGCGTGGCGCTCCTGGTCCTCTTCGCGCTGCTCGTGACCGCTGTCGTGGCCGCGGTCGTCGTGCTGCGATGGCGCGCTCGCTGACGACCGCCGCGAGGCGTAAGACTTCTTCGTGCTCGTTGCCGACGTCGCGCTCCCGGTCCCCATCGCGCGCGCGTTCACCTACCTCTTGCCCGAGGGGCTCGCCGAACGCGCCCGCCCGGGCGCGCGGGTGCTGTGCCCGTTCGGCAACCGGCGCCTGGTCGGAGTCGTCCTCGCCGTGCGACCGATCGCCGAAGGGTCATCGCGTGCACTGATGGCCCTGCCAGGGAGGGCGTTCGTGGCAGCGTGCGCCGCAGCCGCGGCCGGCATCTCCTGGCACATGGCGCACGGACTGCTTCGCGGCACGCCCCTGACGATCGACGCCGGCGTTTACCTGCTGCAGGCGCGGGCGATGGCTCACTTTCACTTCGGGCTGCGCGCCCCGCTGCCCGTGCAGGCGTTCAGCAATCACTTCCTGTCGGAGGGCCCGGACGGGCGGCTTTACGGCGTGTTCCCCCCGGGATGGCCGCTCGCCATGGTGGTCTTCGTGTGGCTCGGCGCGCCGATGCTCGCCGGTCCCGCGATCGCGGCGCTGATGGTCGTCGGCCAGGCCGCTCTCGGGCGCGCGCTCGGACGCGCCGCCGGCGACGAGGCGAACGGAGAGCTCGCGACCCGGGCGTCGCTCGTCCTGGGCCTCCCGTCGTTCGCGCGCGCCATCGAGACCGCAGACCCCCTGTCGCACGGGCTCGTGGCCGTGCTGGCGTCGGTCGCCATGGCGTGCGCTCTCGACCGGGAGCGGGACGCCGTCCCTTCGCCGCCGCGCGCGAAGGCGCTGCTCGTCATCGGGGCGTGCGTCGGGTGGACCCTGGCGTCGCGGCTGCTCGACGGGGTCGTCCTGGCCGTCGTTCTCGCCCTGGTGCTCGCCTGGCGGCGGGCGAGGCCGGCGAGCCTGGCCTGGGTGGTCGCGGGCGCCTTCCCGCTGCTGGCGCTGCTCGCCGTCGAGCAGCGTTGCGCGACGGGAGAGTGGCTCGCGCCGACCCAGGTGGCCTACTTCGCGCGCTCGGACTGGCCCCCCACCTGCCACCGCCTGGGCCTCGGACCCGACATCGGCTGCACCTTCGAGCACCGAGGAACGGTGGCGCGCTTCGGCCCGGGCGGGTTCGGACCGCGCGAGGCGCTCCGCGTCGTGCGCGAGCGCGCCGGGGTTCTGGGAGAGGACATTCTCGGGTTCGCCCCGCTGACCAGCCTCGCCTTCTCGACGCTCGTCGTCGGGGCGTCGGCCGCCGACGCGGCGCCCGTGGCCTTCGTGCTGGGACTGACCCTGGCGTACGGGCTCTTCTACTTCGGCAACTCGGAGTTCGTCGGGGCAAGGCACCTGTTTCCGGCGGCGCCGTTCGTGTGGGTGCTGGCCGCGCGCGGGGCGGTGTCGATCCCGCATCGGGCGCGCGGCTGGCTCGACGCGGAGCACGCGCGCGGCGCCGGCCTTGCCGTGCTGCTGGGCGTCGCGGCGACGTGCGCCCGTTCGCCCTGGGCCACCCGGCGATTGGAGGTGGCCACGCGCCAGGAGCCCCGTTCGGACCTGCGTCGAACGCTGGCCGCTCGCGGGATCGACCGGGGCATCCTGGAGACTCGTGACGGGACCGCCTTCGCCGCCGCGTTCGATCCCTGGACCGACGGCGACACGCGCATCTTCGTCCCCGACGACGGCTCCGGTCTGGTGGAGCTGCGGCGCGCGCATCCGGACCTGCCCGTCTTTCTTTCGCTTCCGCGAGACGGCATCGGCAAGCTCTACACACAGAGGCCCGCCCCGGGCGTGCTCGTCGAGCTCGAGCGCGAGTGGCCCACCCTGGTTTTACCCTCGGCTCTGAGCGCGACCCCGGCCAGGCGCGAGGGGGCGAGCGGCGGGGTCGTGCTCATCCTCGCGCACGCGAGGCCTGGAGCGGAGGTGACGCTGCCGTTCGAGGTGGCCGTGGCGGGCGACTACCGCGTGCGCGTCGACGGCATCGCGGGCCCCGAGGACGGCGACTACGCGCTGACGCTCGACGGCGAACCGCTGCCGGAGTGGCACGGGTACGCCGCGCAGGCCGCCCCCCGCCGCGGCGATTCCGTCCGGCGCACGCTCGCCTCGGGACGGCACGCGATGGTCGCCCGATGCGTCGGCCGAGACGACTCGAGCGGGGGGTACGACGCCGAGCTCGACGCGTTCATCGGTGAGGCGCTTTCCGTTCCCTCTCCTTCTCCATCGCCTTCTCTCTCTCTTCCTTCTTCTCCTTCTCCTTAGCCATCTCCGCCTTGCGCGCCGCGGACTCCGGCGAGATGGGCTCGCCGTACCCGATCCGGGGCATCGGCTGCTCCTCGAAACCGTCGTCGGTCTCTTTCAGCCAGAGAAACGACGGGTCGTCGAGGCTGCGATCGAAGTCGAACCGCACGCGACGCGGCATCTCGTCCTTGTCGAGCTGCAGAACGGTCGCCTTCATCCCCTCGACGTCGACGGTGTCCCCGGCGTGCAAGCTATGGTCGAAGTCCCGGAAGACCTGTCGGGGCCCCATCGGGAAGATTGGACGCGGGCTCGCGACGAGCTCCAGGGAACGGTCGGAGGTCCGCAGCAGCAGGACGCGTCCGGCCTCGTAACTGAGGACGCGCCAGCGGACGGCGCCAGCGTCTCCGAGCATGCACGGCGCGAAGATGGCCGTCGTCAGGAAGTCGGCGCGCAGTACGACGAGGGTCGACTTGCCCGCCGCGTGCTCGCGCGCCCACGACATGCGCCGCGCGATGGCGCGCGCGACGTCGCTGGTCACGCGCGTCGTGAGGACGCTCGTGACCGGAGCTCGAACGAGGTGAACGAAGGCCAATCCGAGCGCCAGCCATCCGGCCAGCTCGGGGACGCCGCGGCGGGGCTCGGGCGTCGGCGGGAACCATGCACGATCGAGGGCCAGCGCGACGACCGCGCTGACGCCGATGACGGCGATGCCCAGCAGGCGCGCCGAAGGCTCCACCGCCAGCATGGGCGCCAGGGAGAAGAAGGAGCCCAGCAGCAGCCAGGTCGCCGCCTGGCGCGTGGGGCCCTCGAGCGCACGAAAGGCGCGCGCGACCGGTACGGCGAGCAGCGCGGCGCCGACCGCGACGAGGGCTGCGACTGTCCAGACCGATGCGAAGATCAGGAGCAACTCGTCGAGCCCCAGCCACCCCATGCAGAGGAGCGCACCCAGCCGGTGAGGCAAGCCTCGCGCGAAGCCGGCGAAGTTCCAGAAAGGATCGTGGTACATGCCGCCGGCCCGCGCGCCGTAGTGCAGCGCCCTTCGCACCGCGAGGTACGCGACGGTCGGGACCAGGAACGTCATCGCGCCAGCGAGGCGGCGCGCGATGGACTCTCGTCGCATCGTGATCTCCATCGCGGCGACGTACCCGCCTATGCAGATCGAGTACTCGCCGGCGAGCATCGCGAGCGAGAAGAGAACCGCGCTCGCAAGCGCGTCGCGCGCGCGCCGCTCCAGCCGCCAGCTCGAATACGCGACCAGGGCCGCCACGCCCAAGGCCGTGGACACCAGCGCCTCGCGGTTGGCGAGCCACGCGAGCGGGATCGTGTGGCAGGGCGCGACGGCGAAGACCATCGCGCCCATTCCCGCGACTCTGCGAGGGAGTGTCCTCCTGAAGAGCGCGTACACGCCCACCGAGGCTGCCGCCCACCACGCGAGCGAGTGCAGGTGGCCCAGGAAGGCGTGACGCCCGAAGAACCGGTAGTCCGCGTAGAGGATCAAGCTCGAGAGGGGTCGAAAGAAGCGGCAGACGAGCTTCGGATGGGTCCAGAACGGAAGGATCCCGCGGTCCATCAGCGCCTGGCGGTTGAAGTCGTCGACGAAGTCGTAGAGGCCCAGCGGGATATCGTGCGACGACGGGTAATCGCCGTCCGCCATCGCCATGTGGGCGAAGTCGTCGATCGTGAAGGGGGTGAAGAGCGCAGGGAGATGGACGATCAGCGCGAAGGCGATCGCGAGGCCGAACACGATTCCCCCGCGGCGAGCGGCAGCTCGGGTGGGCGGACCGGGAGGAGCGTCGTGATCGAGAGTCATGTCGTGAAGGAAAGAAAGTGAGAAAGCGTCAGGCGGCGAACCGGTCCCGCAGCCGGAGCGATGGCTTCTCCACCACCAGGTGGAGGAGATAGGACACCGCGAGCGACGACAGGAGGAGCGCGGCCACCGCGCTGAGCCACACGACGAGGAGAGGCCAGCGGTGGTAGTCGACGAGCCACTTCGCCGTGTGAGAGATCACGTACTCGCAGAGGGGCATGTGCACCAGATACACGCCGTAGCCGAGCGTGGCGATCCGGCGAAAGACCGGCAGGGAAAGGGCGCGGCTCATCCAGCCGTTTCCGCCGTTCAAGAGGAGCAGCGTCCAGGCGAAGTACATGAGCGTCGTCAGCGTTCCCCACGAGACGACGTGAATGAGCCCGAGTCCGGCGGGGCCCAGCATCCACGGTTGCATCAGCACCAGGAGGCACGCGAGCGACGGCAAGACAAGCGCGGCCCGCGCAGCGGGAAGCTCGAGCCACCGAGTGATCGGCGCGCGCCATCGCCTCTGGACATAGGCGAGGATGATCCCGGCAACGAGCGTGTCGAACCGCGTGTGCGTGCGGTAGTAGAGAAAGTTGTAGAGGGCCGCCTCGTCCCACTGGGGATTGCGGAAGTAAAGGACGAGTCGCACGACGAGGGCGGCGCTCCAGATGGCGACGAGGATCGTCAGGCGCGCCCTGTCGCTCCGGAACTTGTAGAGGACCAAAAAGAGGATCGGCACGGCGAGGTAGAACTGCTCCTCGAGCGCCAGCGACCAACCCCACGGCATGACCAGATCCCCCGGTATGAGCGGGAGCCGGTAGTTCGTGAGGTAGACGTACTCGAACCAGAGGTGGTGCCTCTGGTCGGAGGTGATCGGCATGAGGAGCGCGAGAGTGGTAAGGACGATGTAGTAGGGAGGAAAGGTCCTGAATGCGCGGCGCAGGTAGAACCGGCGCACGTGCGCGGAGCCCGAGGACTCGACCGAGTGCAGCAGGATCGATCCGATGAGGAAGCCGCTGAGCACGAAGAAGAGGTCCATCCCGAAGAAGACGGCCATGGACATGGCGGCCCAGCCCTTGTCGAGAGGCACGTCGTGCGCGAACGTCAGGTTCAGCGTGACGTGGTACTGAACGACCGAGAGGATGGCGACGACGCGCATCCCGTGGAGCGCCGGGTAGCGATTGTCGAGCAGGTCGAGGGCGAAGAAACGTCGAAGAGAACCGGGCTCGGAGCGCGCGAGGGGAACGGAGAGCGACATGCAGCGCCGTCAGAATACACAGGTCGCGCAGGCTTCGACCGATCCAACGGAGACCTCCGCCCTGCGAGCGTCTAGACTTCTCGCCACCTCGCGGGCCCGCACGCCGCCGCGGTGGCGTAGAGGCCCGCGGAGGCCATGAACGTGGCCGGGATCCCGAACGCCACCGAGATGACCACGGCCAAGACCCCCCCGACGACGCTCATGGCCCCCCCGATCGCCAGCGCGACCGGGGTGGCTCGCTCGCGCACCGTGAAGGCCAGCGCCGAGGGAAACAGCATCCCGAGAACGATCCCGAGCGAGGCAGCGCAGGCCCCGCACCATGCGACCCGGACGGCAAATGGCGCCAGGAGCGTAGCGCGGGCGAGAGGGCCGATGATCGCCCACGGCATCACGGCGAGCATGGCGGCCGCCACGAGAGCCGCGTTGCTGACCGCGCGGCGCGACCGGATGACGGTCGCCGACAGCGCGCTCCCTACGCCCGTCGCCACCAGCAGCCCGGCCAGCACCACGACGAGCGCGTACGTCGGGTGGCCGAGCACGACGTGCGTTCGCTGCACGAGCCCGACCTCGGCGAGCATGAAGCCCGCCCCGAGCGAAGCGAAGTAGGTGACCGCCGGCCGACCCGGCAGGGGCCCCTCCCGGTCGCGGACCGCCCGGAGCAGCGTCGGACCGAGAAGCACGGCGGCAACGAGGGCGCTCGCGAGCGCGGCCAGGAGCAGCTCGATGGCCGCGGCGACGTTTCCGGCGAGCGCGCCCTTCCTGTCGCCGTAGTACTCGCGCAGCGTGGTCACCGGGTGAAGCCACGCGCGCGGGGCGATGAGCTGGAAGAAGAACGGGCGGTCATCGGTGGGCGCGGAGGTGTCGAGCCCTGCGGGCCTGCCCGCCTCCGCGAGGCTCGCTAGGTCGCGCGCGTCGAGGAGCTTGTCGAGCAGGGGATCCGCCGGTCGCTGACCCGGGGCGAGCAGCGTCGTGAGCCCGTTGGCTCGCACGGTGGCCTGGAGCTTGGCGACGTCGTCTCCGGTGAAGGGGGCCGGGCTCACGAGGATCGTCGCTACCAGGCCGCCGGCGACGAGCGCGATGTGGTCCTGGGGGCTCGCGACGCCGCGCTGCAGCAGCGAGCCGACGGCCAGGGCGAGCAACCGGGAGGTCTCGCTGGGCGTCGTCGGGTCGTACCAGCGGGAGAACGTCAGCACGCCGTCCGGCGCGACGCGGGTCAGGAACAGCGACCACGCTTCGAGCGTGTAGAGCGTCGACTCCGTGTGCGCGAACGCGCCGGCGCCCGTCGCCGCCCAGGTGTCGACCAGCGACGCCTGCAGCACTCGACAGCGCACGTCGACGCGGGCTAGCTCCGCGCGCGCGTCGCCGACCACGATGTGCACGCGCGGATCGCCAAGGATGGGCGAATACGCCTGGACCTTGCGCAGCATGGCGAGCATCGAGGGGTTGATCTCGAAGCCGGCCACCTGGTCGTGGCCGTAGACCAGCGCCGTCTCCAGATCACGCCCTCCGCCCGTGCCGATCACGCACGCGGTCCCGTCGGGCCGCAGCGCGTGCGCGGTGGCGGTGCCGTCGAGCTTCAGCGCTTCCAGCTGCGACAGCCGTCCGTAAGCGTAGACCACCGTCCCCGCCTCGCCGTCGATGAGGGCCATGGCGACGGGATACTTGTTCGCGGTGTAGCCGACGCCTGGCGACCAGAGCGGGAAGGGAAGGGAGGAGAACGAGGAGAGGGCCACGTACGACAGGGGATTCCAGGCCTGGAAAGGCGGGTTCTCCTCCGCGCGGGGCTTGCCCTTCGGATACCGCACGATCAGCCCGTGCGTCGTCAGCTCGGTGATCAGGACGATCACGGTGCAAAGTGCCAGGGCCATGCCCGCAACGCGCCTGTGTCCAGGTGCCGCGACAAAAAGCGCCGCCAGGGCCGCGGCACCGGCGACCGCGACGATCGCGCTCGGACCCGACAGCGGTCCGAGCAGCGCCAGCGGCGCGAGCGCCCCGAGGGCGGCGCAGACGAGATCGATCGCGTAGGTCTTCCCGAGCGGGATGGGCAGCTCCGCCATGAGCCGCGCGACGACGCCGCCGCCGGCCGCCATGGCCACGGTGGCGGACGTGACCATGAGCTGCACCGAGGCGAGCGACGTCAGATCGGGCAGAAAGGTGATCGGCACGCTCGACGCAATGGCCGCTGCCGACGTGAGGGCGAACGACATCGTGACGAGGCGGCCCGCAATCCAGGGGGCCAGAGGCTTGCCTTCGGCGCGAGCCCGCGCCGCCGCGAGCGATCCGGCGGTCGTGCCGAGCATCGCGATCGACAGGACGAGGAACGCGAGCCCGTACCAGGTGACCACCGAGAGAAGTCGGGTCAAGAGGACTTCGCTCGCGACCACGCTCGCCGACGCGAGGCCCAGGACGGCCAGACCGGTGGCGCGCGGGACGGCGGTCACGCTCGAGAGCTCCGGCGCCTTGACGCGGAGTCGCGGGTCGCGCTTCGCTCCCGAGCCTGGACCACTCGAGACTTCTATCACGGTCACCCGGAGTTCAGGCAAAGGCATTGCAAGCCTTCGGCCTCGCGGGCCGCCGCCGCTTGGGCGGTGCTGCGCGACGACGACCGTCGAGCCGCGTCGTCACGCGACCGCAATCGCTTTGTCCAGTCGCTCCAGGATGGGAATCAGGCTGCGGGCGTCCGACTGCCGGGCGACGCGCATCGCCTCGTCGAGGTAGCGTCGCGCCTCGCGCGGGTTGCGGCGCATGTTCGCCACGCGGGCGAGGACTCCGAGGAGGTGCGCGCGGTGCTTGCTAGTGGGGGGCGCGTTGCCGAGGGCCTCGCGCAGCACGCCCTCCGCCCCGTTCAGGTCCTCCGACGCGAGGAGCGCTTCCGCCAGCTTGCGCGAGAACACGAGGACCGCCTCGGCCGGGTCGTCGAGTTCCCCGCGGTGCAGCTCGCGCCTCGCGACGTCGAGTGCGTGCCGCAGTGAGCTGACGCATCCGGGGAGGTCTCCGCTTCTGGCGCGGCGCGCGCTCACTTCGTCGAGGAGCGAGAGCGCCTCGAAGGCGCTACCCCCGTGCATCGCCTGCCTCGCGCGGACCTCCAGGGCGGCGTCGGGCCGAAGCTCGGCCGCGCGGGCGAAGAGGTCACGCCGCCGCCCCGCCGGGATGCTCGCGAAGATCGCACGCCGCGTCAGCGGGTGGGCGACGCGGATACCCCCCTCCTCGACGGCCACGAGCTTCGCTCGGTTCAGCGCATCGAGCGCGGCACCGAGATCGACCGTCGCCGGGAGCAGGTCGCGAAGCGACTCCGGGGTGGCATCGTCGCCCCACACTGTCAGGCCGTGCAGAGCGTGCCGGGCGTCGGCCGAGAGCCGCTGCGCGCGCCGGACGAGAAGGTCAGCCAGGCCGTCGGGCGGTGTCTCCGTGGTTTCTCGTGACCAGGCGATGATCTGCTCGAGGTGAAGGGGCAGAAGCGCCTTGCCGTGCTCGACGAGGCCCGCCGGGACGCGCCTCGCGAACGACTCGAATGGGAGCGGCGGAAGCGCGAATGTCTCGCCCGGCAGCGGACTGCCAGGCGCTCGTAGCCCCGGCGCGTACGTCACCAGGAGCAGCGCCGGGACCACCGGTGGACCTGCGAGCACGTCCGCGAACGCGTTGCGACTCGTCCCGTCGACGTAGTCCAGGTCGTCAACTGCGAGCACGACGACGCCTCTCCCGGCGCGATCGCCGGCCACCTCGAGCGCCCAGCGCAGAGCGTCGGCCACCGCATTGCGCCGCTCCCCGGCGTCGCGCGCTGGCTCCGCGGCCCCGCCCAAGACGATCTCCAGCCCCTGTCGCGCGAGAGGACGCGCTTTTTGCCATCGGCCTTCGCCGACCGGCTTCGCGGGCAGCTCGGCGAGCGAGCGAATCGCCGAGCGTACGGCGGCGTCTCCGACCTTCGCCCACGTCGGGTCAGGGGCGACCTGCACGACGACGTCGCCCCGGGCGCGCGAGAGCGCGAGAAAGTGGCTCATGATGCGCGTCTTGCCCGCGCCGGCCTCGCCCACGACGTGAGCGGCTGCGAGCATGGCCTCGGCTTCGTGGCGGCGCGCTTCGAGCCAGGCGAGCACCTCGTCTCGTGCGAGCAGCGGGAGCGCGCTCGAGCCGGCGCCGGCGGCCTCCGCCCGCTCCATCGTCGGAGCGTTTTGACCCGGGCCCCCTGCGGGCAGCGGGGAGCGGCGCGCGGCGTGAGGCGGCTGCGGCGTGGTCGCGATGGAATCGCCGCATTCGCCGCAGAACTTCTGTCCGATGGCGTTGAGCACGCCGCATGCGCGGCAGCGCACGGCGGTCGCGGGCGCAGGTTGGCCCGAAGGGCGCACCTCGCACTCGGCCCACACTTTGTCGAGGGCGGCCGACAGGGAGCGGGCGTCCTGGAACCGGTCGTCGCGCGACTTGGCGAGCGCGCGAAGCACGATATCGGCCAGGGGGGCCGGAATGTTGCGATGCGGCGCGGCGTCGCGCGGATCGGGGGCGGGCTCCGTCAGGTGCATCAGGAGCGTCTTCGTCGCGGAGTCCGAGGAGAACGGAACTCTTCCGGCGAGGAGCTCGAAGAGCATGACGCCCACCGAGTAGAGGTCGCTTCGTCCGTCCAGAGGGTCGCCGCGCCCGTGCTCGGGGCTCATGTACTCCGGCGTGCCGCAGACGATGCCGGGCTGGGTGAGCGCTCGCCCTCCGGAGACGGGAGCGTCGTTCTCGAGCAACTTGGCGAGCCCGAAGTCGACCACCTTGACGAAATCAAGCCCCGACCGCAGAGGCTCCAGGACGACGTTGTCCGGCTTCAGGTCGCGGTGGACGATGCCGAGCGCATGCGCTTCTTCCAGCGCCGCGAGCGTCTGGCGCAGCACGTCCACGATGCGTCGCAGCGGCAGCGGCCCCTCCTCGTGGGCCACCCGCCCGAGGTCGCGCCCGCGCAGGTGCTCCATCACGATGTACGAGTGCCCGTCGACGGTCCGACCGAAGTCGAAGATGGCGACGGAGTTCGGGTGGCTGAGCCGACTCGCCGCTCGCGCCTCGTTCAGGAAGCGCGCGGCGGCCGTCTTGTCGTTCGCGAGGTGCGGGTGCACGACCTTGACGGCCACCGTGCGCCCGAGCGCGACCTGCTCCGCGCCGTACACCCGGCCCATGCCTCCGACGCCGATGAGATGAGTGACCCGGTAGCCGCCGGGCAGCATCGACCCGAGGAGAAGGTCCTCCCGACCACGCTGCGAGCGCTCGCCGAGCTCCCCGCCGCACGTGAAGCAGAAGCGGTGGCCCGTCTCGCATGGAGCGGCGCAGGCGGGGCAAAGGAACATCAGGGGCATATTTAGGCTCGCGCGCTCGCGACGCAAAGCGTCAGGCCAGCCCCGGGGCGTAGATGAGACGTCCTCACTACCGGCTCGAGGCGGGCGATCGAGTATCGATCTCCATGAATCCGCGGCCTATCTCGGAGCCTCTCGCGTCCTTCACGACGACGCGCACGACCGACGGCCCCGCCACCGGTTGGGGGGCGATTCGCGCGATCCACGTGGCTCCGCTCTGCTGCCACGCCACCGGAATCGGGGTGATGTCGAGCATCGCCTCGAGGGTGACCGGTTCGGTGGCGCAGTCGATTCGGCCCGAAGGGTCGCGCACGACGACTCGGACGAGGATGGGATCCTGCGGCCAGAGGGCGTTCCTTGGCCGCAGGTCGACGTCCGCCCGCAGCAGCCTCCGGGCGAGCACCAGACGCCCCTCGGCGCCCGCAGCGGAGTCCCGCAGGTGAACGATGCGCGTCGTCCCTTCGTCCGTGATTCTCAGCGCGCCGGTGAGCTTCGCCCAATAGAGGGGCGCCCTGAATGGGCTCGGGGCGCTCGCCACGTTCTCGTAGGCAAACTCGATCCCCTCCGCCTCCGAGAGCGTGACGCTCGTCCGGTCCCGCAGCACGATCGCGCCGTCCTGCGCGACGAACGCTCCGTCGGGCAAATCGTAGCGCACGACGCGTATGGGGTGCGCGGCCGACCACTCGCCGACGATCCCCGCCGGCTCCACGGCGCGTACGTGCGCCCAGTAGCGCGTGCCTGCCTGCAGCTCGGGCATCGCGAAGTGCGGCTCGTTCGTCGTCGCGCGATGGACGACTCGCACCATCGCCGGTTCGGTGCCGACCTCGACCCGGTACTCCGTCGCGCCGGCGACGGGGCTCCAGCGGAAGTCGAGCGTCCCGCGCTCGTCGCGCGCCGCAAGGCCGAACGAGCCGCCGCCTTCCCACGAGGGGGGCGCGGGGATGCCGCGTGTCTTGTCGGGATCGACCCCCTTTTTCATCACGATGCCGGCGCCGTCGTGGACCGGAAAGCCCTGGCCGTTCGACCCCACGACGAGCGCGCCCTCGTAGATCGCCGCCGCGGTCGAGTCCTCGTGCACCATCACGTGCAGCTGGCCTCGCCAGTCCGTCAGCGTTCCGGCCCTGGTCTGGACGAGAAATGCGTGCGAGCCCTTCGTGCCGGGAGGCATGCGCACCTCCAGCTCGCCTTCTTGCAGGACAAGGTGGTAGCCGCGGGCCCACCCGTTGGTCTCCGTCGGCAATCGACTTGCGGGCATCCAGCGCGCTTGCCCGCCCACCTCGAGCGCGATCGTGACCCCGTCCGGGAGGAGCATCTCGAGCGGCTGCTCGCCCGACGCCTGGACCGTCAAGCCGGCCATGAGAACATCGCCCGTCGTCACCTCGCGCCACTCGCGCGCTCCCTCGGTCCGGGCGTATCCGGCCCCGCGAACGATCGCAGCGCCGTCCACCTTGGGGGGGGCGGCCCGGGCGGTCGCCGCGCCGGCGTCACCGGCTGCGAGGCAGAGGACCAGGAACGCAAGCGACCGCATGGGTGGGCCCGACGTGGGATGCTACGGGGCGTCGGCGTGTATGTTAAGCGCTCGCCGCTCGAGCGATGTGATTCAGCCGCGCAGGACTTCGGCCCACGACGCCGCGAGCTCCGCGCGGGGGGCTTTCACCCTTCGCTGCGAATCGCCGGAGGGGCCGCACGCCTTCCGGAGAACCGGCCGTCGGCTGACGTCGATGCCGGTGGCGGTGTCGAGCGCCAGGGCGAGCTCCGCGACGCTGGGGCAGCGCGCGCTTCGCTCGCGCAGGAGCGCGGCGTGCACGACCCGCGCGATCTCGGGCGGCACCCAGGGTGCCGTGTCTTGAATGTGAGGAGCCTCGCGCGACGTTATCTCGAGAACCAGCCCCATGAACGAGCGCACGTACGCGAACGCAGAGGCCCCCGAAAGGGCGTGGTAGAGCGACATGGCCAAGCTGAACACGTCGCTCCGCTCGTCGACGTGCTTGGCGCTGACCGCCTGCTCGGGCGAGACGTACTGCGGCGTCCCCATGAAGCGACCGGTGGCGGTCAGTGGGCGCGGCGCCGAGCTCGGTCCGATGGCCCGGTCGTCGCGAGCCTTCGCGAGCCCGAAGTCGGTGACCCTCACGATCACGTGGTCACCGCGGGTCTCGAGGAACAGGTTGGAAGGCTTGATGTCGCGGTGCACGACCCCGCGCCCGTGCGCCGCGGCGAGGCCCTCGCACGCCTGCACGAAGAGCGCGACGGCGATGCCCGGGTCGATGGAGCCCGCTTGACCGAGGAGCGCCGCCATGTCCTGTCCCTCGAGAAGCGGCATCACCAGGTAAGGGACGCCCGTGGCGGCATCGACCCCGTGATCGATGATTGGCACGACGTGCGGGTGCTCGATGGCTCCGGACAGCGAAATCTCGCGCAGGAATCGGGCGCGGCGCTCTTGCCCGTCGGCTGGATCGCCGGCAAACGAGAGCGTCTTCACGGCGACAGGCGCCCCCGAGGCGTCACGGGCTTCGTACACGGTGCTCATCGCGGCGCCGCCGAGAATCCGCTCGAGAACATAGCGGCCGGCGACCCGCGCGCCGGGCGGTAAGACGCCGTCCTGGCCCTCCACGCACCGGAAGATACACCGGCCAGCCACGTGTCTGCCTCACCTTCGGGCGGAGTCGCCGCGGCGCCGCCCCTTCTGGTATTTGAGCGCGGGTGACCAAGCTCGAGCTGATCGTGGCCCTCGCGGCGCTCGCCGCCTCCGGGTGCAGGGGGCAAGACCATCCGGCCCCCTCGGCAAGCGCTCGCCCTGCGGCCGAGGCTTCGCCCGGACGCGTGCGCATCATCGCGGCGCCGGCGACAGGTGATGTGCGCGAGGCCGTGCGCGATGCGCTCGCCGAGGCGGGCGGCGAGAAGCGCACGGTCGTCGTGTACGTCGGGGCCGGCTGGTGCGAGCCGTGCCAGCGGTTTCACCAGGCCGCCGCGCGTGGCGATCTCGACGCCACGTTTCCCGACCTCACGCTCCTCGAGTTCGATCTCGATCGCGATCGGGAGCGGCTCGGGCTGGGCGGCTACACCCCGAAGTACGTCCCCCTTTTCGCGCTTCCCGGGCCGGACGGACGGGCGTCGGGCAAGCAGGTGGAGGGGGCCATCAAGGGTGAAGGCGCCATGGCGTTCATGGCTCCGAGGCTGAAGGCGCTCCTCGGCCAATGAGGAGCTATGCCCTCGCGATCGTCGTGCGCGAGCGGGAGCGCCAGGGTAGCCTGGTTGTCGTCATGGCAGACCAAGTGCTCGTCGATGCGGTCAAGGCCATTGTCGCCAGCGCTCGGGCAGGAGATCGCAAGGGCGCCTACGCTGGATACAAGGCGCTGTTCGCGGACGAGGCATTTCGCCGTTACGCCGCGAGCGACCAGCGCCAGGCCCTGCGCCTGATGATCCACGCGAAGGGCGTGCCCGATCCTCCGACCCCTGAGATGATCGAAGCCCATCGTGCGGCCATCGAGCCGCTCACGGAGCTCGTTTCGAGCCTGGGGGACCCGGCCGACTACGAGTTGCTCGGCATGTGCCACGTCGCGATCGGCAACGAGCAGGGGGCAGGGGCGGTCTTCCGGGCCGCTCTCGCGATCGAGAGGGAGCGCAATGCGCAGTCGGATCTCTGCGGCGCGCTCATGAAGCGCGTCTCGATGCTGTGAGGTCGCTCAGGGCCGGAGTGCCTGCCGGCTGCGGAGCACCGCCACCGAAACGGCCCACGCAGTCGCGCCCAGGGCGAGCACGACGATCTTGGCCCTCCGGGAGCCGGGGTCGGACGATCCGATCGACGAGAGCACCACGAAGATGACGTTGTTGACGGTGTGCGCGGCGATCGTCGGCCGCACCCCACCGAGGCGTTCAGCGGTCCATCCGAGAAACACTCCGGCGAGGAACGCCAGCGAGCCCTGCACCGGGTCCAGGTGCATAATGCCGAACCCGAAGGACGTGGCGACGATGGCTGGCCAGCGCCTCCCGCGCGAGGTGAGCCATGGCTGCATCAAGCCGCGAAAGAACGTCTCTTCCGCGAAGGCCGGTGAGAGCCCGATGGTGACGACGGCGAGGACGAGCTCTGCGGGCGTCGGCTTCTCGAGCGCCCGCGCCACCCTGTCCATCACGCCGCCGGCACGAACCCCGAGAAGCTCGCCCGCGGTCGCGCACCCGAAGCTGAGCCCGACCATGCCCACGATCGCGGCCGTGACGCCGATCGGAGTCGCTCGAGTCGAGCCGAGTCGCAGCGTGGTCGCGACGCTCTCACCCCGCGGATGCGCGGCCAGGAGGGCCACGGCCAGGAGGACGGACGCGTTGACGAACGCGACGGACATGAGCCCAGCGGCCGACAGGGCGAAGCTTGCGGCCTCTTCCGCAACCCGCGCCTTGTGGCCGGAAGTCCGTTCGAGTGCGACGCTCAAGACCAGCAGCACGCTGGCGGAATTCATGAGCCCGAACGCCGCGACGTAGACGACTAGCAGCGACCAGAGGGACCGGCGAGCGGGAGCCGCTACGGGTTGCACGCGCGCAAATGTCGGTGAATAGTGGCCGACGCCGACCCGAGCGTCACTCCGGTGCCCCGAGGGGCACGGCGAGCGGCCGGATCTCGAGCGTGCCCGTGGGTCCTGACCCGAACCACGAGGATGCCGTGCCGCAGGAGGTGCACACGAAGCGATACACACCCGCCGAAGCGTCGACCGACAGGGCCAGCGACGATCCATCGTTGGGGCACGGCGCGACGTCGCCGGCCCGAAACCGGCTCCACGCATCCATCAGCTCTCGCATCGAGCTGAGCGGCGCGGCAGAGCCGTCGGGCGGCATCGTGGAGTCGGCCATATCCTCTATTACCGTTCTTGAGCGCGGGCGCCTAGCTCGCTTTGGCTGAGCTATTCGCGTCGCCGCGGGGGCGGTCGCTTGAGACGTCGCGCCGGGGAGCGGTGTACAAGGACGGCATGAAACGCGGTCGAAGGATCCTCGTGGTCGGTGCCACGGGGCGTCTCGGGGCCTGCATCACGCGCGCTCTGGGGCACAGAGGCGATCGCGTGGTGCTGACGGGCCGCGACGCCGCGGCGCTGGAAGCGCTCGGTGCAGAGGCGAAGGGGCCCGGTACCGAACGGGCGCCGTTCGTCTGCGCGGACCTTCTCAAGGACGACGCGCCGCAGACCATCGTCGAAGGCGTGCGCCGCAGCGTCGGTGGCATCGACGATATCGTCCTGGCGTGCGGTCCGTTTCCGCGCACTCCGCTGGAGGCGCTCGAGCGCGACGACCTGTGGCGATCCCTGGCGGTGCACGCGGTCGCGCCGTTGCTCCTGGTCCGCGCGCTGTCCGAGGACCTTGCCGCCTCCCGGGGCGCCGTCATTGCGCTCACGGACGCCGGGGTCACGCGTCCGTACACGAACCACGTCGCGTACCTGACCGCGAAGGGCGCACTTCAGGCCGGGCTGCGGGCTCTCGCCGTCGAGCTGGCGCCGGAGGTACGGGTGAACATGGTGGCCCTCGGCATCGTGGCCGACCCCGACGCCGACTCGGATCCGCTTCGGATGCACCGTCTCGCGACCCGGTCGCCGCTAGGGCGATTCGGAACCCCCGAAGAGGTCGTTCACGTCGTGCTCGGTCTTCTCGATTCGACGTGGGCCACCGGCGAGATCTGGGGCGTCGGCCGCTGAGAGCTCGCGCGGTCCTAGCCGCCCTGCGAGCGCCGCGAGAGCTGCTGCTGCGCCGCCTGCGCCACCGAGCCCGTGACGTTCTTGCTACGCGCCAGGGCCTTCAGCTCGTGCTCTCGCAGGTGCAAGACGAGCTTCGCGGCGAAAGCAAACGGAGTTCGCGGGTTCTGCACGAGGTTGAGCTTGATCTGGTGCGAGCGCGTCCACTCGCGATCCATGGCGATCGTCCGCAGGACGTCCTCTCCGACGTTGCGGCTCGCGCTGATGCGAACCACCTCGCTCTCCTGGATGCTGGGGCTCTTTATCGCGGCCTGGGAGACGAGGCGGTTCGAGTCGCGCACGAGGAGGAGCCGGTCGCCCGCCGTGCCCACCATCGCGCGGCGAATCTTCTGACTGATGGTCATCCGCTGGTGCTGCGCGTAGAGGGGCAGGAACCTGTCTTGGACGACCTCGTCGCCGGTCTCCTCGTCCAGGCGGTGCGTGTCCTCGACCTGGGCATTGACCTCCGCCTTGCGCGCCAGTGCCTCAGTCTCCTGGAACAGAATGTCGTCCGGCGTCGGCTCCGGCGAGGGCTCCGCGATGAGCTCCATCCCGATCGCCGCGGCCGCCTCCTTGTAGGCGGGTATGCCCTTGAGCTCGATCTTGTTTCTGACCGCTAGCTCGAGGATGCGGTCGGCGGTCGACATTCGCGTCGATTTGTTCATGTAGAGCTTCTCGATGATCGAGGGGTTGGCCAGCAGCCGCTCCTCGTTCGTCGCCACCACCTCGGCCACCGCTTCGTCCGCCATACCCGCGATCTCTGCCACCGTGGCCGGCAGGATGGCGGGGGGCGCG
>Ga0209415_10008017_pt1 | contig 18346 bp, 10 predicted proteins | sample PeaSoiSIISIP2007_FD_187696 | JGI IMG/M metagenome (GOLD analysis project Ga0209415, IMG submission 187696) | Peat soil microbial communities from Weissenstadt, Germany - SII-SIP-2007 (SPAdes) (version 2) | ecosystem: Environmental > Terrestrial > Soil > Wetlands > Peat | place: Germany...
CTCCGATGCATTCGCCGGTGGCCGGATTCATCACCGGTTCGTGTTCCCGGCCGTCTTTCGGCGTCCATTCACCGCCGATGAGCAGCTCTAAATTCGCGTAGCTCTGAGTCATTTATTGCCTGCTCATTATATGGTATAAGCACTAAGGATCATGAAGAAGGCATCGTTCTACGGCTGGAAGCTGCTTGCGGCGTTCTGGTTCATTTATCTGATCAATCTTGGATTTCCCACCTACGGGCAGAGCGTGATCAATGCCTACATGGCGAAGGATCTGCATCTGGATCGAACAATGCTCGGGCTGGCCTTTTCGCTCTACATGCTGATGGTCGGGCTGCCGGGCCCCGCCGTGGCAGCCATCGTCAACCGCATCGGCGTTCGAATGACGCTCCTGATCGGAAGTTGCTCCGCGATGCTGGGTGCGCTCTCCATGGCTCTGTTCGTTCATACCGGCTGGCAAGCCGTGATTTCCTTCGGAATCCTGATCGGGTTCGGCTCCTGCGCGGGCGGCGCGATCGCGGAGCAACAGGGAATCGCGCAGTGGTTCGTTCGCCGGCGGGCGCTGGCATTATCGCTCATGTACAGCGCTGGTGGAATTGGCGGATTTGTTCTGCCTCCGATACTGAACAAAGTGATTGCAGGCTCGAGCGGAAACTGGCGCAACGGATGGTGGATCTTCCTGGCGCTCGGCGCCATTGGGGCGGCGATGGTGATCTTCCTGGTAAAAGAGAAGCCCGCGGATATGGGTCAGCTGCCCGATGGAGGCGCCGCTGCGGAACTTGCTCCAGGACAAAAGCGCCCCAAAGGTGTTTTCGTAACCACCGAAGCGTGGACCTTCAAAGAAGCGATCACTTCGCGCGCCTTCATCCTGATGCTGCTGTCGTCCATCGGAATCAGTTGCGGATTCACGCTGATTCAAGGCCACGGCGTGGTGCACTTGAAAGACCTGGGCCATTCTCCGTCCGAGGCTGCGATGGCGATGTCCATCCTGGCGATCTCCACGTTGATCGGAAAACTGCTCGCGAGCTTTGGCGACCGCATTGAGCCGCGCTACATATGGGCTGGGGCAATGACAGCTTTTGGATTGGGCATAGTTCTGGTGGTGCATGCGACCAGCACGACCGATCTTTATCCATTCCCGGTCCTGCTCGGCTTTGGATGGGGCGCAACACTGGTATGCATGATGGGCGCACCCATGAATTACTTCGGGCTGAAGGCTTATCCGGCGGTAATCGGATTGTGGCTCGCGATTCAGACCGGCATTGGCTCGGTGGCTCCTTTCGTTGCGGGATACGTTTTCGACAAATTTGGCAGCTACACGCCGGTGTTTTATGCGATCGCCGGATTGTGTTTCGCTGGATCGCTGCTGTTGCTGCTGGCGACGCCGCCGCGACGGAAACTAGTGGATGAAGGATCGGTGGCGCACCCCGCGCTGGGGCAATCGCCCGTGCGAGCATAAGACTTAGGGAACAATTCAAACCGGGCGATCTCTGCCCCAAATCCGGAATCTATGACGTGGCGCATGATGGAGTCCATCAGGACAAGCACCAGGTGACGATGGTGAAAGGCGAAACCTTTCCACCCTGCCGGCATTGCGGGCATCATCCGCGATTTACGCTCGCGATCGCGGCGCATCACGCGCCCAGTCACGAACACTTCAAGAAGTAGACAATTCTTCCGAAGACACCCAGTTGCCGTGGACTTGCACGCGCAGGCGGAATGGCACTTTGACGCGCGCGATGGGGCCTTTTTCGATGTGTTCAGCCTCCACGATTGCTACTTCCGAGAGCTGCTGGTCGTGCATGTCGCAGACGAATACCAGGTATCCTTCGTGGCCGGGTTTCTTGGACGGAATGTGAACATGCTCCTGCACGGTAATGGCCGGGCCGAGCGAGAGCGTGGTGTGTTTGCCGGTTTTCACGTGCATGCGAACGATGGTGTTAAAGCCTGCGCCGACGGGTCCGGCGATTGGAGGCGGGCCATTCTGGGGGGCGTTCCTTGGATCAAAAGTCTGGTAGTACCCGATATCGAAATCGGTCATCTGATCTTTGATCGCCGTGCGCGGCATGTCGCCGCTGGGGCCGATGACGGTCTCTTCCCAAGTGTCGCCGGGCTTCGATAGATCGAAGGTCCAGCGCACGAATCCGATGCGCACCTGATCCGGACGCAGGTTGATGCCCGAGGCCTTCTGCATAAACGGAAACGGCGGTACTTTGCTGACGCCGAAATACATGTGGACGCGATTGCCTTCGCTATAGGCGTTCATGAAATGGAACGACGATCGCGCGGGACCGCGAAACCAGCGCATGTGCTTGACGTGAGCGTCGCGCGGCAGAACGCCGACGAACGATTCCTTGTCCTGCTCAAACACCCAATGATGCCCGCCGGCTTTCATGCGATTCAGATCGGCGGTGATTGGAAACACCGGGAAAATAACGTGTTCGCGAGTGACGGCGAAGTCGTGCATCAGCGCAACATAGGGCGCTTCGAACCACTCTTCGCGGGTGAGGTTCCCTTTCTTGTCGGCGACGCAAAACGAAACGTCTTTGGTAACCAGGCCGCCCGCTTCATAGCCGAAGAAGTAAAGATCGCCGGTGTCGGGCGCGAGGCGCGTGTGCGCTGTCATGGTCTGGCTCTTCAGCTTGCCGTCGTAATCCCACTCGCCGATAGTTTCGAGCGTGTGCGGATCCATTTCCATGGCGTGGCTGTCCTCTTTCAATGCGAACAGCTTGCCCGCGTGGAAAATTGGCGTGGTGTTGTTGACGTTGCGCGGCTTGCCTTTCACGCTGGGGTCGTCGGTGAACGGATTGCGATACAGCCCGTAGAGCGAGCGGCGGGCGGCGCGCTCGGCTTTCCAGCGCTCGGTTTTGACGTAGCGCATCTTGAAATCGACGTGGCCGTTCTCGAAGCGAAACAGGCTGACCATGCCGTCGCCACTGAGGAACGTGTCGTCGCCCAGCATCGGCGAATATTGCGGATCGGGGATGGAACGATACCAGGAGCCGTTGATTTCTTCCGGCACAGTGCCCTCGGTGACCAGATCGTAGATATCGCACTCGATGCGGGACGGAGCGTTCCAGCCCGCGAAGTCCATCGTATTGGGGAAAGGCTTGGCCATGGACTTCGACCCTTATTTCACGGCCGCCTTTTGTGTGATGTTGGGCGGCGGAGAGAGCTTCACGTCTTTGCCGGTTACGGGGTGCGGATAGTGGAACGGTAGAACATCGGTCTGGGGCCACAGCGGGGGCGTCGGTTTTTCCAGTTCGTCGGGACCGGTGGGATTGGTTGGATAAGTCTCCGTGTAGAAGGGCACGTAGTTGGGCTTGGTGTAGGCCCAGCCCTTGTCAAAGTCGGCGTGCCAGACGGGGCGATAATTCAACACCTTCATTTTCCAAATGCCGTTCTCCTTGGCGTAGACGTTCTCATACAGCGAACCTTCCCACCATTGGCGCAGAACGTGCGCTTCGTCGGTATATTCGTGATGACGGCCAGCTTGCATGAAAACGCGCAGGCGCGCGTAGGCGAGCTTGCCGTCGGGCGAGATGTCGATGATGTCCTGCAGCATCATGTGATCGAGCAGATAGCCTTGCACGGGACCGTTGTGGCCGCCGGTGAAATTCTTGCGGAAACGGTCGCAATAGAGACGGCGCGCGCTGGCCTTGCCGCGGAAGATGCCGCCGATGAAGTGCACCTCGCAATCGCCGGTGAACAGATCCACCACTTCGTCGTACAAGCATTTGTCGAGATAGTAGCCGTATTTGTACTGGAGATCGCGGACGGCTTGGGTGTCCTGGAGCTTGCCAACCTGGTGGGTGAGTTCCTCGACTTTCTTTTCGAGCGAGCGAATCTGGTCATCGGTGGCCATGAGGGGACCTTTCTTGAAGAGAGCAAATTCAATGAGCCGGGGATCGGCAGCGGGAGTTGGACAACCGCCATAGGAATTATAGTGCATGCAAGGGAAAACGGGATGTGGGTGCTGGGGCGTGGGCTTAGCGATACAATACCGCCATGCAACGTCTGCTACTTCTTGGTTTGTTCGGAGTCTTCGCGCTCGGGAGCGCCTCTGGCGCGGGATGCGATCGGGTGTGTTTGAGGACCATGCTCGATCAGTATCTCAATGCCGTGGTGCACCACAATCCGGCGGTCGCTCCGCTTTCGGTGGGATACCGCGAGACGGAAAACGCAATGGCCCGGCGGCCGGGCACGGGAGTGTGGCAAAGCGCCAAGGTGCTCGGCAAAATGCAGCGCAGGTACTTCGACGCTGAGAGCGGGCAGGCAGGCTATTTTGGAACGCTTGAAGAGGATAGCGGCTCCGCGGTGGTGACGGTGCGGCTGAAGATCGACGACCGCAAAATCAGCGAGGCCGAGTGGTACCTGGCGCGAAAGGGCGATCCGGGGATCGGAACCGGGGCCGGCGCCCAGGCGAATGCGTCATTCCACGACCCGGACTATCTCACGGCCCATCCGCCGGCCGAGCGCGTGGTTCCGAAGAACGAGCGGCTTTCGCGCGCCGACCTGATCGCCATCACCAACAGCTATTTCGACGGCCTGAGCGCTCATGACGGCACGCTGATCATCGCGCACCCTGGTTGCATTCGGCTGGAAAATGGCGTGTTGACCACACAGCGGCCGAATCCAGCGGGTGGCACCACTGATTGCACGTCGCCGGGCGCGATGACAAATATCTTCGCGGTGACGGCGCGGCGCTATCCGATCGTGGACGAGGAAGCCGGCGTGGTGCTTGGCCTGGGCCTTTTTGAACGTAAGCCGGGAGTGGCCATGCGGCGGAATTTATTCAGCGAATGGTTTGTGGTCGAGCAGGGCAAGATTCGATCGATTTACAGCGCGATGTCGTACCCCGAGCAAGAAACAATGGCGCCGAACTGGCCGCCGTTCGATGGGAACTGGCCGGTGGCGCCCGTGGCGAAGTAGCGGGGCGGGCTCAGAAACGGGATATTCATCGGCAGCGCCCTAATGTTCTGGGCTACAATGCTCGATCAGAGAGCGCGAACCGCGGAGGGTTCGTAAGGCCTTCATGTCTACCTCCACTCAACCTCTAGCGAAGCAGGCGTCTCCTGATGCAATGGATCAACTTTGCATCAACACCATCCGCACCCTGTCCATGGACGCGGTTCAACAAGCCAACTCCGGGCATCCCGGCACGCCAATGGCGATGGCGCCTGTGGTTTACACGCTGTGGCAGCAATTCCTGCGGTTCGACCCGGACGATCCCATCTGGCCGAATCGCGACCGCTTCGTATTGTCTTGCGGCCACGCGTCGATGCTGCTGTATTCGATGCTGCACCTGAGCCAGGTGAAAGCCGTGGATCCGGATTACGAAACGCTCGGGAAGCTGAGCGTGACGCTGGACGACATCAAGAATTTCCGGCAGCTGAACAGCAAGTGCCCGGGCCATCCGGAGTACCGCTGGACGTCGGGGATCGAAACCACCACGGGTCCGCTCGGACAAGGCGTGGCTACCAGCGTCGGAATGGCGCTGGCATCGCGCTGGCTGGCGCAATATTTCAACCGCCCTGGTTTCGAGATGGTGAATTTCAACGCCTACGCTCTGGCGGGCGACGGCTGCATGATGGAAGGCGTCAGCGGCGAAGCGGCGTCGGTAGCGGGACACCTCAAGCTATCGAACCTGTGCTGGATCTACGACAACAACCACATCACTATTGAAGGCAACACGTCGCTGGCATTTAGCGAAGACGTGGCCACGCGGTTCCTGGGCTACGGTTGGAACGTCTTGCGCGTGGGCGACGCCAACGATCAGGAGACGCTGGCGCGAGCCTTCCGCACCTTCCTCGCAACCGAAGACCGGCCGACGCTGATCATTGTGGACAGCCACATCGCTTATGGCGCGCCGCACAAGCAGGACACCAGCGCGGCGCACGGCGAGCCGTTGGGAGAGGAAGAGATCCGGCTTACGAAACGGAATTATGGCTGGCCGGAAGACGCCAAATTCCTGGTGCCGGACGGCGTATACGATCGCTTCAAGGAACAGCTTAGCCAGCGCGGCCACGGCGCGCGCGACGCCTGGATGGCAAAGTTCGCCGAATATGGCAAGCAGTACCCGGAGCTTGCGAGCCAATTGGACAAGATTCAGAAGCGCGACCTGCCGCAGGGCTGGGACTCGGCTATTCCGACTTTTCCACCCGATCCCAAGGGCATGGGGGGACGCGATTCATCGGGCAAGGTTCAGAACGCCATCGCGCAGCACTTGCCTTGGCTGATTGGAGGCGCGGCCGACCTTGCGCCGTCCACCAAAACGCGCCTTACGTTTGACGGCGCGGGCGACCTGGAAGCGGGCAACTATGGCGGGCGTAACATGCACTTCGGCATCCGCGAGCACGCCATGGGATCCATCTTGAACGGCCTGTCGCTTTCAAAACTGCGGCCGTACGGCTCGGGCTTCCTGATCTTCAGCGATTACATGCGCGCGCCGATTCGGCTCAGCGCGCTGATGGAGATTCCGGTCATCTATATCTTCACGCACGATTCCATCGGGGTCGGAGAAGACGGCCCCACGCATCAGCCGGTAGAGCAACTGATTTCGCTGCGGGCGATTCCTGGCGTCATCGTGTTGCGTCCGGGCGACGCGAATGAGGTGGCTGAAGCTTGGCGAGTGATCGTGCAGCTTCGTCATGAACCGGTGTGCCTGATCCTTTCGCGGCAAAACATGCCGACGCTGGATCGCACGAAATACGCCCCTGCATCCGGTGTCGCGCGAGGCGCCTATATTCTTGCCGACGCGCCTGGCGGCAAGCCGGAGGTCATACTGATCGGGACCGGCAGCGAAGTTTCGCTATGCGTTGACGCCTATGAAAAACTCATCGCGGAGGGGATCAAGGCGCGGGTGGTGAGCATGCCGTCCTGGGAGCTGTTCGAGCAACAATCCTTGGTTTACCAGAACACCGTGCTGCCTTCGACGGTACACGCACGGGTGTCGGTGGAGCAGGCATCGGTATTCGGATGGGATCGCTATGCGCGCCGGCGAATCGGAATGCACACTTTCGGCGCTTCCGCGCCGCTCAAGGAACTGCAAAAGAAATTCGGCTTCACCCCAGACGCTGTAGTCGCCGCCGCCAAGGAACAACTGGTAACGGCGCAATAAGACACAATAGCAATAGGGCGGCGAGGGCCGGCATTTTCCTCTCGCCTTCCCGAAGTCACGATCGCAGGAGCACGGGAGGACAGACCATGGCCACCATCACCACCACGACAACCACCAACCCTTTGCGCGAGCTGACCAAGTTCGGACAGTCCGCTTGGCTGGATTACATCCGGCGCAGTCTGATCACCGGCGGCGAACTGAAGCGCCTGGTGGACGAGGACGGGCTGGGTGGAGTCACATCCAACCCCGCCATTTTTGAAAAAGCCATCACGGGCAGCACCGACTACGCGGATGCGCTGGTCGAACTGCAGAAGCGCAAGGATCTTGATGCGATGGGCATCTATGAAGTGATCGCGATCAAGGACATTCAAGACGCCGCTGATACTTTGCGCCCGGTGTACGACAGCACCAAGAAACGGGATGGCTACGTCAGTCTGGAAGTTTCTCCATTTCTCGCGCGCGATACCGAGGGGACCATCAAGGATGCGCGGCGGTTGTGGAAAGCCGTGAATCGTCCCAATCTGCTGGTGAAGGTGCCCGCGACGACGGAGGGGATTCCGGCCATCCAACAAATGATCAGCGAAGGCATCAACATCAACGTCACGCTGCTGTTCGCGCTGGAGATGTACGAGAAGGTGGCGTTTGCGTATATCGCCGGACTGAAGACATACGCGGCCGGGGGTGGCGACCCGAGCCATGTATCGAGTGTCGCGAGCTTTTTCATCAGCCGCATCGACAGCATGGTGGACGCGATGGTGAAGGCCAAGCTGAAATCGAGCACCGATCCCAAGGAGCAGGCCCTGCTGCGCAGCCTGCCGGGCAAGGTCGCGATCGCCAATGGCAAGCTTACCTATCGGCGCTACAAGGAGATTTTTTCGGGACCGGATTGGGCCGCGCTCGCCGACAAAGGCGCGCAGACCCAGCGCGTGCTATGGGCCAGCACCAGCACCAAGGATCCGGCTTACTCCGACGTGCTCTATGTGGAAGAGCTGATCGGTCCGGACACAGTGAACACCATGCCGCCGCAGACGCTGGAAGCTTTCCGCGATCACGGCAAACCGAAGGCCAGTCTGGAGGCCGATCTGGATGCAGCCGAGGCCACCATGAAAGTGCTCGGCGCCGCCGGGATTTCGATGAAGAAGGTCACCGACGATCTGGTAACGCAAGCGGTGAAGCTGTTCGCAGAACCGTTCGATAAGCTGCTGAACGCCGTGGACGCCAAATGCAAACTCGCTCCGCAAGCCGAGGTGGACGCGCAAACGTACACGTTGCCCGAGAACGTCGGCGCGGCACTTTCCGAAGCCGTGGACGATTGGAAAATGGCTGGCAAAGTCCGGCGTCTATGGGGCCGCGACGCGGCGCTGTGGACTGGCAAGGATGAAAATAGCTGGCTTGGCTGGCTGGGCGTGACGGAAGATCAGTTGGCGCATAAGCAGCATCTGGAAGACGTCGCCAAGGATGTAAAAGCGGCGGGATTTAAGCATGCGCTCCTGCTCGGGATGGGCGGATCGAGCTTGTGCCCGGAAGTTCTGAAGATGACGTTCGGCAAGATCGACGGCTTCCCGGAGATGTTCGTGCTGGATTCCACGGATCCCGCGCAGGTGAAGGCTTTGGAGAGCAAAGTTGATTTGGCGAACACGGTCTTCATCGTGTCGAGCAAGTCGGGCACCACGCTGGAGCCGAACATCTTCAAGCAATACTTCTTCCAGCGCGTGGAGCAAACGCTGGGCGCGGGCAAGGCGGGCAGCCGCTTCATTGCCGTCACCGATCCGGGCTCGAAGTTTGAGCAAGTCGCGAAGGCGGACGGTTTCCGCCACATCTTTCACGGCATCCCCAGCATCGGCGGGCGCTATTCGGCGCTCTCGGATTTCGGCATGGTGCCGGCCGCGGTGATGGGTATCGACGCGCTGCGCTTCCTGGATCGCGCGGACGTAATGGCCATCGCCTGTTCTTCGTGCCTGCCGGTGGATAAGAACCCGGGCGTGCAGCTCGGCTTGGTGCTGGGCGTGGCAGCCAAGAACGGCCGCGACAAGGTGACGCTGATCGCCTCGCCCGGCATTTCTGATTTCGGCGCGTGGCTGGAGCAATTGCTGGCTGAGTCCACGGGCAAGGACGGCAAGGGGCTGATCCCGGTGGATCGCGAGGCGCTGGGCGGGCCGGAGGTGTACGGCAACGATCGCGTTTTCGCCTATATCCGGCTGGAAAAGGGCGCGGACCCGGCGCAGGACAAGGCCGTGGATGCGCTGGCCAAGGCGGGACACCCGGTGGTACGGATCGCGCTGTCGGATATCTACAACCTGGGCCAGGAGATGTTCCGCTGGGAAATCGCGACGGCGGTGGCGGGTTCGGTGATCGGCATCAACGCGTTCAATCAGCCGGATGTGGAGGCGAGCAAGCTGGAGACGAAGAAGCTGACTTCGGAATACGAAGCCAAGGGATCGCTTCCGCCCGAGTCGCCCATTCTTTCAGAGGGCGGGATCGAACTGTTTACGGACGCAACCAATGCCGCGGCACTCGCTGCGGCCGCGGGCTCCGACAAAACGCTGGCGGGTTATCTGCGGGCGCACTTGAATCGCCTGAAGGCGGGCGATTACTTCGCGCTGCTCGGCTATGTGGAAATGAATCACGCTCACGAGAAGACGCTGCAGGGAATCCGGACCAGCGTGCGAGACAAGAAGCGCGTCGCCACCTGCCTGGGATTTGGCCCGCGCTTCCTACACTCGACAGGCCAGGCGTACAAGGGCGGACCGAACAGCGGCGTGTTCCTGCAGGTGACCTGCAATGACAAAGCCGATATCCCGGTGCCGGGGCAGAAATTCACGTTCGGCGTAGTAAAGGCGGCACAGGCTCGCGGCGATTTCCAGGTTCTCGCCGATCGCAAGCGGCGGGCGTTGCGCGTCCATCTGCACGACGTGGAAAGCGGGCTGGCGGCGCTTCAATCGGCAATCGCGAAAGCTCTTTGAAGGAGACCGCCCGGTCACGCGCGCGGTTCAGAAAGGTGACGAATGCAGCTGGCAGAAGACTTTGTGGCTAAAGGAAACGGTCATGGAGCCGGGCGCCCCGGCGATCCGTGCGTGATGGTGATCTTCGGGGCGTCGGGCGATTTGACCAAGCGCAAACTGATCCCGGCGCTCTACAATCTGGCCAAGGACAATTTGCTGTCCAAGGAGTTCGCGCTGGTGGGCTTTGCGCGCAATGAGCTGACCAGCGAACAGTTCCGCGACGAAATCGGCAAGGAGATTGGTGAATTCGCCACCACCAAGGTCGACCCCGATCTGTGGCATTGGTTCTCGCGGCGCATTTACTATCTTTCGGGAGACTTTGGCGATCCAGCCTCCTATAAGGCTTTATGCGAGCTGTTGACGCAGATCGACAAAGAACACGGCACGCGCGGCAACTACTTTTACTATCTGGCCACGGCCCCCAGCTTCTTTGGGCCGATCGTTACGCAGCTGGGCGAGGCCGGGTTGGTGACGGAAGATGGCGGCTGGCGCCGTGTGATCATCGAAAAACCCTTCGGCCACGATTACGAATCGGCGGTGGCGCTGAACAAGGAAATTCGACAGGTCCTAGACGAAAGGCAGATTTATCGCATCGATCACTACCTGGGCAAGGAGACGGTCCAAAATATTTTGGTGTTTCGCTTCGCCAACGGTATTTTCGAGCCGATCTGGAATCGTCGCTATATCGATCACATCCAGATCACGGTGGCCGAGACGGTGGGTGTTGAGCAGCGCGGAACATATTACGAGAAGGCCGGCACGCTGCGCGACATGGTGCCGAATCACATCTTCCAGCTCATCTCGCTGACCGCGATGGAGCCGCCCGTTTCTTTCGACGCCGACGTGGTCCGCGACGAGCAGGCCAAGATCCTGAAGGCGCTATCGCCGATGACGGATGAAGAAGTGCTGACCCGCACGGTGCGGGGCCAATACGGCGAGGGCATGGAAGGCAGCAACCGAGTTTTGGGCTACCGCAACGAGTCCTACGTCGCACCCGAATCCCGCACCGAGACGTTCGTCGCGATGAAGCTGTTCATCGACAACTGGCGCTGGGCGGATGTGCCGTTCTATCTGCGCACCGGGAAGCGTCTGCCGCAGCGGGCCACCAAGATTGTGATTCAGTTCAAACGCGCGCCCTTCGTGCTGTTCCGCAAAACGGCCGTCGACAAATTGGAGCCGAACCGGCTGGTTCTGCATCTGCAGCCCGATGAAGGCATCTCGCTGAGCTTTAGCGCCAAGATCCCCGGTCCGGTGGTGCAAATCGGCGACGTGGACATGAACTTCAACTACACCGATTACTTCAACGCCACGCCGCAGACCGGCTACGAGCGCTTGTTGTACGACTGCATGTTGGGTGATGCGACGCTATTCCAACGGTCGGACATGGTGGAGACGGCCTGGCATGTGGTGGCGCCCATCCTGGATGTATGGGAAGCGCTGCCTCCGCGACGGTTTCCCAATTACGCCGCGGGAACCTGGGGACCGGCCGAAGCCGACGAATTGCTCACCAAGGACCATCGCCACTGGAGCAATGAGTAATGATCCTGGCGGGCGATATCGGCGGGACCAACACTCGTCTCGCGTTCTTTGAAGGAACGTCCGATCGCCTGCTCCCCATTCAAACCGAGGTTTTCCCCAGCCCCCAGTTTGCAGGGCCAGTGGAAATTGTTCGCAAGTTTCTCGAGATTCACCAACATGCCGTGGAAGCCGCGTGTTTCGGACTGCCTGGCGCCGTGGTGGACGGCCGCGTGGAAACCCCGAATTTGCCGTGGGTGGTCGACGCCGGCCATATGACTGCCGAGTTGGGTATCGCGCACGTGCACCTCATCAACGATCTTTATGCCAACGCGCACGGGATCGCGCTGCTGGCCGAGTCGGATTTTGTGGTGCTCAACGCCGGTGTGGCTCATCCGGAGGGAAATCGAGCGCTCATTTCCGCCGGCACCGGTCTGGGCGAAGCGGGCCTGTTCGCTGACGGGAAAGGCGGCTACCAGCCATTTCCGTCGGAAGGCGGCCACGCGGATTTCGCGCCGCGCAACGATCTGGAAATGGAGCTGCTTCGTTACCTGTTGGGCCGCTTCGAGCACGTCAGCTACGAACGCGTGCTCTCCGGACCGGGGCTCTACAACCTCTATCAATTTCTACGGGACACCGGACGGGGCGAAGAGCCGGCCTGGCTGGCCCAGCAGATCACGCAGGGCGACCCGGCGGCGGCGATCTCGAAATCGGCGCTGGAAGGCACTTCCGAGATTTGCGTCCAGGCGCTGGACATGTTTGTTTCGTTGTATGGCGCGGAGGCGGGCAATCTGGCATTGAAGATGCTCGCCACTGGCGGCGTTTTTGTTGGGGGCGGCATCGCACCGAAGATCATCCGCAAACTGAGCAGCACGGTTTTTATGAAGTCCTTCACAGGGAAAGGCCGGGTCAGCGGGTTGCTGAAAGAGATCCCGGTGCGCGTGATCACCAACGACAAGACCGCGTTGTTGGGCGCGGGGCGCGTGGCGGCGATGTCGTTACCGCTATGACTCGCCGGGTTTGCCTCATCGCTCTCACCTGGACTGTTTTTGCTTCAGCCCAGTGGATGAATCAACCCACTCCCGGCATACCGCGCACCGCCGACGGCAAACCAAATCTCGCTGCTCCCGTTCCAAAAACCGCGGATGGCAAGCCGGATTTGTCGGGACTGTGGCAGCGTACGAGGGGGACGGAGCAGCGTAGGACCGCGGGTTTGGCGATGGGTCCTAATCTGGAGGATTTCATGCGGCCCGGGGAAAAGATTCCTCCGCTGCTCCCCGCTGCTGAAGCGCTCTACCAGCAACGCAAGGCTAATTTTATGGCGGACCGGCCCTCCTCACGTTGTCTGCCCCATGGCATCCCGGACCAAATGCTCATCCGCGTGCCGATGAAGATTGTACAAAACCCGGGGCTGACCCTCATTCTGTACGAAGAATTCGCGCGTTTCCGCCAGATCTTCAGCGACGGCCGCGGTCATCCCCCAGTGACCAACCCCGCCTGGCTCGGCTACTCCATCGGAAAATGGGACGGCGACTGGTTCGTGGTTGACACTCGCGGCTTCAACGACAAGAGCTGGCTCGACGACAGCGGGCGCCCGCATACTGAAGCTCTTCACACCATCGAGCGCTTCCGCCGCGCCGACTTCGGCCACATGGATGTTGAAGTCACAATCGACGATCCCCAAGCCTACACGAAGCCCTGGTCGTTTCCGATGCAATTTGAATTTCTCGCCGACACCGAAATGATCGAGGACGTGTGCGACAACGAGAGAGACGCCGTTCACTCCATCGGTAAGTAGCTAATCGCCGGCTCGGTTCAGAACTCCACTTTCAAGCTGATCTGGATCTGGCGCGGCGTCTCGTTCAACGGGCTCACTGCCGGAAAACCTGACTGAAACCCTTGCCGTCCGAATGTTGCGGCGCCAAAGGCGGGCGACAACGGGTCGGTGAATTGTGCGTTGGGATTACCCAGATTGGCATGATTCAGAACGTTGTAGGCGTCGGCGCGAACCCGCAGCCGGCCCGATTCGCCCAGCCACGGAAGATGAAAGGAGCGCGCCAGTGAAAGATCCAGGCTATAAAAACCCGGGCCAGTGAACGCATTGCGCCCCGAGGTGCCGAGCGTGCTGGCCGCCGGTTCGCCGAAGGCCGCTGGATTCAACAACTGCACGCCGCCCGTCACTGCCGCCGGATTTGCGAACACGGTTTGGTTCCCGTCCAGAATGTTCGCCCGGTTGTTCAGGATCAGCCCCTGGCCTTGGATCGCGTTCGAGACTCCGTAGACGGTATAGGGCAGGCCCGAGCGAAACGCGGCGAGTTCGGCGAAAGTCCAGTCGCGCAGCAAAATGCCCGCCTTAGATGCCGCGAAAGGCGACGGCAAGTTCCAATACGAGAACAGCACCAGGTTTTGCCGCTGGTCGAAGTCGGAATTGCCGCGATCCGCGTTGGGATTGAACTGTTCGGAAAACGTCGACCGCTGGCCGGTTCCCTCGCCGGTTTGAATGCTGGTGAAGGTCAGATTGAAAAAGTCGCCGATCAAAGGATCGCTCTGGTTGTCGATGGCATGGCTCCAGGTGTAGGAGCCCTGCAGCATTCCACGCGACATCCGGTAGCGCACCACCGCGGTCATGGCGTTGTAATCGGAGAACCCCTGGTTGGCGCGATAGGCGATGTCCGGGAGAACATTGTTATAGCGGCCTGTCAGCGTGGAGAAGCTGCGATTGATCACGTCGTTGGTGATCAGCGCGCGTCCATACGATCCCAGACCATTCACTTCCAGCGTGAGGTTTTCGGTGATCCTTTGTTGCACGCCGGCGAAATAGCTTTTGACGCGGCCGTTGCGCAGGTTGGGGTCCACCAGCGTCAGGTCGGGAAATGTACTGGCCAGTTTCTGGCCCTCAAACGTCGCCAGGATGTTTGCGACCGGCGCCAGGAAATTCGTAGACGCGGGCAACGGGATCACCGGCAGAATGAGATTGTTATTGCGGACGTTCTCCCACAGGTTGTCGAAAGGCCGGTCGTAGAACGTGCCAAACGCGCCGCGAAGCAGCGTGCGGCCGGTGCCGAACAAATCGTAGGCCGCGCCCGCGCGCACTTCAAAGTCGTTACTCGATCGGAACAGTTGCTGATCGCCGGAGCTGGACGGCGGCATTAGTGACGCGCCCACCAGCTCTTGCGCCAAGCCCGCGCCGGAGCCTAGCTGGATCAGCGCATCCTTGGCCGAGCCGGTGTTGCTCGGTCCGCCGTAAAACTCATAGCGGACGCCGTAGTTCACCGTGAGCCGCGTAGTGAGTTTGTAGGTGTCCTGGGCGAACAGGAAATCCTGTCCGTATTTGTAAGTCCGATTGAAATTAAGCTGCTGAATGGCAGGCAAGGCCGTGCGGTCGATCGCAGCCTCGAGATAACTCGGGTTCCCGAGAGCGAATTGGAGGACGTTCGGAAATAAATACTGGCCACCGGCGCCGGTGGTCTGATAGCCGTCCGAACTCCGCTCCAGCACGCCCCCTCCAATCGTGATCAGGTGTTGGCCCCGCGTCCAGATCACGTTATCCAGCACTTCCCAACTGCTGTTGACGTTCTTGTAGCTGTAGAACCCGGGGCTGCCCGGTAAAGTGACGCCGGATTGCAAAACTCCGTTCACCACGTATTGATCTTGGGTGGTCAGGGTGGGGACTTCCGGATGTGGCCGGTTCCATCCCAAGTCATCCGTGCTATAGCTCAGACGCACTTCGTTCGTCAGATTTGCCCGGAATGCATGGATGTAGCTCCCGCCTGCGGCCACGGTGTTGTCATGCAGCGGCGAGATGAAGTCTTTATACGGCGTCCAGATGAAATCGGGCTCGCCCAGCCGGTTGATCAACACGCGGCCCATGATCCGTTCCTTGCCATCGGGCGTGTTGTAATCCAAGCGTTCGATTAACAGGGTGCGATTCACGGCCACCGGCGGCGACAGCGTTTCTTCGGCCGCGAGTGCGGCGGTATTCGAGGTAATCGGCGATGGGTACGCGGTGAGCAATTGCCTGGCGGGCGAATTTGCCGCGGTGAAGTTCAACAGATTCGGGGTGGGGAGCAGGAAGGTGTAGGGGCTGCCTTCGCCACGGCTCCGGAAGTACTCATAAGCGCTGGAGAAAAACAGGCGATTCTTCAGAATGCGGCCGCCCACGAAGAATCCAGGCTGATCTTCTTTGTCGATGGCCCTGGGCGCGCCAATCAAGTTCTGCTGAAACGCGTTGGCGTCCAGCGCTTCGTTCTTCAGATAAAAATACCCCACGCCGTGGAACTGCTCGCCGCCGGTTCGGGTGATGGCATTCGCCAGGAAGCCGGATGTCCGCCCATACTCAGCGGAGAAGTTGTTGGTGGAGATGCGATATTCCTGAATCGCCTCCGGCGCCACGACAGCCAGGGGTCCCGTGATCAGGTAGTTGTTGTTCTCCAGGCCATCCAGCAAGAAGTTGGAGGACGAAGGCCGCTGGCCGTTCACGGAAAGGCCGAGCCCACGGCCGGTAGCCGAATCGGAGGTGACCCCGGGTTGGGTGACCAGCAGCGTGTAGACGTCACGGCCCTGCAGCGGAAGATTCTCGATTTCGCCGGGGTCGATCACTTCCGACACCGTGGACTCGAGCGGCTCGCGCCGGCCCTTCTGGGCTTCGAACGATCCCGATTTGCTGGGGTCGACATCAGGACCATAAAACGTAACAATGGTCTTTTGTCCTGGAAGAAAAACGCTCTTGTATTCCCCGGATTCCCACACGTCGCTGAGGGGACGCAAATGGAAGTCGAGCTCGATGCGCGCCGCCACGGTCAGCTCCAACTCCTGGATCTCTTGCGATTGGTAGGTGGGGGAAGTGACACGGATCTGGTAAATGCCGGGCGAAAGCAGCGGCAAATAGTAGTAGCCGGAGCCGTCGCTCGACGCGGCGCCCGCGAAGTTGCTGGTAGCGCTGGAGTAGAACACACTGGCGGCCATCACCGGCCGGCCGGTCACGGAATCTGCCAATCGGCCCGAAATGAGCCCTTGCGTGGTCTGCGAGAGGCCGGCGGCGGCGCAGAGCAAAAACAGCAGGAACGCGCGGAATCCGGGTATGATATGCACCACTCTAAAGCGCGATGACCGCACTGTCGTAGTAAGATGCAGGTTACCATGAAGAAGAAGTGGAGGCACTGGGCCCTCTGCGCTGTGCTCGCGGCCGGGAGCGCGCTGGGGGCATCCCTGCTGAGCGATATCCGCTTCTTCCAAATCCTCAACCTCAAGGCATATGATGCGCATTTTGTGCTGCGCTATGGGCTAGGCCACCTGCTAGGCCGCCGCCCGGCTACTTCTAACATCGTCCTTCTGCTAGTGGACCAGAAGACCCTGGACACTTTTCCGGAACTTCGGAATTTTTGGCACCAGCATTACGCCAACGTGATCCGTGCGGCGGGGCAGGCCGGCGCTAAGGTGATCGGCCTAGATCTGGCCTTTGGCGTCCCAGTGGAAAAGTATGAGCCGGACTTCGACCGGATGCTGGGCGAAGCGGTCAGCACCTCACCGGTACCGGTGGTTTGCGCATACGCGACGGAACTCAACACAAACCCGGCAGCACAGCAGATTCCGATCAATATGCTGTCGGCGGCGCTCGGCCTGGCGGGGTTCGCGAACGTTACTTCCGATTCCGACGACTTCGTGCGGCGGCAGGAACTGGTAGAAGCACCGTCGGGGAACCCGAATGATCCGCCAGCCGCGCACTCTTTCGCGCTACGGGTGGCCGAGAAGTTCGCCGGAAGCGATGCTGAGTTCGAGCACGGCAAGTTGATTTTCCAGGATCGTGCCATCCCAGTCGACAAGAACCGGACTATCGCCATCAATTTCGCGGGCCCTCCGGATACGTTTCCCAACGTATCTCTGGCCGATTTCGAAGCCGCCGCAAAAGCCGGCAACATCGATCAACTGCGGAAGTGGGTAGACGGAAAAATCGTGCTGGTCGGTTCGGACGAACTCCAGGACCGCCGCGCCACTCCGTTTTTCACGCTCTTCAGCGGAACCAAGTGGCTGACTCCCGGCGTTGAGATTCATGCCAGCACGGTGCGTACGTTGCTGAATCGGAGTTATCTTTTGCCCGCTCCGCAATGGGTGTTGGTGCTGGCGCTCCTGGCGGCCTCGACTCTGGCGGTATTGATTGTCACCTCGTTCACGGCGGGTCGCGCCGTGATCTTGGTCCTGCTCGAAGTGCTGGCAATTATGGTTGGAACTCACCTGTTGTTTGAACGGAGACTCATCCTGTCGACTTCCGAGGTGCTGCTGGCGACAACGGTGGGTTTGGTCGCTTCGCTGGTGTATCGCAACGCCACTCAGGAAACCCGCGGCAATTTGTTTCGACGCGCGATATCGCTGTTTGTGGGCAAACAACTGGCCACGTCGCTGGATGAGTCTGAGGCGATCGCCCTATCGGGTAAACGGATGGAAGTGACGATCCTTTTTACGGATATTCGCGGCTTCACCGCGTTTACCGAGCGGGTCTCGGAGGAGCAAGGTCCGGAAGTGGTGGTGCAGCTGTTGAACGAGTATATGGGCATGATGGTGGGAATTATTCTGGCGTATCGCGGGCATGTCAACAAATTCATTGGCGACGGTATTCTGGCGGTCTTTTCGGACGACGATGAAGGCGCTGTGCCCGGCGATCACGCACTGCGCGCGGTTCGCTGCGCCACGCGCATGGTTACAGCTCAGAGCCGGT
>Ga0209415_10008018_pt1 | contig 18343 bp, 16 predicted proteins | sample PeaSoiSIISIP2007_FD_187696 | JGI IMG/M metagenome (GOLD analysis project Ga0209415, IMG submission 187696) | Peat soil microbial communities from Weissenstadt, Germany - SII-SIP-2007 (SPAdes) (version 2) | ecosystem: Environmental > Terrestrial > Soil > Wetlands > Peat | place: Germany...
AGACCCCTTGACCTGCCTTCCGGTAGTGAAGACTCTACTGAGAGTGATTCGACACTTGGTGGATGGTCGCGAACTGTCCGGCCCCCGCGGTTCCCTGGGTACCTCCATGTTTGTCGGCGATCGCCGGCGCTGCAAAATCGCCCGGAAAACGCTGGTCGGGAAGGCGTTTTGAGGAGTGGGGGGTTTCTTGCGATCTCGACGAGCGTCATGCGTCAGCCACCGCAGCACGGGCCGTCCAGCGTCCGTCGGTGTGTTCGACGGTGATCGGAATGCCGAAGCAGGCGGACACGGCGTCCGTCGTCAGAACGTCGACAGCAGGACCGGTCGCCATCAGACGACCGCCGCGTACGAGGGCGGCATGGGTGATGCCCGCCGGCAACTCCTCGACATGATGGGTGACGAGGACGAGCGGTGGCGTGTCAGGATCGGCCGCCAATGCGGCCAAATAGACCACCAGTCGTTCGCGCGCACCGAGGTCGAGGCCGGCCGCCGGTTCGTCGAGGAGGAGCAATTCCGGTTCCGCCATGAGCGCACGAGCCAGAAGGACTTTCTGGCGCTCGCCTTCCGAGAGGACGCCAAAAGGCCGCTCGGCCGCCTCTGGCATGCCGGCGTCCTTCAAGAGCTGTCGGGCCCGACGGTGGTCGTCCTCGTCATAGCGGTGCCACCAGGACTCGAGGGCGGCGTGTCGTCCGGTCAGGACCACATCATGGGCAGAGATGGTCGGCCGCAGTCCCCGGAGGATGTTCTGGCTGACGAACGAGACGCGTCGGCGGACAGCCCGGGCATCACTTCGGCCGTAGGTCTCACCCAGGACCTCGACAGTGCCCCTCGTGGGAAGCAGGCGCATGCCGGCCACGCGCAGCAGCGTCGTCTTACCCGATCCGTTGGGGCCGAGGACGGCCCACCTCTCCCCCGGGCCGATGTCCCAGTCGACGTCGTCCAGGATGGACACGCCGTCGCGGACGACGGCGACGTCCCGCAGGCGCAATGGAGTCGTAGCGACGCCGTCAGCGCTCATGGCCGTGTCGGCAGTGTCGGCGGTGTCGGCGGTGTCGGCGGGGCGGCGACCGGTCGGCCCACGCGTCACCGGCTCCCGGTGGTCCGAGGGTACTCAGGGGCCGGGGAGGCGCCGGGACACGCGTCCGGCCAGGCCGGCGAGGAACTCGTCCCACTGGCGCTCGCCCATGAGCCAGAGCCAGAGCTCCCGGCCGTAGTCGATCACCACGTCGACGAATGCCTCGCGATCCATGCCCGCCGGTTCGAGCGCCGGCCGCCAGCGCTCCCACAGGAGGACGCCGATGCAGATGTCACTGCTGAATCCCTCGCGCCAGTCGGCGCCTTCCAAGATGGCCTCGCGCAGGCCGACGCGCATCTCGACGGGCTCGTCCACGTGCTCGAGACGGGCACCCTCCGCCGGCTGCACGAAGACGCTCATCTTTCCTTCACCACCGGTGCGCGGTCGGTGCCGCTGTAGCAGCTGACATGTTCGGCGAAGTCGATGAACATGGGGGCATCGGGATCGAGCTTACGTTGCAGGGTCCGTTCCGCCACCCGCTTGTCCAGCCGGTCGAGCTTGAGAAGGGCCTCCGGGTCATCGAGGTCGCGGACGTCGAGCCGACCCCGGGCCCGTTCGAACGCGAGCCTGCCTGCTTCGGAGCGGACGAGGACACTCGACCAGCCGGCCATCGAACCGACGCTGCCGATGGAGAGATCGGCGCCGCGGCCGAGAAAGTCGGCGCACTCGTCGCAGCCCTTGAGGGCGGCGCCGTGGAAGTCCTTCACCGGCTCGTCGACGGCCACGTCGCCGTCGCGGTACTCGACGATCATGCGTCCGTGGATGACGTCGACCTTGCTCACCCGGTCGAGGTCGAGGCCCCTCTTATCGCGCAGCTCGCGCAGCATGAGCGCTTCGTAATCGAAGCTCTTCGTGCAGAGGAGGGCGATGGTCAAGGTGATGGCGTCGACGCGGTGGGCGCCCGTGGGCCACCGGCGCGCCTGCATGGCCCGGATGCCCTGGATCTCGCACGGGGTGCCGACGACGGCCAACCGGGGTTTGGGGGGCAGGTCGTAGCGGCTCAAGTCCAATTCGGCCAGCGCCATGGTCTGGTTGTAAAAGCTGCCCGCCGCCGCAGAGATCTCTTTGGCGGTGGTGGCCACCGTGGCGATGCCCTTCCAGGGTTCATCAGGATTGCTGCTCGGTTTCGACACCAGAGCACCGTCGATGTCGCCCCCGGCCAACAGCGCCAGCAGCATGGCGGTGACGACCCCACCGTCCTGGGCGTCGTCCGATTTGGCGCCGGCCCGGACGGCGTAGCTGTGCACGACGGCACCGAGGCCGTCGCCGGGCGGACCACCGGTCAGCTTCCAGTAGGTGTCGGCCGCGTCGGCCTTCACCACCACCGGTGCCTCGGCGGCGTCGGCCGGCGGGGTCGACGGGGGCCAGAGGGCTTCGTAGCGCAGGCCGCCCCGGGGACAGAAGTCCCAGCACAGCGAGCAACCCGTGCACATCTTGACCAGCTCGGGGAGGCCGCTGTCGGCGTTCACGCCGAGGGAGTTGGAGGGACAGACGGCGACACAGGTGCCGCACTGGATGCACCGGTCGGCGAAGATGACACCGGCCTCGAGCTCCCAGAACCAGGTCTTGCCGGGCGGGTCCTCAACCCCGTTCATCTCGTCGCGGATGCGGAAGCCCTTCATGGCCCCACTCCGGCGCCGTGATCCGTCGGCATCAGGCCCGAGAGGGTCGAGCGCAGCTCGTCGTTGGGGACACGGCGGGCCCAGTTGTGGAACTGCTCGCCCTCGCGGCGCTCGGACTGGTAGCGCCGCACGACGCGGAGCAGAGCCTGGGGTACCTCGTCGACGGGGCGGGCGTTCTCCACCCAGTCGATGAAACCGGCGTCGGCGCCGAGAGAGCCGCCCAGACCGATGTCGACCGCCTCCACCAGGTGGTCACCGACATGGGCGGTATCGCCCCGGAAGCCGATGTCGGCGATCTGGGGCTGGGCGCACGACGCCGGGCAACCGGAGAAGTGCATACGGATGACGCCGGCGTCGTGGCGTCCCTGTCGGGCGCTGCCCGCCATCTCGTCGGCCGGGCCGCTCTCCCCCGCCCCGCTGTCCCCGGGGGCCGCCAATTGTGAGTCGAGCCAGCGGGCCCAGGTGACGGCCCGCTCCTTGGTCTCGACCACGGCGAAGCGACAGAACTCGTTTCCCGTGCAGGCCACCACGCCGCGCTCGAAGGGACCCGGATACGGCGAATATTTCTGGATCAGCTCTTCATCGAGCAGCCGGTCGACGTCGCCCTCGGGCACGCCCGAAAGGGTGAAGTTCTGGTCGGAGCCGAGACGGATGGTGCCGTCGCCGTAGGTCTTGGCCAGCCGGGCCGCTTCGACCAATTCGATGCCCGACATGCGACCGACGGGGACCGAACAGCCGACGTAGACGAGCCCCTCCTGCTTCTGGGGGTGGACGCCGACGTGGTCACCTCGGAAACGGCGGGTAAGCCCTTCGCCGGCCGTGGCCAGAGCGAAGCGCGTGCGGGCGGCGAGCTCGGCCCGGAAGCCCTCGGCACCGAGCTCCTGGACGAGATACCGCATGCGGGCGAGACCGCGGTTTTCCCGGTTGCCGAGCTCACCGAAGAGTTGGGCGATGGCGCGGGTGAGCTCGACGGCCTGTTCGGGCACGATGAAGGTGTCGATGTCCGAGGCCATGCGCTCGCCGTCGGAAAGTCCGCCGCCGGCCAGGACGTTGAAACCCAGGGTGCCGTCGGCCGTCCGCGCCGGCCACAGGCCGATGTCGTTGATCTCCGCCTGGGCGCAGTCCTCGACGCACCCGGTGACGCTGATCTTGAACTTGCGGGGCAGGTTGGCGTAATCGCGGTTTCCGGTGAAGAACTCGGAGACCTGGAGCGCGATGGGAAGGGCGTCGAATGCCTCGTGGGCGTCGACGCCCGAGACCGGGCAGCACAGGACGTTTCTGGCCGAGTCGCCACAGGCTTGGATGGTGGTGAGGCCGACGTCGGCGAAGCGCTGCCAGATGCGGGGGATGTCGCCGATGCGGAGCCAGTGGATCTGGATGGTCTGTCTGGTGGTGATGTCGGCATAGCGGTTGCCGAAGACGGGGCTGTCGTCTGGACCTTCGCCGAAGGCGTCGGCGGCGATGCCGATCTCCCGGGCCTGATCCGATGTGAGGCGGCCGCCCGGCACCTTCACCCGCATCATGAAGGCGTCGCCCCCCTGGCGCTGGGGATAGAGACCGACCCACTTGAGTCGCTCCTGCTCCCCCGCCACCGTGGCGATGGCTCCGGCGCCTTCTTTGGCGTAGCGGTTGATGACGGCGTCGGCCACCTCGAGGGGATGACGATCGAGTTTGAGGCGTTCGACCGCGTTCAGCTCACCGATCTTCCGGTAGGGCCGAACGAAGTGCATGGAGCGTTCGTTGCCACGGAGTTCGACCCCGAACGGGCTGTCCCCGCGGCGGGTCATCTCAGACGTGCAAGCCGCATTCGGTCTTGTTGCTCCCGGCCCAGCGTCCGGCGCGGGGATCCTCGCCCGGTGCCACCGGCCGGGTGGTCGGCGCGCAACCGATCGAAAGGTAGCCGCGGGGGACGAGGGGGTGGATGGGGAGACCGTGGTCATTCTGGTAGCCGGTGACGTCGTCCTCGGTCCAGGTGGCGAGGGGGTTGACCTTGACCAGCTGGCGGGCCTCGTCCCACGAGACGATGGGCGTCGCCGCCCGGGTGAGGGCGTCCACCCGCTTGAGCCCCGTCATCCAGGCCTGGCGACCCTGGAGGGCCCGGTCGAGGGGCACCACCTTGCGCATCTCACAGCAGCGGTCGCTTCCGCACGGGAAGGCGTCGGCCTCGGGACCGGGGGTGAGGACGCGGAGGTTCAGGTCGTAACGGCGGCGGACGTCCTCGACGTACTCGAGCGTCTCGGGAAAATGGAAGCCGGTGTCGAGGAAGAGGACCTCGACGCCGGGATCCGCCTGGACGGCGAGGTCGATGATGACGCAGTCCTGGAAGGAGCAGGCCAAGGAGACGCCGGACCCGAAGCGCTCGACGGCCCAGCCGATGACCTTGCCGGCGGGAGCCGTTTCGAACTCGTCGGCACGCGCCTCTATCTCCTGTGGTTCGATGTCGATTGCGCTGGTGGCCACGATGTCGTCCCCTTCGTCTTCCGAGCCGTCGTGAACCGGCGCCAGGCCCTCGCCCCCGATCGACCAGACTGGGCACTGACACCACCGAACACGACGTGTTTCGTTGCTCTCGTCATACTATAGGTGACTAATCAGATCAAGATTTCTCCCTTTTGCCGGGAGGCCTCCCGGGGCCGCCCGCCCGACCGGTGAGGTGGCATGGGAATCGACGCCGATCTGTACCCCGTCGGCCTCATCGTCGCTGGTCAGCGCTGTCTGGTGGTCGGAGGGGGCCGGGTGGCCGCCCGGAAGATCGCCTCCCTGCTCGGCTGCGGCGCGGCCGTCACGGTGGTGGCCCCCGAGGCCCACGTGGCCGTCGGCCTGCTGGCGGCCGACGGGGCATTCGACCGGCTGGTCGGCCCCCATCCGGAGGTCCATCTGCGGCCCTACCGCCCCGGGGAGGCGGCCGGGTACCGGCTGGTGGTGACGGCCACGGGGGACCCGTCGGTCGACGGCCTCGTCTTCCGCGACGCCACCGAGGCGGGGGTCTGGGTGAACAGCGCCGACGACCCCGACCACTGCAGCTTCGTCCTGCCCGCCGTGAGCCGGGACGGTGCGGTGACGATCGCCGTGTCCACCGGCGGGTCGAGCCCGGCCCTGGCGTCGTGGCTGCGGCGGCGGATCGCCGAAGCCGTCGGCCCCGGGCTCGGCTCGTTGGCGGCCTTGCTCGACGACACCCGGCGGCGGATCCACGCCCTGGGGGCGAGCACCGAGACGGTCGACTGGCAGACCCTGCTCGACGGTCCCCTCCCCGACTTGGTGCGCCAGGGGAAGGTGGCCGAGGCGCAGCGGTTGCTCGACGGAGCCGTCGACAGTGCCCGGCCGGCGTCGAGCGACGAGGGCTGAAGGCCCCGTTTCGGGGGCTCTCCAGGCACGCAGCTCGCCCGCTACAGACCGCCGCCGGCTTCACTCGACGTGAAACGGCCTTCTTACGCAATACTTCGGGCGTGGAACGTGCGGGGCGGGGGACGATGGCGCGCGTCGAGAAGACCGAGAAAGCGGCAGGGGGCACGCGCCACGAGGTGGCGTTGCTCGGCGAGCCCGACGACAACGAGGTGATCGAGGCGATCATCCACGCCAGCCGGGCCATGGTCGGCATCGCCATCCGCTCGTTGACCGGAAGCGATGAGGACGTCACCTTGCCGCAGTACCGGACCCTGGTGGTGCTGAGCGACGGCGGGGCCCGGCGGCTCGCCGATCTGGCCGGCGCTTTGAACGTGAGCCCGTCGACGGCGACGCGTATGTGCGACCGGCTTGTACGCAAGGGATTGATCACCCGGACGCGTGACGATCTCGACCGGCGGGAAGTGAACCTGGAGGTGACGGCGGCCGGGCGGGCCACGGTGATGGATGTGATCAACCGTCGGCGATCAGAAGTGTGCTCGTTGCTGAACTCGATTCCTCTCGGGTCCCGGCGCGAATTGGTGGACTCCCTGCGGCTGCTGTCCGCCGCCACCGGGGATGCACCCGAGCTGCACTGGATGCGGGGCTGGCACGAGTAACGGGTCCCGCCGACCGGGGGGGCATCACGTCGGCCCTGTCACGACGGGAAGAGGGCGTTCTCAAGCCTGCCAGACGCTCTTCGCCTCGCAGAACTCACGGATGCCGAGGGCGGCCAGCTCCCGGCCGTAGCCCGAGCGCTTCGTCCCGCCGAAGGGGAGTTCGGGGGTCGACGCCACCATGGCGTTCAGGAAGACCATGCCCGCGTCGAGGCCTTCGACGAAGAGGCGGCGCTCGTCGGGGTCATCGGTCCAGACGCTCGCGCCGAGGCCGAAGCCCGTGTCGTTGGCTTGGCGTAGCGCCTCGTCGGCGCTGTCGACGCGGTAGAGCAGCGCCACCGGACCGAAGACCTCCTCGCTGTTCACGCGCATGGCCGGCGTGATGCCGGTGATGACGGTGGGTGGGTAGAAGTAGCCGGGACCGTCGATCGGCGCGCCACCACAGAGAATGTGGGCCCCTTTGTCCCGGGCATCATCGACGAGTCCGGCGACGTCGTCGCGTCCCGAGGCGAGGGCGAGGGGACCGATCTCGGTGGCGGGCTCCATGGGATCTCCCACGCTGAGGCCGGCCATGCTCGTGACATACGCCTCCTCGAAGGCGTCGTAGCAGTCGCGGTGGACGATGAAGCGCTTGGCGGCGATGCAGCTCTGTCCGTTGTTCTGGACGCGGGCGGTGACGCCGACGCGGACGGCGTCGTCGAGATCGGCCGACGGCAGGACGACGAAGGGATCGCTCCCGCCCAATTCGAGGACGGACTTCTTGATGGCGCGGCCGGCCGTCGCCGCCACCGAACGACCCGCCTCTTCGGAGCCGGTCAGGGTGACGGCGCGGACGCGTGGATCTTCGATGATGCCGGCCACCTGGCCGGCCGGGATGAGGAGGGTCTGGAAGACACCGGGGGGGAAGCCCGCCCGGTGAAAGAGCTCTTCGATGAACAGCGCCGTCTGGGGGACATTCGACGCGTGCTTGAGGAGACCGATGTTGCCGGCCATGAGGGCGGGGGCGGCGAAGCGCATTACCTGCCAGAGCGGGAAGTTCCAGGGCATGACGGCCAGGACCGGGCCCATGGGCCGGTACAGGACACGGCTGTCGCGGGCGTCGGACTCGACCCTCTCGTCGGCGAGGAACCCTTCGGCGTGCTCGGCGAAGAAGCGGAGTCCCTTGGCGCACTTGGCCGCCTCGCCTTTGGCCGAGGCGAAGGTCTTGCCCATCTCGGTGGTCATGAGTCGGGCGATGACGGGGATCTCGCCCTCGAGGAGTTCGGCCGCCGTGACCGTCCAGCGGGCACGTTCGGCGAAGGTGGTGGTCCGGTAAGAGCGGGCCGCGTGGGCCGCCCGGGCCAACGTGGCCTCCACCTCGGCGTCGGTGTGAGGGTCGAAGGTCTTCTCCGTCTTCCCCGTGGCTGGGTTCACAGTGGCGATGGGCACAGGGGAGATCTTAGGGATCCGGATCCGAGCCGAGACCGGAAGGCGGCTCGAGACCGAGGACTGCCGGGAGGGCGCGGCGGCGGAGCTTGCCGGTCGAGGTACGCGGGAGGTCGTCCAGGCGAAAATAGGTCTTCGGTCGTTTGTAGGGCGCCAGGCGGTCGGCCGCCAGGCGGCGCAGTGTCTCCTCGGTTACGGGTCCGACGACGGCCGCGCAGACGCGCTCACCCCAGTCGGCATCGGGGAGGCCGAAGACGGCCGCGTCGATCACGCCGGGGGCTTCGGCCAGGACCGCCTCGACCTCCGCCGGGTAGACGTTCACGCCCCCGGTGATGACGAGATCGTCGCGGCGGCCGTCGAGGAAGAGATAGCCCTCGGTGTCGAGGCGACCGAGATCGCCGACGGTGAATTCGTCGCCGCGCCAGGCACGTTCGGTGGCGACCCGGTCGTGCCAGTAGCTGAAACGGGCAAAGGCGGGGCACCGGCACCAGACGACGCCGTCGTCGTCCACCCGGAGGCGGCGGCCCGGTCGGGCCCGGCCCACGGTGCCCGGGCGCTGCCGCCACTCGTCGGGAGAACAGGCCGTGAACTGACCTTCGGTGGAGCCGTAGAACTCCCAAACGACACCGGGCCGGGTCCGCTCGAGGGCGGTCCGTTTGACCGCCGGTGGACAGGGGGAGCCGGCGTGGACGAGGAGCCGGAAGCCGTGCAGCAGATCGGGTGGACCGTCGTGGTGGAGAAGCCGCTGGAGCGCCGTGGGGGCCAGGAAGGTGGTGGTGGGACGGTGGCGGACGATGGCCTCGGTGGCGGTGGCGGCCTCGAACCGGGAGAGGATGACGAGCCGTCCGCCGCGCAGGAGGGTCCCGGCTGCGAAGCGGATGGAGACCGAGTGGTACATGGGGGAACAGACGAGATGGGTGTCGGAGCCGTCGAAGGCCCAGAGGTCGGCTTCGTCCTCGAAGAGGCGGCGGGCCTCGGCCTCGTCGAGGACGCCCGACCAGACACCCTTGGACCGACCGGTGGTCCCCGAGGTGTAGTGCATGGGCCGGGCCAGCGGATAAGGCGACAGTTCCCGCTCGTCCCCCCCGAGGAGCGCCGCCAGGCCGGCGGCGTCGAGGACGGTGAGTGCCGGCTCGGCGTCGGCCAGAAGGAGGTCCCGCTCGGCCGGCAACAAGGTGGCGTTGAGGAGCACGGGGACGATGCCCCGGCGCAGTGCTCCGAGTACGCAGAGGAGCAGTTCGGCCGAGGACCCGAGAGTGAAGGCGACGCGGTCACCGGGTGAGAGGCCCGCCGCGTGCAGGGAGCCGGCCACGCGGCGCTGGGCCCCCTCGGCCGCCTGAGGCTCGAGGATCGACACAGGCGGCGACGGCGTCACGGCAGGGCCGGGGCGAGCGGGGCGGGCTGCACGTCGTCGAGGGCATGGAACAAGCCGGGCCGGAGCAGGAGCAGGGCGGCCATGACGACCAGCAGGAGGACGCCGGATGCCACGGTGACGTGGCGGATGCCGACGGCGCCGGCGACGGCGCCCTCGATGATGAGGCCGACCGGGTAGATCGTCCCCAAGGCCATCATGTAGAGGCCGAGGACCCGGCCCCGGGCGTGCTCGGGGGCGCGCAGCTGGACCACGGTGTTCAAGCCGGTGAGGACGCCGATGTAAAAGGCGCCGATGACCACGATGGCCAGTGTCGCCGTGACCAGGGACGGAGCGAGGCCGTAGACGACGATGGCGGTGGGGAAGGCGATCAGGGCACCGACGAGGAGCCGGCGCCGTCCCCAGGCGCGTGCCAGGGGGGCGAGGGCCAGTGCGCCGGCGACGGCACCGATGCCCTGGCCCGTGACGAGGGCCGACGTGGCCGCCGCGCCGCGATGCAGACCGTCGATGGCCACGGCGGGAACGAGGCCGATGAACGGCGAACCGACCAGGGCGACGATGGCGATGAGGAGGATGGCGCTGCGGCAGCCCGGTTCTCGTGCCGCCACCCGGGCACCGGCCGCGATGCGCCGGGCGATGCCCTCGACGGGGAGCGTCGGAGGCGTCGGGGCGGGAAGGCGGACGAAGGTGAGGGCCACGACGACGGCGCCGAAGGAGGCGGCGTTGACGGCGAAGGCCCATGCATCGGAACCGGCCACCAGGACGACTCCGGCCAGCGCCGGACCGATGACGCGGCCCAGGTTGAACTGGGCCGACGACAGCGAGACAGCGGCCAGCAGGTCGCGCCGGGGGACGAGGTCGGGCAACATGGCCTGATAGGTGGGAAAGCCGACGGCGGCGGCCACACCGCCGAGGAAGGCCACACCGACGAGAACGGCCGGCGGGGCATGGCCGAGGGCGGCCAGGACCGCCAGCACTGCGGCGAAGCATGCCTCGGCCACGGTGGTGACAATCAGCCACCGCCTGCGGTCGAGCCGGTCGGCCAAGGCGCCTCCCACGGGGGCGAGTAGTCCCATCGGAAGAAAGGCCGCGGCGGCTACCAGGCCGGTCCACAGGGGGTTGTGGGTACGGGCGGTGATGACGAATCCGAGGGCGACCGTCTGCATCCACGAACCCACGTTGGAGACGAGGGCCGCCGACCACACCAGGGCGAAGTTGCGGGAATGCAGCGGCCGGAACGACGACAGGGCCACGTGCCGAGGCTAACGCCCGTTGGGTCTGGCACCGCCGGCCCGAGGACCCGGTGATGGCAGCGGGCCTCGGTGACGAGCAGGAATTGTGACCGGCCGGCCGACAGGGGCGATGGGTGATGCGACACTGGGGCGGTGGAGCTCGACGAGGCGGTCGACCGGGCGCGCGCCGTGGTGAACGCCAGCCGACGGATCGTCGTGCTGACCGGGGCCGGGATCTCGACCGATTCGGGGATACCCGACTTCCGGGGGCCGCAGGGCGTCTGGACGAAGAATCCCGAAGCCGAGAAGCTCTCGACCCTGCAGGCGTACGTGGCCGACGCCGAGGTGCGCCGGCGCGCCTGGCGGAGCCGGGTCGAATCATCCACGTGGGCGGCCGAGCCCAATGCCGGGCACGAGGCCCTCGTCAGGCTCGAGCGCCGAGGGGTGCTCGACACACTGGTGACACAGAACATCGACGGGCTGCACCAGGCGGCGGGCAGCGATCCCGACCGGGTGGTCGAGATCCACGGGACGATGCGGTTCGTCGACTGTCTCTCGTGCGGGACGCGGACTCTCATGGCCGAGGTGCTCGATCGGGTCCGGACGGGCGAGGACGACCCGGAGTGCACCGTGGAGATGCCCGAAGGAGTCTGTGGCGGAATCCTCAAGGCGGCCGTCATCAGCTTCGGGCAGAACCTGGTCGTCGAAGACCTCGTCCGCAGCGAGGAGGCGGCCCGTCGCTGCGACCTCCTTCTGGCCGTGGGCTCCACGCTGGGGGTCTACCCGGCGGCCGGCCTCGTCCCCATCGCCCACCGGGCCGGCGCCCGGGTCGTGATCGTGAACGGGGAGTCGACGGACTACGACGACATGGCCGACGTCGTCGTCCGGGGGCCGATCGGCGACGTCCTGCCCGCCATTGTCGTCGAACCCTGATCACGGCCCGGTGCCCGGGCCGCGTACGCCTCTAGTCCGACGGGGGATCCAGCCGGGCGCGGTTGCGCCGGGGCTTGAGGGCGAACCACCAGATGGAGGCGATGGTGCCGAGGAGGCCAACTCCCGCCAGCGCGGGCTTCACGAGCTTCCGACGAGAAGTCACCCGGCAGACCCTAGTGGGAGCGACTGGACCATCAATTGCACGTGATGGCGCTGACCGGTGGGTGAGCGGAGCCCGGGTGCGGGAATGGGGTGACGGCGCTTCTCGAAACCCATGGCCTCGAAGAAGGCGATGGCCGCAGTGTTCTCGGCCACCGTCTCGAGGTGGCAACCGGGGACGCCGGCTTCACGCAGGGTGTCCAGCCACCGCCTGACCAACGCCGCACCCACGCCGCGGCCCCGGGCGTCGCGTAGGAGGTCGATGTGGAGGTGGGCGGGCCAGCGTGGGTCGGTGAAGGCGGCCGGAGGGAGTCGCTTGCGCGCCGCGTCGGCGATGACGTCGCCGAGCGCCCGCCAGACGAAACGGGCGGTTCCCGGCCGGAAGGCGATGGCGCGTCGGGTGAGCTGGCGGCCGACGACAACCCCCGGGTTCCAGGCCCGGTGGCTGTCGATGCAGCCGAGCAGGTAACCCCGGACTTCGCCGTCGATCTCGGCCACGAGGGCCGACTCGGGCTCGGCGTCGGTGTAGTAGCCGGTGAAGATGTTCGAGAAACTCTCGGCGTCTCGCCACTGCCACTCCACCGGATCCCCCATGTAGCCGGTGACGAAGCAGATGTGACGGACGCGGGCACGGTCGGCGGCGTGGTACGGGCGGATGAGAACGTCGCTCACGGCCGTCAGGCCTCGGTGGAGAGGTAGATGTTCTTGATGTCGGAGTAGGCATCGAGCGCTTCCAGGCCCAGCTCGCGGCCGAAGCCGGACTGCTTCATGCCGCCGAAGGGGGTGTTCACGCGGACGGAGGTGTTGGAGTTCACCGACAGGACCCCGGCGTTGACCGACCGGGCCATCCGCAGGGCGCGGGCACCGTCGCCGGTCCAGATGGACCCGGACAGACCGTAGGGGGTGTCGTTGGCCAGGGCGATGGCGTGGGCCTCGTCGTCGAACGGTGTGACCGCCACCACGGGGCCGAAGACTTCGTCGCGCCACAGTCGCGATCCCGGCACCGCCGGAGCCACGACCGTAGGGGCGAACCACCACCCCGGGCCGGGGTGCTCGGGTCCCCGGTAGGCGACGGCCAGCTCGTCGGCGGAGGGTTCGAGGAACGATGCCACGTCGGCCCGGTGGTCTTCGGAGACGAGGGGACCCATCTCGGTGGCGGGATCCTCGGGATCCCCGATGACGATGGCGTCGGTGGCGGCGATGAAGAGCTCGACGAAACGGTCGAAGACGGATCGTTCGACGAGGATCCGGCTACGGGCGCAGCAATCCTGACCGGCGTTGCCGAAGACGGCCGAGGGGGCGCTTCTCGCCGCCCGCTCGAGGTCGGCGTCGGCGAAGACGAGATTGGCCGACTTGCCGCCCAGCTCGAGGGTGACGCGTTTGACGGTCCCGGCCGCCCGGGCCATGACGTCTCGACCAGCCTCGGTGGAGCCGGTGAAGGCCACCTTGGCGACATCGGGGTGCTCGACGAGGAACGACCCCACCGACGATCCCGGGCCCACCACCACTTGGAGCACGCCTTCGGGGATCCCGGCGTCGAGGGCGAGCTCGGCGAAGCGGATGGCGGTGAGCGGCGTCAGTTGCGCCGGCTTGACGACGACGGTGTTGCCACAGGCCAACGCCGGGCCCACTTTCCAGGAGGTGATGGCCAGAGGGAAGTTCCAGGGAACGATGGCGAGGACGACGCCGAGGGGCTCGTGCAGCGTGAGGTCCACGCCCCCCGCCACGGGGATGGTGGCACCTCGGTGCTTGTCGACGGCGCCGGCGTAGAAGTGCAGGACGTCGGCCACCATGGACAGCTCGCCCCGGCTGTCGGAGATGGGTTTGCCCACGTTGCGGGTCTCCAAGAGGGCCAGCTCCTCGGCGTGCTCCTCCACCTGGACAGCGAAGCGGCGTAGGAGCCGGGCGCGGTCCGGCGCCGAGACGGCGCGCCAGGCGGGAAAAGCGGCGGCGGCCCGGCGGACGGCGGCGTCAGCCTGCTCGGTGTCCTGGCGCACCACGTCGGCCACCGGTTGTTCGGTGGCCGGGTTCACCACGGTCAAGGCGGATTCGGACGTCGTCATCCCTGCAGTCAACCACGGACCGGTTTTCCGGCCGTCACAGCGCGGCGCGGACGAGGGCGTCGAAGACGCGGAGATCGTCGTCCTGCTCGGGATGCCACTGCACGCCGACAACGAAGGGGGCGCCGGGCAGTTCGACCGCCTCGATGAGGCCGTCGGGGGCGTGGGCCGTGACCACCAGCCCGTCCCCGAGAGCATCGATGGCCTGGTGATGGGAACAACCGACGGTGGCCATGTCGCCCATGGCCTTCGACAGGATCGAACCGGGCTCGATGCTGACATCGGTGGGGCCGAAGGCGCCGACCGCCGGCTGATGGCCTGTGTGGGTCACGACGTCGGGGACGTGCTGGATGAGGGTGCCCCCGAGATGGACGTTCAGCAACTGAAGGCCGCGGCAGATGGCGAGCACCGGCAGTCCGGCCCGGAGTGCGGCGGCCAGAAGGGCCAGTTCATCGTCGTCGCGCGCCCGGTTCACTCCTGCCGTAGCCGGATGGGGGGCGGCTCCGTAGCAGGCGGGGTCTACGTCACCGCCGCCCACGAGCACGAGGGCGGAGAGCACGGAGATGACATCGGCGGCGGACGATTCGGACCCGCCCGGGCCCTCGCTCGGAGGCAGCAGGAGGGGTCGGCCGCCCACGGCCGCCACCGAGTCCACATACGACGTGGGAAGCACGGCGGCGGGTCGTTGCCAGGATGCCCAGGCGGCTTCCTGCCGGTAGGTGGTGAGGCCGACCAGAGGCGTCTTGCCGGGCACCATATCCGTCAGTATCCCACTGCGCCACGCCGACACCGGAACGCGGCGGACGGCCGCGGATAGTGTCGCCCCGTGACGCAGCGGCTGGTTGGCAAGGTGGCACTGATCACGGGAGCGGGCAGCGGCATCGGTCGGGTGGCGGCGCAACTGTTCGCCGCAGAGGGTGCCTCCGTCGTCGTGGCCGACGTCGTGGCCGACGCCGCTCGGGACACGGTGGAGGCCATCACCGCCGCCGGTGGTCGGGCGACGGACATAGCCGTGGACGTGGCCGACGAGCGTGAAGTGGCCGACATGGTGGGTGCGGCCGTGGACGCCTTCGGTGGCCTCCACGTGCTGTTCAACAACGCCGGGATCTTTCCCGGTGACGATGGCGGCGTGCTCGACACGCCCCCGTCCACCTGGGACCGGGTGATGCAGGTCAACTTGAAGGGGGTGTGGCTGGGCTGCCGGGCCGCCGTTCCGGTCATGATCGACTCGGGCGGCGGATCCATCGTCAACGTGGCTTCGTTCGTCGCTTTGATGGGGGCGGCGACGGCCCAGGTGGCGTACACGGCGTCGAAGGGCGGTGTCCTCGCCTTCACGCGCGAGCTGGCCGTGGAGTACGCCCGGTCGGGCATCCGGGCCAACTCCATCTGTCCGGGACCGATCGACACTCCCCTGCTGGCCGAGTTGCTGGCCGACCCCGTCCGCCGACAGAGGCGGCTCGTGCACATCCCGATGGGACGGCTCGGTCGTCCCGAGGAGATCGCCCGCGCCGCGCTCTTCCTGGCGTCGGACGAGTCCTCCTTCATGACAGGCTCCGCCCTCGTGGTGGACGGGGGCATCACCGCCGCCTATGTCACCCCCGATTAGCCACTGGTCGTAACGCCCGATCGCTCGATCGTCCGAGGGACGATGGTGGAAACGCAGCATGCTGGACGGCGGCAAGGGCCCGTGCAATCGTGCGGGGATGCTCACCGAGGCCACGCTGCTCCAGATGATCGACGACGGGTCCATCGACACCGTGGTCGTCTGCTTTCCCGATATGCAGGGTCGACCGGTCGGCAAACGGGTGACGGGCACGTTCTTCGTCGATCATGTCCGGGAGCACGGAATCGAAGCCTGCGACTACCTCTTGGCGCTCGATGTCGACATGGAGCCTCTGCCGGGCTACCACTTCGCCAATTGGGAGAGTGGATACGGCGACATGGTGGCTCTGCCCGACATGGCGACGTTGCGCCTCCTGCCGTGGCTGGAAGGATCGGCCATGGTTGTCTGCGACCTCACGAATACCGGCGGGTCCCCGGTCGAGGTGTCGCCCCGTCGCGTGCTGAAACGTCAGATCGAGCGCGCCGCGGCGGCCGGATTCGACATCAAGTGCGCCACCGAGCTGGAGTTCTTCCTGTTCCGAGAGTCCTTTGAGGAGGCGGCGGCCAAAGGTTGGCGTGACATGCACCCGCATACCTCCACGATCCAGGACTACCAGCTGCTCCAGACGTCGCGCGAGGAGTACGTGATACGGCGGATCCGCAACGAGATGCTCGCCGCCGGAGTTCCCGTCGAGTTCTCCAAGGGTGAAGCGGGACGAGGGCAGCACGAGATCAATGTCACCTACGGGCGGGCCCTGGAAGTGGCCGACCGTCACCTTGTGTTCAAGAACGGCGTAAAGGAGATCGCCGACCAGTGCGGCCGGGCGGCGACGTTCATGGCCAAATGGTCGATGGCCGAGGTGGGATCGTCTTGTCACATCCACGCCAGCATGTGGGACGTGTCGAGCGGCGTCCCGCTGATGGCCGACGCCGCCAACGCGGCCGAGCTCTCTGAGGTCGGCCGCCAATTCGTGGCCGGTCTGCTCGAGGGGGCGCGGCAGCTCACTTGGATGTGGGCGCCCTACATCAATTCCTATCGCCGGTACATGCCCGGATCGTGGGCACCGACGGCGGTGGTGTGGGGCCTGGACAACCGGACCTGCGGGTTTCGGATCGTGGGAAAGGGTGAGGGGTGCCGGGTGGAATGTCGGATTCCCGGGGCCGACGCCAATCCCTATTTGGCCCTGGCCGCCATCATCGCCGCCGGGCTCTGGGGAGTCGAGCACACTCTCGAGCTTCCCGCCGCCTATTCCGGCAACGCCTATGAGGCGAGCGATGTGTCACGGATCCCTTCGACCTTGGTCGAGGCCATCGGCGAGCTGGAGACAAGCACCATCGCCGCCGCCGCCTTTGGAGACGACGTCCACCATCACCTGGTCAACACCGCTCGTCAGGAGTGGGCCCGCTCCAACCAGGTCGTCACCGACTGGGAGCTGGCCCGGAATTTCGAGCGGATCTGAGTCACACCTTGAACTGGAGATCGCCGTAGCGGGCCAACAGTTCCTCGACGGTCCCCCGGGTCTTCACGGTACCGGTCATGCCGTAGATGGGGGCCATGGTGCCCTGGGCCCCGGGCTGCTTGCGGACGGCGTCCACCGATGAATCCAGGTCGGCGACGAAACGATCGGCGATGCCCGGCTGAGAGTGGCGCAAGGTGACGCAGATATGGGCGGCGGGCGGCTGCTGTAGCCCGTTCAGGCTCCATCCCCGTTGGGACATCTGATCCATGACGGCATAGACGTCGAGCTCGTCGGAGGCAAAGGCGATGACCCAGAGAGGATCACCGAGGACGTACAGCTCTGAAATGTCCTCGATGCCCTTCCGGATGGCCGCCGCCGACTCGAGGATCGCCTGGGCCGCCACCAGATATCCCTCCTCGCCGAACGCCAACATGGCCGCCCAGCACTCGGCCGAAATGGCGCCCGGTCGGCTCCCGGCGAAGGTGGGCGAGTAGTAGAGACCACCCATCCAGGTGGCCGAGCGGTAGTACTGGTACTGCCTGAGGTCGCGATCCCGGTAGAGCACGACCGACGTGCCCTTCGCCGCGAAACCGAATTTGTGGGTATCGGCCGAGATCGATGTCACGCCGGGCAGGCGGAAGTCGAACGGTGGGACGCGATAGCCGAGCTTCTCGGCCCACGGCAGGACGAAGCCACCGAGGCAGCAGTCAGTGTGGAAGCCGATTCCGTGCTCACGGGCCAACTCCGACAGCTCCTCGATAGGATCGATCACGCCGTGGGGGAAACCCGGTGCCGATCCGACGATGGCGATGGTGTTGTCGGTGACGCGTGAACGGGCGCTCTCGACGTCGGCACGCCAATCGGGGTCGAGGGGCACAGGGACACTCCGGATACCGAAATACTGGGCCGCTTTGTCGAACGCCGCGTGCGCGCTGAGGGGGACGAGCATTTCAGGGTCGGTGATCCCGCGTTCGGCCCGCGCCCGGTCACGATAGGTCCGCATGGCGAGCAAGATGCTCTCGGTACCGCCTGACGACACGGTGCCACAGACGCTGGGCACACCCTCTTCACCCCCTCCGAGCATCGCCCCCGTCATGGCCACGATCTCCGCTTCGTACTTGACGGCGCTGGGCCACAGCTCGGGGTGCAGGGGGTTGGCCTGGGAGTTGATGGCATAGACCTCGTTCAAGAAGCTGATGTGTTCAGGTCCGCCGTGGTAGACGGCGCCGGAGGCGAAACCCTCGCTCCACTTCGGTTCCTCGAGACTGGCCAGCTCCCGCATCTCGGCCAGGATCTCGGCCCGGGGCCGCCCCGTGGCCGGAAGTTGCCGATAGGTGTGGTGTGACTCGCGGTACGGACGAAGCTCAGTTTCGAGAACGTCGACGACGAAGTCGAGATCCGATGG
>Ga0209415_10008020_pt1 | contig 18339 bp, 11 predicted proteins | sample PeaSoiSIISIP2007_FD_187696 | JGI IMG/M metagenome (GOLD analysis project Ga0209415, IMG submission 187696) | Peat soil microbial communities from Weissenstadt, Germany - SII-SIP-2007 (SPAdes) (version 2) | ecosystem: Environmental > Terrestrial > Soil > Wetlands > Peat | place: Germany...
CGACGGGTAGTTCCTTGTTCGGGTCACTGTCCTGCCGGATGACGGCGCCGGTCAGCGAGATCGGCTGGCTCTTGTGAATCCGCCAAAGAATGGCAACAGCCAGAATTCCCAGCAATACCGCCAGGCCGGCCAGCCAGGTCGTCCCCCTTCGTCCGCTGCTTCTGCCGTCATCCACCGTAGTATCTTACGACGCCTCTTTGCCATTCGGGGAAACTGTGGGGTGGTACAACTGGGTTCACCATTACTCTTCCCGGGCCTTCACCGAGCCTGAGATCGTTTAAGATTCATGAGGTGGACGGGAACAATTTGAGCCGGAAGATGCTTTCCCGCCGGGAGCTATTCCGGCAGGTTATCGGTCTGGGCGTTTGCATTCCCTTGGCCCGCTGGGGGGATTGCCTGCCCCTATCGGCGTTGCCCGAGCAGCATACCCGGCCGGCACGCCCTCCGGTCCCCACAGTTCTTTCCCCGGATGACGACCAGTTCTTGGAGGATCTGCAGCGGGCACAGTTTCTCTTCTTTCTGGAACAGGCCAGCCCACAGACCGGGATGGTCAAGGACCGATGTAAAGTAAATACGCCCGACAGTGGCGTGGTGGCAAGCATTGCGGCAACCGGTTTCGGTTTGACGGCCCTTTGTATTGGACAGCAACGCGGGTTTATTCAGCTCTCCGAGGCACGGGAGCGGGTGGTCACCGCATTGCGTTTTCTCTGGAAAAAGCTGCCCAATCATCGCGGCTTCTTCTACCACTGGGCCAACACTACCACGGGTGAACGAACGTGGGATTCAGAAGTCTCTTCGGTCGACACCGCCATCTTGCTCTGCGGAGTCCTCACTTGCCGGCAGCACTTCCATGACTCGGAAATTACTGAGTTAGCGGCTTCGATCTTTGACCGGGTGGATTGGACCTGGCTGTCGGAAGACACATCTCTATTGCCCCACGGATGGACCCCCGAAATCGGCTTCCTGCCCTATCGTTGGGACTACTACAGCGAACTCATGATGATGTACTTGCTTGGGCTGGGATCCTCATCCCACCCCCTGCGCCCGGAAACCTGGGACGCTTGGAAACGAACCGTCTTCGAATATGACGGCCTCCGTTACATTGGCTCCTTTGCCCCGCTATTCGTGCATCAGTATTCCCAGGCCTGGTTTGACTTTCGCGGCAAGCGTGACAAGTACGCCGACTACTTTCAGAATTCGGTGATTGCCACCGATGTCCACCGCCGCTTCTGTCTGGAATTGGCAAAACAATTTTCCGATTACAGCGATGACCTATGGGGCATCACGGCATCGGACTCCTACAAAGGATATGTGGTCTGGGGCGGTCCCCCGGCCATAGGGCCGATTGATGGCACCGTAGTTCCAAGCGCCTCGGGAGGCTCTTTGCCGTTTCTGCCACAAGCCGTGATGCGCGTTCTGCGCAATATTAAGACGCGCTACCCTGCAGCCTGGAGCCGCTATGGGTTCGTGGATGCTTTCAACCCCTTACAAAACTGGTACGACACCGACGTGATTGGCATTGACACGGGAATCACGATGATCATGGCGGAAAATGCGCGCACCTCGTTTGTGTGGGACACCTTTATGAAGAACCCAGAGGCACAGCGCGGCATGCGACGCGCTGGATTCTATACGAATGAGCCCGAGTAAACCCGGGGGCAGGGTTGCGCCCGGACGCTGCCTCAATCGAGGCTCTTTGTCATCTCGGCCAAATCTGTGTTCCAATAAACCGTAGGCGCTGCTGGGGCATCTACTGTGCGGGTGGACGCACAGGGCTTATCAGCCAATTTCGCCCGGATAACCTCAAGCGGCAATTGAGAGCGTACAAGTATGGCAGCGAAGGAAAACTTCTGGAGCGGATGGCACGACCGTCTCTCCGCGCTGCGCAATGTTCCCCCCATCCTAAAGATCGTTTGGGAATCAGGGCCGGCAGTAGTGGCATTCGGGTTGGTTTCCCGGGTGGTCGCCTCCCTGCTTCCGGTCGCACTCATCTGGATCACGAAGCTCATTATTGATGGGATCGCGCACACCGTATCTTCTCATCAGCCCATGCCTTCCCGCGTATGGTGGCTGGTGGCAGCGGAATTCGGTGTGGCCATGCTGGGGAGTGTTCTCAGCCGGGCGATGGATTATTCCGACTCCCTTCTCGCCGACAAGTACACCCGCCACGTGAGCATTCGGGTGATGACCCACGCAGCCGAACTGGATCTCATCGCCTACGAAGATCCGGTTTTCTACGACCGCCTGGAGCGGGCCCGAGTACAGGCCACCGATCGTTTGGGCATGATCCAGTCAATTGGACGGTTGGAGCAGCAATTCATTACCGCGGTATCCATGTCGATTGCCGTCATGGTCTATTCGCCGTGGCTGATGCTGATGCTGGTCGCCGCCGTGGTCCCCGCATTCCTGGGAGAAAGCCATTTCGCATTTCTCGGCTACGCCAAGAACTTCCGGCAGACGCCCATCCGGCGGCAACTCGACTACCTCCGTGTCCTCGGCGGCAGCAAGGAGGCCGCAAAAGAGCTGAAACTGTTCGGGTTGAAAGAGTTTCTTACTAAGAGATTCACGCGCCTGTCAGACCAGATCTACGCCGAGGATGTGGACCTGGCACGGCGCCGGTTAGTCGCTGGTTCTTTTTTGTCGGTCATCAGCACCGCAGGGTACTATTCCGCTTATGTTTTCGTAATCTGGCGGACGGTGCTGGGTGCAATCAGCATTGGAACGTTCTATTTCCTGATCAGTGCCATTCTGCAGGCCAGCAGCAACATCCAACAGGTGTTCTCGACGCTCGCAGGCATCGCGGATCAAGCGCTGTTCCTCACCGATCTGCTGGCGTTCTTTGAAATGCAACCCACCATCCGCTCCCAGCCAAACGCGCTGCCGGCTCCGCGGCCGATTGTGCGGGGCTTTGAATTCCGCAACGTTTCATTCCGCTATCCGGGGAGCCCGCGGCTGGTTCTCGACCGCTTGAATTTTGAGCTCCATCCCGGAGAGCGGGTTGCGCTGATCGGCGAGAACGGCCAGGGTAAGACTACAATCGTCAAGCTGATCACCCGGCTGTACGATCCCGTAGAAGGCCAAGTCTTACTGGACGGGCTTGACCTGCGCGAATACAGTCTGGAAGATCTTTATCGCGAGATTGGCGTCATCTTTCAGGATTTCATGCGCTATGAAATGACGGCTGCGGAAAATATCGCGGTCGGCCGCATTGAGGAAATCGACAATCTGCAGCTCCTCGAATTGGCCGCGCGAAAGGGAATGGCGGATCGAGTCGTGGCCCAACTGCCTCACGGTTACGGGCAGATGCTGGGCCGGCGCTTCGATGGCGGAGTGGATCTCTCGGGCGGCGAGTGGCAGAAAATTGCCCTGGCGCGAGCTTACCTGCGGGATGCCCAACTCCTCATTCTTGACGAACCCACGGCCGCACTGGATGCCCGCAGCGAGTTCGAGGTCTTCCACCGCTTCGCAGAGCTTACCGCAGGCAAGATGGCGCTTTTTATTTCTCACCGATTCTCGACCGTGCGGATGGCCGATCGTATCGTGGTGCTCGAAGACGGACGGATTGCCGAGGACGGAAGCCACGACCAGTTGTTAGCGCGCTCTGGACGCTATTCCGAGATGTTTGAATTGCAGGCTGCAAGTTATCGTTAGAGATGATACCGATGCCGCAGAATACGCATGTCGAGCTTGCCACCGCCGAGGCCGAGAGTCCGCCTCAGGCGTCGCAGGAAACGACATCGGAAATCGATGCCTTGCGTTCGCACGCGGCCGAACTGGCGCGGAGCCTGGCGTGGCTGCCCAACAAGCGCTCATCGCGGAACTTGTTCGAGCGCCGCCGCGCGGTGATCAGCGCGCTTCGCCCCCTGCTGCCGAAACTCGAAGCCCCGTTGCCGCGCACCCCGATTTCAGACGACTTCCGCTGGCTGCATGACAATGTCCGTCTCCTGGTTACGGAACTGGAGAATCTGGGTGAGTCGCTCAGACTGCCACGAAATAGTCCTCATGTTCGCATTCCCAGCGGCGCCATCGTTCCTAGAATCGCGACACTGGCTGGGGGATTTTTGGCCACGGCCTCCTACCGCTTCAGTGAACTGGCTTTTGCCTCCTACGTCGAAGCCTTCGAGGAGCACACCGGTCTCCTCTTGACGGAACTGTGGGCTTTGCCCCCGGTGCTCAAGCTGGTTCTATTGGAGCAAATTGCCGCCCACAGTTCCCAGCTCCTCGCCAACCCGGCAGGAGGGCACGGTATCGGCATTTGCATGCGCAGTCTTCAGGAGATTGGCCAGACTTCCTGGAAAGAACTCCTCGAGCCGCTGATCGGCTTCGATCGCATTCTGCGCGAAGATCCAGGCGGCGCCTATGCGGGAATGGATTTTGAAAGCCGAGACTTGTATCGGGGCCGGGTTGCAAAGATCGCTGAACATTCCGAAGCCGGCGAGATGGAAGTTGCCATCGCGGCGGTCGCCCTCGCCCAAGAAGCGCAGCAGCGGACACCGCCCAATCCACGCATGGCAGCGCGCCAATCGCACGTCGGCTATTATCTTGTCGCCGAGGGGGCGCCCCTTCTTCACCAGCGGGTGGGCTACAAGGCGCCCTTCCTTCAGCGGATGCGATCATTCCTGCGCGCGCATCCCGATGAGTTCTATTTATCGAGTATTGAGGTGTTCGCGTTTGGCCTGGTCATCGCGATTCTGCTGCCGCTGATCGACTCTGGCAATTCGCTCAGCCTTATTTCCTTTTCGCTCCTGGTGTTGCTGGTGCCCTGCTCCCAGAGCGCAGTCCGGCTGGCGAATTACCTGGTGACCTCCCTGCTGCCGGCCGAGATACTGCCCAAGCTCGATTTCGCGGAAGGAATTCCCGACGATTGTGCCACCCTGGTAGCGGTTCCAGCCCTACTCCTCAACGAACAACAGATTCAACGGCTGGTCGATGACCTCGAGGTTCGATATCTCGCAAATCACGACCCCAACATTTATTTTGCGCTCTTGACTGATCTTCCGGATTCTCCTGAGCATGCTCAGGAGAACGACCCTCGGGTCGTGCTCTGTTCAGAATTGATCCGCGAATTGAATGAGAAATATTCCGGCGAGGCAGGATCATTCCTTCTTCTGCATCGGCATCGGGTTTACAACCCGCGCGAAAGAATGTGGATGGGCTGGGAACGCAAGCGCGGAAAACTGCTGGATTTGAATAAGCTGCTGCGCAATCAATACGACAGTTTCCCAGTCAAGACTGGCGACCTTGCCGTCCTGCCGCGGGTTCGCTTCGTGATCACGCTGGACTCCGACACGGAGCTGCCGCGCAATTCGGCGCACCGGATGATCGGAGCGCTGGCTCATCCTTTGAACCAGGCGATCATCGATCCCGAGAAAAATCTCGTGGTCGCCGGGTACGGAATCCTGCAACCCCGCACCGGTGTGAGTGTTCAGAGCGCCGCCCGCACACGGCTGGCGAGCATCTATTCGGGGGAGACCGGCTTTGACATCTACACCCGCGCCGTGTCCGACGTATATCAGGATCTCTACGGGGAAGGCATCTTTGCTGGCAAGGGAATCTATGAAGTGGACACTCTGCACCGGGTGCTCGATCGGCGCTTTCCGCGCAATGCCCTGCTGAGTCATGACCTCATCGAGGGCGCGTACGCGCGAGCCGGCCTGGTAACTGATATTGAGGTCATAGAAGACTATCCCTCCCACTACAGCGCGTACAACCGCCGCAAACATCGCTGGCTGCGGGGCGACTGGCAGATTACGGAATGGCTCTCGCGCCAGGTATCCAACGAGTCTGGAGACCGAGTGCCGAACCCCATTTCCCTAATTTCGAAATGGAAGATTTTCGACAACCTCCGTCGCAGCCTGGTGGAGCCCGCTACGTTCCTTCTGCTGGCGCTGGGATGGCTGGTGCTGCCGGGGTCGCCGGCATACTGGACTTTCGCCACCCTCTTTATCCTGTTTGTGCCGGCCTGGTGCTGGTTTCTGTTCAACCTGGTGCGAGCGGCGGTGGAACACAAAGAAATAATCGCTCGGGACGCAGTCGACGACCTATTTACAGCCAACGTAAATATCTTCTTCACATTGACGTTTCTGGCGCACCAGACTCTGCTTTCACTCGACGCCGTAGTTCGGACACTGGTGCGACGCATCGTTACTCGCCGTCGCCTGTTGCAATGGGAGAGCGCGGAGGAGGCGGAACTGGGCACCGGCGGCTACACATCCCTCGACGCCTACTTAGGCTGGATACCCGCCCTGGCGCTCGGACTGGGCCTCCTTGTGTTCTCAGCGCGCCGTAATGCTGTTCTCGTCGCGCTGCCTATTCTGTTGCTCTGGGCTTGCAGCCCGCTCATCTCCCGTTGGCTCAACCAGTCCCCGCAGGTGGGCAGCGACGTATCCGAGGCAACTCGCTTATTCCTGCGGCACAATGCCTTGCGAACCTGGCGCTATTTCTCTGAGTTCAGCACCCCGGAGCACAACTGGCTCATCCCGGACAATGTGCAGGAGGAGCCTGCCCTGATTGCTCCCCGGATCTCGCCCACAAACCTCGGATTTCTTCTCAATGCCCGGCAGGTAGCCTGCGAGTTCGGTTACCTGACGGTTCCTGAATTTGCAGAACAAACCCTGCGCACCCTGCAGACCACGTCCCAACTCCAGCGCTATCGCGGGCACCTCTTCAATTGGTATGACACTCGAACCCTGCAGCCGCTTTTGCCGAGGTTCGTATCCTCGGTCGACAGCGGGAACCTGGTGGCTTCCCTGTGGACTCTTCAGCAAGGATCGTTGGAATGGCTGCAGCGCCCGCTGGTGCAGATTTGTTTGTCCGCAGGCGTGTTGGATCACCTTCGGCTGCTGGCGGAACTGCGCGCACTCCCGCGTCGAACGGCTTCTGCTTTCCGGCGTGGGATTGAGGGAGACTGGCTGCCATACTTGCTGAACCTGCCGGATACCGCTTGGAAGAATGTTTCCCGTCAATCGGACAACTCAAGGCGAGCGGCGGATACACAATGGCTCGCGGCCGAGGCGAGCGCACGGGTGGCAAGTATAAAGCGGACGGTCGCCTCGTATGCTCCGTGGCTGCAGTCAGAATTCTCTTCTCTGCGTGATGATTCCAGTCTGAACTTGGAATCCCCGGCGGAGGCGTTGGCGCTGGAGAAAATGCCGGCTTTCATTGATGCACTCGCGGCCGGCTTGCAGTCTGCCGACGATTCGGGAGCATCCGCCGAACAAGCTTCCTTACGACGACGTTTGCTGGCCCTTCTGCCCGACGCGCGCTCCAACGCGTTGCGGCTCATACAGGATCTCCGTGCCGTCGCGGCCAGCGCCGGCAAGCTTGCCGGCGAGATGGACTTTGGGTTCCTGCTGAACCCGCGACGCAAACTATTGTCGGTTGGGTACGATGCAGACTCAGGGAGAATCAATCCTGCCTGCTACGATCTGCTGGCCACGGAATCCCGTACCGCCGTGTTTGTAGCCATCACTCAGGAACACATTCCCCAAGAGTGCTGGTTCCGGCTGGGCCGGCCTCATACCTTGGATCACGGGCGCCCGGTCTTGCTTTCGTGGACGGGAACTATGTTCGAGTATTTGATGCCGGCGCTGTGGATGCATACCTACCCGAACACACTTCTGGAGCGGTCGCGAATCGCGGCGGTACGTTCGCAACAAGCCTATGCCGCGGACAAACGTGTTCCCTGGGGCATTTCCGAGTCGGCTTATTTCAAGATGGACGAGGCCGGAAATTACCAGTACGGCCCTTTCGGCATTCCTCATCTCGCGCTTCATAAGGGAGAAGAGAATGCTCTGGTGATTTCTCCTTACTCCTCATTTCTGGCGCTCAATGTGGATGCCCCGGCGGCACTGCGGAATCTACGAAAAATGGCCCACTTGGGATGGTTCGGAGCCTATGGGTTCTATGAAGCGGCGGACTTTACGCCTTCCCGGCGCCGTTCACGCTTCCGCCGATGCGAACTGGTTCGCTGCTGGATGACCCACCACCAGGGTATGACCCTGCTCTCGGTTGCGAATTTCCTTCACAACGGCGTCGTGCCACGCTGGTTCCACAGCGATCCCCGCGTCCAGGCCACCGAATTGCTGTTGCACGAGAAACCCGTCTCCCACGTTCACCCTGTCCGAGCAAGCTACGAGACTCTTGCCAGCTAAAAACATCGGAGACTGATCTTGCCCATCTTGAGCCCAACGTCAGGCTCTGCGCTCGACCATGAGAAGGTGCTCGCAAACCAGCACCGCTTCCTCATGCTGGTTGAAGACCTGGCATGCCTCAACCACGATACCGTGCGAAGGGCGTTTGGGATGATCACGTTTCTCCTTAACGGAGACCACCACATGAATGGTATCGCCAATGAATACCGGCTTGACGAAACGTAGCCGGTCATAGCCATAAGAAAAGGCATGGGGGTTCATTGCGCCCGCGGTCATACCCACAGCGACGCTGAAGATGAGAGTCCCATGGGCAATACGCTGGCCGAACGGCTGACTACGGCACCATTCGGCATCCATGTGATGGGGATAGAAGTCGCCGGTATGGCCCGCATGGATGACTATGTCGGTTTCGGTAATCGTTCGTCCGCCGGTGTCACGAGAATCACCGACCGTATAGTCGTCGAAATATTGTTCCCGAATCATGAAGGTTTCTCACCCATGGCTGGCCACATCGCTGGTCGCAGCATTCCATTTCGCTCACATTTCTCTTTCGTAAAAATTATATTTACTGATAAAATCTGCCGGCCAAGTTTACCAGAACGCCATGAACGGCGGGGCCTGGACTTGGCGTATTTGCGCCCGCGCTTTAACGGATACTTGCAATTCCAGGATCAGGCCGGTGCCGTTGTGCACCGGTATCTGTCGACCGGAGGCCGCGAGAAGGACGTAGTGAAGGAACTGAATCGCCTGCTCCGCGCATCACGACCGGAAAAACATCGAGGAGATCTATGAAGCCGCTGGCGGGACTTCTGGTGCTGGATTTGAGTCAGTTTCTCGCCGGGCCGGCAGCGTCACTCCGCTTGGCAGACCTGGGTGCGCGGGTGGTGAAGGTTGAGCGCCCGGACGGTGGAGATCTTTGCCGCCAACTTTACATTTCCAACTTGGAGTTGGACGGCGACAGCACCCTGTTCCACTCCATCAATCGCAACAAAGAGAGCTTCGCGGTTGACCTCAAGAACCCGAAAGAGCGCGAGCGGTTCTGGCTGCTCTTGCAGCGGGCGGATGTGATGATCCACAACTTCCGTCCCGGGGTGATCGAAAAGCTTGGCTTGGACTACGCCACGGTCTCCGCCAGAAACCCGCGTCTTGTGTATGGTGAGGTCAGCGGCTACGGAAAAGCGGGTCCATGGCGCAATAAGCCCGGACAGGATCTGCTGGTGCAATCGCTCTCCGGACTGCCGTGGCTGAACGGGGATGCGGACCAGCCGCCGGTGCCGTTTGGACTGGCGGTCGCCGATCTCTATGCCGGGGCACACTTAGCCCAGGGAATCCTGGCCTGTCTGGTGCGCCGGGGAACCACTGGGCGTGGCGGCCGGGTTGAGATCAGTCTCCTGGAGTCCGTTCTCGATTTTCAATTTGAGGTTCTCACCACATATTTGAATGACGGCGGCAAGTTGCCGCAGCGTAGCGCGATCAACAGTGCCCATGCCTACCTGGGCGCTCCGTATGGGATCTACACAACGAAGGACGGCTATCTGGCGCTGGCCATGGGTTCGCTGATGGAACTGGCGAAGTTACTAGCCTGTCCGGCGCTTCTGGCGTACTCCGACCCGCATTCTCTCTTCACTCAGCGGGACGAAATCAAGCGGATATTGGTGGACCATCTGAAGACGCAGACTACCGGACATTGGCTTTCCATCCTTGAGCCCGCCGACATCTGGTGTGCGGATGTCTTCACCTGGGATCAGCTGTTTGAGCACGAAGCGTTCCGGATACTGGACATGGTGCAGGAAACAGAGCGGAGTCCAGACCTGAAGTTGAGAACCACCCGCTGCCCGATTCGCATTGATGGAGAAGTCATCAAGAATAAGCAAGGCGCTCCTCGGCTGGGGCAAGACACGGAGCGACTACTGCGGGAGTTCTCCAGTCCGCCGTCCGAGGGGGAAAATGACAAGCCGTAAGACATTCCGCATTGCGATCCGGCAGTTTGCTCCTTTTGAATCGGCGATCCAAAAGCAATGGAGTGCTTTTGACGCGGCCGCGCATACCGGCCTGAGCCTTGAAGCCGTCGCCTTTGACCTGCCATCGCTTTCCGCGGCGCTGTTTGAGCAGCGCGGCCTCTTGCAGGGAGATTGGGACGTGGCCTTCCTGGATACCGATTGGCTGGCCAACGTGCACGCGCTCAAGGCAGTAGTGAACCTAGCTCCTTTTCTGAAGACCCATCCTCCCGACGACTTTCCCGCAGGCTGGACCCCTTCCCTGCTGCGCCTGCAGACCGCGGACGGGGAGGTCCTCGGTCTCCCTTATCATGACGGTCCGGAATGTCTGATCTATAGAAAAGATCTGTTTGATAACCCCGAAGAACGGCAAGCCTACGAAGCTCGTTTTGGCAGCCCCCTCCGCGTTCCTCAGATCTGGCGGGAGTTCCAGCAGGTAGCGCGCTTCTTTCAACGCCCTGACAAGAATCTCTACGGCACCGTGTTTGCGGCATATCCAGATGGCCACAACACGGTCTACGATTTCCTGCTGCAACTCTGGACCCGAGGGAGAGAACTGATGGATGCCTCCGGCCAGGTCCAGTTTGAGACGCCGGAAGCGATGGAGGCGCTTGGTTTCTATCGCGACATTGTGACCGATCGTTCGGCCGTACATCCCCGATGCGCGGACATGGACTCCGTCAAGTCTGGGTTGGCGTTTGTGAACGGGGAGGTCGCCATGATGGTGAACTGGTTCGGGTTCGCTGCCATGGCTGAAACCGTGGAAAATTCGCGCGTAAAGGGATGCGTGGATATTGCCCCCATCCCTCATGCGGAGGGTTGCTCCTCCACATCGATGAATGTCTACTGGGTGCTCGCCATCGCGGCCGGAAGCCCACATCGCGAGGTCGCTTATCAGTTTCTGCGCCACGCGCTGACCGCGGACATGGACAAACTACTCACCTTGGAGGGTGCCGTAGGCTGCCGAAAGTCAACCTGGAACGATTCCGACGTAAATCGAATGGTTCCTTTCTACAACCGCCTGGAGGGTCTCCACGCCAACGCGCGTGAGCTACCCCGGCTTGTACAATGGCCGCGGATCGCAACGATCATAGACGAATTGGTGCTGAGCGTGATTCGCACTCAGGAGCCAATCGAGAAACTGACTCGTAACGCGCAGGCAAAAGTGAGCAGCCTGTTTCCATCGAACGTTGTTCAATCGGACGTTGCGCGGCGCTAAAGGAGCCCAACTTGGACATTCGGATTCTGGCTGGCGCAGGACTGGTACTGGTGGCAGGAGTGCTCCAAGGCTTGTTCGCGCTGCCCATGAAATTTGCTCGCCAATGGAACCATGAGAATATCTGGCTCGTCTTTGCGTTCACCGGCCTGGTCATTTTCCCCTGGCTGCTGACCTGGGCGACGGTCCCCCATGTAGTAGCTGTCTACCAACTCACATCCCTCCGCACCCTCTGCGCGATTGCCGGCTTTGGAGCGTTGTGGGGCGTAGGCGCTACGCTGACCGGAATCGGCCTTAACCTACTCGGTATCGGCCTGGGACTCTCGATTATCCTGGGGTTGAGCGCGTCGATCGGCTCCCTGGTCCCGCTGGTTGTCCTGACGCCGCAGAAACTCGTTACCCATCAGGGCAGGCTCTACCTGATTGGCTCGGTCGTGATGTTGATGGGCATCGCGCTCTGTGCTCGGGCCGGCGCTCTGCGCGACGCTCTGCAGAGATCGGCGGCCTCTGGCACAGGTGTGGCAAAAGCGTCCTTCCTGGCTGGCCTGGCCGTTTGCGTTGGCTCCGGCGTGCTCTCCAGCACATTGAACTTCAGCTACGCCTTCGGTACGGAAGCCATCATCCATGCCGGCAAACTCGGCGTCTCCCCTGCCTGGGCTTCCAATGTGGTGGCCGCACCGGCTACTTCGGGAGGACTCGTCGCCAATCTGGCCTATTGCCTCTACATGTTGCGGAAGAACCACAGCAGCTCGAAATTCTGGCTCCCGGGATGTGGGCTGAACTGGCTCTATGGATCGCTGATGGGTGCGCTCTGGTTTGGAGGCCTGGCCCTCTATGGTCTGGGAATATCCCGAATGGGAAGCCTGGGGACGGTTATCGGGTGGTCGGTATTGATGGGAACCATCATCCTGGCCAGCAACACCGCAGGGTATCTGACCAAGGAATGGAGCGGAGTTGGCAAACGTGCGGGCGTGCTGCTAGGTTCCGGAATGGTGATTGTGCTGGCAGCTCTGTGGATTCTTGCCCTGGCGCAGCAGACTTGACCGCAAGTTGCCAATGGGGGACGATGGTCCCGCCTCATGAACAAGAAACCTTCGCCCACCTATTTTGTACCCGCGCTTGAGAAAGGATTGGATACCCTGGAGGCGCTTGCCGTCGCTAAGGTTCCCCAGTCGCTCACCGACCTTGCCAGAACCTTAAATCGCACCTCCAGCGAACTATTCCGCATGATCTCCGTTCTGGAGAAGCGCGCCTATATCGCGCGCGATCCTGTCTCTGATGGTTACCATCTCACTCTGAAGCTTTACGAACTAGCCCACACTCATTCCCCAGTCGATCAGCTGCTCAAGGCTGCGGCGCTGCCCATGCAGGAACTGGCGGAGACGATTCAGGAATCCTGCCACCTTTGCGTTTTGAATGGCCCAATGCTTACCGTGATCGCGCAGGCGGAAAGCCCGGAGCCGGTAAGGCTCTCGGTTGAGGTTGGATACCAGGCCCAGCCGCTCAACACCGCTTCTGGATGCGTTCTGGTGGCCTCTTTGGGGGCTGAGGAGCTAGAAACCTTCCTGAGGACCGACACCTTCTACCGCAAGCTGAGTCCCCGACGGCGAAAGCTGCTCCACGATGAACTGGCCAAGATACGGCGTGATGGCTTCCACATCGCGGCCAGCAGCCGGCGAACCGGACTCGACGCCTCCTGCCTGGTTGGGAACCCGCAGATTGGCCTAGTGGCGGCGCTTGGAGTTCCGTTTATTTCCGGGGGAGCAAACCAGGGCAAAGAACGCAGGCTGATTCCAGTCATCCAGAAACATGCCGACCGCATCACCCAGTCGCTGGGTCTGTCCCTGCGCGACCGCTGACGTTGGAGTCAACCTCGCGGCACCGCCTGCGACGGGCCCTCGCTGGACGCATAAGCGGCTTCGACTAACGCCATGGTCTGATAGGCGTCCTCGAAATTGCTTGGCAGTTCGGGCACGCTGCCTTCTACGTACGCCTGCAGCGCGCCCATGCTGCCCAGGAAGGCATCCGGAAACCAATTCCCCGCGATTGGGCAGGAACACCAGCCGGCTTGTTTGTTGCTTTTCTGGATGTAACTCAACGAGTCTGGTTTGCCCTTGGGATAGTCGAGATTCACGCCCAGCGTGGCCCGCATCGAGCCCTCGGTTCCCTCCCATTGCACGAAGCTGCGTTGCTGCTCTTCGCCGAAGTCATGCCCGTGGTTGGTGGCGATGAACACCCGCTTCACATCTCCGTAGTCAAGAATCATGACGGACTTGGTTGCCGCCAGCTGGGCCGATACGGGATTGCGGACGGTCTTGGCGTAAATCCCTAGCGGATTGCCGAACCACGACCGGACCAGGTCGAGATAATGGACGCTGTGATAGAGAATCTCCAGCCTCGGCGCGGCAGCCAGGAAGGTCCACAGGTGCCAGGGTGTGTAGGTGCGAACTTGCACTTCCATATCGTGCAATTCGCCGAGCAGTCCCCCCGCCGCCAAAGCCCGCGCCGCCAGGTTTAACGGCGCATAGCGCAGCTGAAAATTCACCGCCGCGATCAGCGACTTGTTGCGGCAGAGCTCGCGTATCTGCTTCGCCTCCGCCAAGGTTTCCCCCATGGGCTTTTGAATCAGTGCGGGCACACCGTTGGGAAGCTGGGGAAGAATCCCGGCCACCGCGGAAGCCGGCACCGCGATGTCATAGACAGTTTCAGCAGGAGCGTAGGAGACGGCCTCCTCTACCGACGTGAAGCTGCGGGGGATTCCGGCCTGTCGTGCCAGCTCGTCTGCTCTGCCGGCCACAGGGTCGACCAACGCCACCACCGGAAATTGGGCTTTCGCATACGCGGGCAAGTGCGCCGCCCGGACAATGCCGCCCGCGCCGATGACCACAATCGGGCGGGGTTGGGAAGGCCGTGGAGGAGCCGCGTTGCGAACGACCTCCTGCCAAGCTAGATTGGGTGTGCCTGATTCTTGCATTGGGTGTCCCTAATTGTTCCCGTCGTTCAGATCAAATCCGAGCTGCTGCCCGGCTCCTGGGGAACTCGGTAAACTCCGCCCTCCACGCAGACTGGATGCAGAAAATGCTGCTGCAAGTGCGGGATGTGTTCCAAAAATATTTCGGGGTGCCCCATGCCCACGTGGTTAAAAAGCACCAGATGCTGATGGATCTGTCCCATATCGCCGACATGGGGAACGACTGGGACGTTGAATTTTCGCGCCAGCAGGCTGACCGATAGAAACTCGCTCACACCGCCCAGACGCGTGCAATCGGGCTGAAGAAAATTCACACAGCGAGCCAGCAGGAAATTCTTGAAGAGCACTCGATTGGGAACGTGTTCTCCCAGCGCGATGGCGACAGAGTTCACTTCGCGAGAGAGCGTCTGGTGAGCAAAGACGTCATCAGGATGAGTGGGCTCTTCGATCCAGTAGGGATGAATCGCGGAGAGCTGGCGGCAAGCCGAGATGGCGGCAGGAAGCGTCCACTGCTGATTAGCGTCAAGCATGATGCTGCAGGCATCGCCGGCCAGTTCGCGAAGCAACTGTGCGCGCCGCATATCCATCGCGATTTCCGGCGAACCCACTTTGAGTTTGAAGGCCTGAAATCCTTGATCGATGGAACGCAAGACTTTTTCCCGAATCTGACCGTCGCTGTATTGGAACCAGCCGACACTGGTATCGTACCCGGTGTAGCCGCGAGCCAGGACTTGCGATCGCTCCTGGCGGCTCGATTGGTGCGCGGCCAGCAGGTCCTTGGCTTCTTTCCGGGTGAGCACGTCCTCGAGGTAGCTGAGGTCCAGCAGATTGACTAGTTCGTCGCTGCTGAGATCCAACAACAAACGCCAGAGTGGAACTCCCCGCGATTTGGCCCAGAGATCGAAGCACGCATTCGTGATTGAGGCAACAGCCAAGTGAACCACGCCTTTGTGAGGGCCCAGCCAGCGCAACTGATGGTGATCCGCCATGGCACGAAATGTTCGTCCAAAGCTGGCCATCAATTCTTCAATTTCCTTGCCTTGTACAGCGGGAGCCAGCAGCTCAATCGCTTTACAGACGAGTTCATTCCCCGCTCCCATGGTCAGAACCAGGCCCACGCCGCTTAGACTTCCCTCCGTTTCCAGCTGAGTCACGGCAAATGAATACTGCGGATCGCCGTGCACCGCATCCGCGCCTTCCCCGGGCTGCAGAGTGAACCGGGCGTCGCGGGAGTGGACTGTTCTTATCGAAATCATGCTCATCCGTTCTCGGTTCTACAGGAAACTGTCTTCAACAAACCAACGAGCCCTTGTCTCTATCTCTGCAAGTGATGTCTTCAACCCTTTGAGACATGGATTCCAGGGCGGAATCTATCTCGATTCGGCCAAGCATCGCACCCTGCACCGTGCGCCAAAGCACTTCTTCGACCTCCGGATAAGCGGAAAACTTAGGGGGAATCAGGACCCGGTTCGCGATGACATCTTCGAGCGCTCGCCAGCGTGCCTGCTCGACGAGAGTCGCGCCCTCTTGAATCCGTTGCATTACGGAGAAGCGCACGGGCACCGAGCCGCGCCGCGCTTCCCCGGTCTGGCACTGAGCGCTGGTGAGAAACCGAAGAAGTTCGAGAGCCTCGCGGCTCTCCGCTCCCTTGCGAGTTAGCCCGAAGGTATGCGAACCGCCGTAGGTGAGAGAGACGCCTTGAGGTCCCGTGGGATAAGGTGCAACTGCAAACCGGTCCGCCACTTGCGAGGTAGCCGGATCCAAGTAGGAGCGGTAGTACGCAGGCCAGTCGCAAACCAGCGCAGAGCGCCCGTCCCGAAACGATGCATGCACCTCATCGAAGTGCCAGGACACCGACTCGGGCGCGACCAGAGATTCCGCGTACAGCGTCCTCAGGAAACGCAGAGCCCAGCGCCCGCCCTCATTGCAAATATCCGGTTTGAGGCCGGGAGGAAAGAGGTGGGCTCCGCCCATCTCCACCAATTCAAAAAAAGTTCCGAATAGCCCCGAGTCGCGCCCCGTAAGGGCAAACCCGTAACAATCCGGGGGGCGATTCAGCTTCCGCGCGATTTCCAGAAGTTGGTCCCAGGTCTCAGGAGGCGTGGCCATCAGATCAGTGCGGAAATGCAAAAGGCGTACGTCGATGTTGCGGGGCAAGCCAAGCAGATTGCCGTCGACGGTTGCCAAGGCCAGAGAGCTGGGGAGAAAGTCCCGCAAATCATCAGCCGCGAGCAAAGACTGCAAGGGCGCCAGGATGTGAGCTTGCGAAGGCGCATACTTGGTGTGAGTGGAGACTAGATCGTACGGCACGTCAGACGCCACGGAGGCGAGATGAGCGTTCAATGAGGGGTGGTCGCCCAGGAATCCCACCTTCACCTCGACGTTTTGCTCGGGCGCAAACGTCTGCAGGTGTTCGTAGAGCGGTTCGTACATCGGTCCGGCAACTAAGGCGATGTGAATCGACCGATCCATGGTTTTTCACGTCTCTCTCGACTTCCGGGCGCAATGAAAGAATGTAACACAAGCGCTTAAATTGAGACCTGCCCCTGTTTCGGCGGGAGCCCGACACAACGACCATCGAGACGCTGTCTACACTCAATCGAGAGGTTTAGCGATTCGTAGTTGATATTCTCGCTTGACATTGTGGCCTCGTTTCCCATATTTTTGCCGTCGGAATGAGCGCTCATATGCAAAAACGTCGGGACTTCCTTCGCACCCTGCTTGCAGGATCCTGTCTGTCCCTTTTGCCCCGTTCAGGCTTTGCCCTTCCCTTCTCCGACGAACGGACCACCTGGTACCGGCGCGCCAAGTTCGGCATGTTCATTCATTGGGGACCCTACTCGCTGGCCAGTGTGGAGGCCTCCTGGCCGATCATGCGGCCGCAGCCGGGTGGCATCAGCGAAGCAGACTATCGCGAGTTGCCGAAACGCTTCAACCCGGCGAACTTCGATCCGCAAGCCTTTGTCGACTTGGCACGCTCGGCGGGCCAGCGTTACATGGTGTTCACGACCAAGCATCACGATGGCTTTTGCATGTTCGATTCGTCCTATACCAACTTTAAGATCACCAACACGCCTTATGGCAAAGACATCGTCGCGCAATTGGCCAAGGCTTGCCACGATGATGCGATGCCTTTGGGGTTCTACTACTCACCTCCCGACATGACCCACCCAGATTTCCGCGACACTTCGAAACTGGCGAAAGAAAACTGGCTGGGGGAACCGACGCGTGCGGAATGGCCGCTCTATCTCGACTACATGGAGCTGCAGCTCACTGAATTGCTGACGCGATACGGTCCCGTCGCGCTTATCTGGTTTGACGGACTCTATCACCAGGAGAAATACGATGGTGTGCGGTTCTTGAATCTGATCCACGACTTGCAGCCTGCAACCCTGGTCAACGATCGCATTGGGCAGGATGCAGACTATGAAACCCCGGAGCAATTCATACCCAAGACCATTCCGACCAAAGATGTGAGAATTACCGGCGTAGATTCCAAGGGCAGTGACAAGCCGACAACCACCGTGCCTCGCCCAGAAGACTTCCGTCTGTGGGAAACCTGTATGACCATCAATGATACCTGGGCCTACAACAAGAACGATCACAATTACAAATCCGCTCAATTCCTCATACGAAGCCTTGTGGAAGTGGCGAGCCGGGGCGGAAACTTCTTGCTGAACGTCGGCCCGCAACCAGACGGGGTGATTCAACCCGAGTTCCAGGAGCGACTACGAGCCATCGGCCGATGGCTGGAGGCCAACGGCGATTCGATTTACGACACCACCTATGGACCGGTTCAGGGATTGCCTGCGCTGCGAACCACCGCCAGGGGAAAATCCATCTACCTGCACATTTTTGACTGGCCCACCTCGATGCTAGAGTTGGCCGGCGTTGCACCCAAGGTGGTTTCGGCGCGTTTGCTGGCGGATGGAAAGCCCCTCAAATTCCGCCAAAGCGAGGCCGGCCTCCAGATAGATTTGCCCGCCCAGCCGCCCGATGCCG
>Ga0209415_10008021_pt1 | contig 18333 bp, 18 predicted proteins | sample PeaSoiSIISIP2007_FD_187696 | JGI IMG/M metagenome (GOLD analysis project Ga0209415, IMG submission 187696) | Peat soil microbial communities from Weissenstadt, Germany - SII-SIP-2007 (SPAdes) (version 2) | ecosystem: Environmental > Terrestrial > Soil > Wetlands > Peat | place: Germany...
TCGCCGAGGATGGCGTCGACGAAACCGGGCGGGAAGGCCGACGCATCCCGCCGTGATCGCGCCAGCTTGCCAAGAGCGGCGCGGCACTCTAAATCCCTGTTCTCTTCGGAGGTTCCGCGAGCGTGGCCAACACCGAGCTCCTTTCAGCGCGCCTTCAAGCGAACAATCCCGCTCGCGCGCGTAGCCGGGTGCTCCCTCTCCTCGCCGATCTCGTCGCGCTGACCAAACCGCGCATCACGGCGATGGTGCTCATGACGGGGGCTGCTGGACTGTGGCTCGCGCCCGGGCACGCGGGAGCCCGCGCGCTCTGGTTGTCGCTCGGAGGCACGGCCCTCATCGTCGGCGCGGCGAACGCGCTGAACATGTGGTGGGAGCAGGACGTCGATGCCCTGATGGAGCGCACCCGCAACAGGCCCCTGCCCGCGGGAAGGCTCTCGCCGGACCTCGCGCTCGCGTTTGGGGTCACGCTCGCGCTCTTGGCCGCGCCGATGCTCGTCCTCGTCAACGTCGCGACAGCGCTGCTCGGCGTCGTCGCGCTCATCAGCTATGTGGCGGTGTACACGCCGCTGAAGCGCCACACCCACCTCGCCCTCCTCGTGGGGGCGGTGCCCGGTGCGATCCCTCCCTTGATGGGCTGGTCGACCGCGACGGGGTCCATCGGTCTCGGGGGAGCGCTGCTCTTCGGGGTGCTGTTCCTGTGGCAGATCCCTCACTTCGCGGCGATCGCGATCTTCCGCGCCGAGGACTACGGGCGCGCGGGCCTGCAGGTCGTGAGCGTGCAGCACGGCGAGCGCGCGGCACGGCGGACGATTGCCCTCTACGCCGTGCTGCTCGTCGCGACGTCGCTGCTGTTCGCCCCGTTCGGGCTCGCGGGCCGCGCGTACACGCTCGTGGCGACGGCGCTGGGGGCGGCCTTCCTCGCGCTCGCCTTCCGCGGACTGCGGGCGGGACCCCGCTTCGACGCGAAGCGCTGGGCCAAGAGGGTGTTCGCGTTCTCGATCCCGTTCCTGACGCTGCTTCTCTTCGCGCTCCTGCTCGACCGACGGCCATGAACCTGGCCCGTCTGGCGGTGGCCGGCGGGTTCGCCCTTGCCACGGCCCTGGCCCTCGTGGCGCGGTCCATGCGGCCGCAGGCCCCGCTCCCAGTCCTGGGTCACGTGCCGGCCTTCCACCTCGTCGACGAGCGCGGCGCACCCTTCACGGAAGCGTCGATGCGCGATCACGTCAGCGTGGTCGACTTCATCTTCACGCGCTGCCCCACCTCGTGTCCCCGCCTGACGGCTCGCATGGCCGAGCTGCAGGCGCGCCTCTCGCGAGGTCCGGACGACGTGCGGCTCGTCTCTTTCTCGGTCGACCCGGAGAACGACACCCCGGCGGTCCTTTCCCGGTACGCGGCGGACGCCCACGCCGACCTTACGCGGTGGTCGTTCGTGACCGGGGGCGCGGACGACGTGCAGCGTGCGGTCGTCGTCGGGTTCAAGACCGCCGACGTGAAGACCGCCAGGGGCGCGGGCGACTACGACGTCGTGCACGGCGAGTGGTTCGTCCTGGTCGATCCGGCGGGGGACATCCGCGGCTACTACCCGACCGGCACGGACGAAGAGTTCGCGGCGCTGGTTCACGACGTGCGCCGCATCGCGAAGCCTGGCCCCCGTCGCGACGCCGTCCCTGGCGGGTGAGCGAGACGGGATGAAGGGAGCGGTCGCTCCCTCAGGGAGCCAGCGTCATGCGCCCTGCGCCGGCGCGTGGGGTCACGTCGCTCTCTACGAGCACCGCGGGACCCAGGCCGCCGGTGGCGACGTAGAGGCTCTTCGAGAGTGTCACGTCGCCGCCTTCGAACGGGGGAACCGTGACGGCAGCCTTCTCGAGACGCTCGCTGATGCACATGAGGGCCGCGGGAGGCGGCTGTTCCAGGCTCTCCACGATCGCGCGGGCGACCCGTCCCTCCCCACCGAACGTCACGCGCATGTGGACATATCCGGGGTCGAGACCGCGATCGCGACAGGCGTCGAGATCGATCTGACCGACCGCGCCATAGCCTGCGCCGAGGCGGAAGAACACGGGCTCCGGCCGGATGCGGTCGGAATCCGACGCGCGCGGGACGGCGGACGTCGGCGCGGTTCCGTTCCCCGGCATCGTCACGCTCGACACGACGACCCGCTCGGCGGGTGGGGGCGCGACCTCAACGGCGGGGGCGAGCGCGGGGGGCTCTTCCGGCATGCAGCCGCCGGCAGCGGGCAGGGCGAGAAGGAGGAGGAATGTGCTTCGCATGAGCTTCGAGCGTAGCAGGCAGATCGGAGGCGCGCATGCGCACACAGGGAAAAGTCGGGGCCGACCTCAGCCGGTACGCGTCACGCCGGTCGTGTCCGCCCGCCAGGCGGCATCGACGACCTTGCGGATCGCCGCGATGCCCGCGGAAATGCGTTCTTCGCTCGCAGCGTAGCTGAAACGCACGTAGCCGGGCGCTCCGAAGGGCCCGCCCGGCACGCCGGCGACGTGCGCCCTGTCGAGCAGCCAGAACGCGATGTCCTCGTCGGTCGCCAGAGGCTTCCCGTCCCAGTCGAGGCCGAACAGGCCCCGGCAGTCCGCGAATGCGTAGAACGCCCCCTCGGGCTTGCGGCACTGGACGCCGGGAATCGAATTGAGGCCGCCGATCATCGCGTCACGCCGTTTCTCGAACATCGCGCGGATCCGGCTGAAGTCGTCCATCGGACCGCGCAGGGCAGCCACGGCGGCGTGCTGCGAGACGGCCGCTGCGTTCGTCGTGCTCTGGCCCTGAACGACGTCCAGGGCCTTGATCAGCGGCGCCGGACCGAGCACCCACCCGATGCGCCACCCCGTCATCGCGAACGTCTTCGACACGCCGTCGACGACGACGAGGCGGTCGCGCAGGTCGGGCGCGATCTTCGCCGCCGAGACGAAGCGGAACCCCTCGTACACGAGCTCCGCGTAGATCTCGTCGACGATGAGCCAGCAGTCGTGCTTGCGTAGAACGTCGACCAGCGCTCGCGTCTCGTCTTCGGTGTACGCCGCGCCCGTCGGATTGGACGGCGAGCAGAGGATGACGGCCTTCGTGCGGGGAGTGATCGCGCGCTCGAGGCTCTCGGGCGAGAGCTTCCACCCCTGGTCCTCGCGCGTATCGACGAGCACCGGCGTGGCCCCGACGATCCGCACCTGCTCCGGGTAGCTCACCCAGTAGGGCTTCGGGATGACGACCTCGTCTCCTGGCTCGTAGAGCGCAAGGGCGAGGTTGAAGAGGGCGTGCTTCGCCCCGACGCTGACGCACACGTTCTCGGGCTTCGGGCGCCATCCGCGCATCCGGTCCGTCGCGTCGCAGATGGCCTCCTTGAGCGGAGGGATGCCGGTGACGGCCGTGTACTTGGAGCACCCCGCGTCGATCGCCCGTTTCGCAGCTTCGCGGACGAGCTCCGGCGGCTCGAAGTCCGGCTCGCCCACGCCGAAGGCGAAGACGTCGACCCCCTTCGCTTTCATCTCGAGGGCGCGCGCGTTCATCGCAAGCGTGACGCTCGGCGCCACGGCGCTCAGTCGTGAAGCCAACGTTCGAGACATCGGAGCCCTCCTAGGCCTTGGCTTCTTTGTCCTCTTTGGGAGCGGTCGCGGGTGGAAGGGCCTTCTCGGCGGGCTTGTCGCCCCGATCCAGCTCCTCGGCTTCCTTGATGCCCTGCTTGAAGTTCTTGATGCCCTGGCCGAGGCCCTTGCCGATGTCGGCGATGCGCCCTGCGCCGAAGAGGAGCAGCGCGACGACCGCGATCAGCATGATTTCCGTGAAGCCGATATTGCCCATGGCCGACGATCCTACCCTCACGTGCTAGCAGCGCGCCTGGTCAGCCGCAAGCGCGAGAGAAGCACAGCCGCGAGGAAGACCGCCACGCCGCAGACTGCAGGAACGAGGACGAAGGCCGCGGGCGGCGCGTCGGCGCGCTCGAGGGCGCGGACGAGACCGAGCGCGGCGAGGGGCCCCGCAGCGCCGAGCAGGACCGTGCCCAGGCGCGTGGATGTCGCCCGGCGAAGGACGAAGTAGGACGCGAGCCACGACGCGACGAAGCCGCTCAGCGAGAAGAGCAGCGCGCGGAGCGGCGCGGGGAGCGTCGAGGCATGGGCCCACGGGGCCATTCCACGCATCGAGAGGGCGGCGACATGCATGCTGACCGGCGGCTCTCCGGGAAAGAGGACGCGCGCGTCGTCGAGCTCCAGCATCCGGAAGTCCCCGGCGATCCGCGCATCCTTCGCGGTGATCACGGCGGCGGACATCGCGCCGATCGCCGCTCCCACGAGGCGGGGTTCCCGGTCGGGCGCGCAGAGCCATGTCAGCTCGGTGAACGGGATCGCGTACGTCTTCGGCGCGTGCACCGCCTGACACGAGGCGCGGGCGCGCGCCACGAGCTCGGTCGCGACGCGACCCGGGGCGCTGGCGTCGCTGCCGTACACGAGCGCGACGGCCCCGAGCGCCAGGGCGAGCGTCAGCGCCGGCCCCGCGAGGCGCGCCACCGTCCTCTCCGGACGTTCGCCGAGCGTCTGAAGCACCCGCGCCTCGCCGCTCTCCACGAGACGGAACGACGCGATCGCGCAGCCCAGAGGCCAGCCGAGGAAGAGCGCCGCCTCGAGGGTGACCGCCGCGAGCCCGCGCGCGAACGGCGCCGCGACCGCCCACGGCACGGACGGGTCGAGAAGCCAGGGGAGCAGGCGTACGGCCCCAGCGACGACGCCGACCATCGCGATCGCGCTCGAGGCGACGAGGCTCGCGCTCTGCGCCGAACGGGCGAAGCCTCTCACGCGCCCTCACCGACCGCGGAACTCGGGCTTCCTCTTGCCGAGGAATGCGCTCACGCCTTCGCGGTAGTCGTCGCTCGCGAAGCACGCGGCGACCGAGGCGTCCACCGCGGCGACGTCGCGTCGCTCCGGGGACTCTCCAAGCTCCCAGATCGCCAGCTTGATGCTGCGCAACGTGAGCGGCGCGTTCTCGGCGATGCGCCCGGCGACGTCGCGCACGAAGACTTCGAGGCCGGCCTTCGGCGTCACGTCGCTGACCAGCCCTCGTGCGAGCGCCTCCGCGGCGTCGAAGCGGCGCGCGGTGAAGAGGATCTCTTTTGCGGACGCCGGGCCGACGATGCCCAGCAGCGAGCGGACGCCCGAGATGGGATAGCCGACGCCCAGCCGCGCGGCGGGGATCGCGAACGTCGCGTCGTCGGCCGCGTACCGGACATCGGCGGTGAGGGCGATGGCGAGCCCCCCGCCGATGCAGAAGCCGTGGATCATCGCGAGCACGGGCTTCTCGCAGCTCGCGACGGCGACGAAGGCGCGCTCGCTCACCGCCTCGTACTCGGCGAGCGCGTCGCCCGTGCGGCTCTGCTCGAACTCGGAGATGTCGGCGCCCGAGACGAACGCGACGTCGCCGGCGCCACGCAAGACCACGACGCGCACGGCCGGATCGTCCGACATCCGCCTTATGGCAGCGGGAATGCTCCTCCACATCTCGACGGAGACCGCGTTGCGCCGCTCCGGATGGTCGAAGACCACCCATCCGACGGCGCCTTCCGTCTCGGTGGTGATAAGGCCGCCCATCGCTCAGTCGACCTCGAGGACGACCTTGCCGAAGGCGCCGCGCGCCTCGAGCACGTCGTGAGCCGCGGCGGCCTCCCACAGCGGCATGACGCGATCGACCACGGGCTTGAGCCGTCCCGCCTTCACGTGCTCGAGGATGCCGAAGAGAGATCCCTTCGAGCCCATCGTCGAGCCGAGAACCTCGATCTGCCGGAAGAAGACGTGACGGAGATCGATCTTCGGTTCGTACCCGGCGGTGGCTCCGCACGTGACGATGCGCCCGCCGGCCGCCGTGGCGAGCACGCTCTTCGCCATGACCTCCCCGCCGACGTGCTCGACGACGAGGTCGACACCGCGCTTTCCGGTCAGGCGCTTGGCCTCCGCCACGAAGTCTTGCGAGGTGTAGTTGATGACCTCGTCCGCGCCGAGGGCGCGCGCTCTCTCGCCTTTCGCGTCGGTCCCGGTCGTCGCGATGACGCGCGCGCGGTGGAGCTTCGCGATTTGGATGGCCGCGCTCGACACGCCGCTGCCCGCGGCCTGGACGAGCACCGTCTGCCCCGCGCGGACGCGGCCCTTCTCGACCACCATCTGCCATGCCGTGAGGAACGCGAGCGGGATCGCCGCGGCCTGGGTGAACGGCAAGTCTCCCGGATAGGGCAGGACGTTTGCGTCGGGGATGACGACGTGGCGCGCGTAGCCGCCGCTCGTGTGCTCGCCGAGGATGCCGTACTGCCGGCACAGGTTGTCGGCGCCCGAAAGGCACCGCTCGCAGACCCCGCACGACACTCCGGGACTGACCACCACGCGCTCGCCGACCTTCGCTCCCCTCGCACCGGGCCCGAGCGCGTCGATCTCGCCGGCGATGTCGCTGCCGAGGCGATGCGGATATGCGAGCTTCAGGTTCGGCATCCCGCGCCGGACCCAGATGTCGAGATGGTTGAGGGCCACGGCGCGGACGCGGACGCGCACCTCGCGCGGTCCTGGTTCCGGCAGATCGATCGTCTCGCGGACGAGCACCTCGGGTCCACCGTGGGCGCGAAGGACGACGGCCTCGGTCTCCATTCCGGCCTACGCGATGAGCTCCCGGCTGGAGCGCGACGCGCCATCGACGGGCAGGACGGCGTGCGACAGGCAGAGCGTGAGCAGGACGATCGACCTGTAGACGGCGTGCACGTCGTCCACGTCGACCTCGACCGACGCGCCCGCTTCGCCGCCGGCCTCGCCGTTGAAGCGGGGCTCCAGCGCGGCGTCGACGTGCTGGTGGACGAATGCCAGGACATTGGGCTGTTCGATCGACACGACGTCGTCCAGGTCGAACGGTTCGTCTCCGTGCGCGGCGCGGAGCTCCTCCTCGAGCGTGATGGCCTCCTCGGTCGCCTTGAGCGCGTCGCGGGAGACCTCCCGGAGCCGGGACGCGCCGAATGTCCGCTCGAACGCGAGCCATACGGCGATCGAGAGGAAGTAGCCGAGGGCGAGGGCCGTGTCGTCGAGCGGCTTGGAAAGGATCTGGGAAATGGCGTCCGCCAGCTCCGGCTGCGTCGCCTCGAAGCGGGCGAAGGCTCCATCGAGCTCCTCGCGGGCACGGGACGAGTCGTCCGCCAGCCCGACCTCGATCTTCTCGAGCGTCGCGGCGTCGACGACAGCGTACCGCGGCACGGGGCGAATGGCTGCCCCCCTTACCCACATGATCGAAAAGGATAGCGCACGTCGCGCCGCTTTCGGTGGCCTAACATCGCCCCCCCCGGTCTGCCTCAGCGTCTGCCTCAGCGTCTGCCTCAGCGCTTGCCCCAGCGCTTGCCTCAGCTTGCCTCCTCCCGGTTCAGCTGCGTTCAGCTGCGTTCACCTGCCCGACTCTGCCGCCATCCGCGCGAGCGCACGGGTCGTCCAGCCGACAGCCAGGACGAGCAGGACGCCCATGACGAGGACGCCATGCCCGAGGGGGCTCGAGGCGATCGGCTGAGTTCCGAAGTCGCCGTGGAACTGCGCGTACGTCCCGCTGACGGCGAGCCGCCGGGAGGCGATGGTGAGCCCGGCTACGGCCAGACTCGCTGGCGCCACGAGCATACCGACGACCGGCGCGAAGTGGCGCTTGCGCACCGGCCCGACGACTAGCCAGAAACCCGCCACGACGGCGATGCCGGCGAGGAGCACCAGGCCAAGGTCGACGGCGCTCGGGACGCGGCGCCACGCGACGAGGTAGAGGTAGGCCCAGTCGCCGTGGAATGCGACGAAGTAGCCCACGACGGGTAGCCACACGAGCGCCGCGAACGCGACGACGATCGCGAAGGGACGGGACGCGACGATCGGCCCCTCTTCGCGCGAGAGCTCCGGCGCGGCGACCCACGCGAACGCGACGCCGAGCGCGAGTCCGATGAGGGGCGCGAACGGGATGGGCACGACGGCGTGAGGGTACGCCGTAGCGCCGCCTCGCGTCGACGGGGGGCGGGCGGGTGCTACGCTCGCGAAAGCGCATGGATCTCCGGCGGCTTCGCGACCTCCTCGACCGCGTGGGCCGGGGACAGACTCCCGTCGAGGACGCGCTGACGGAGCTGAAGGATCTGCCCTACGCCGACCTCGGGTACGCGTCCGTCGATCATCACCGGGCCATCCGCCAGGGCGCTCCCGAGGTGATCCTGGCGCACGGGAAGACGCCGGCGCAGGTGATCGGGATCGCCCGGGAGCTCGCCCGGACGGGCCAGAACGTCCTCGTCACGCGGCTGGACGCGGACAAGGCGCCCGCGGTGTGCGCGGCGCTGCCGGAGCTGAAGTACGTCGCGCTATCGCGGACGGCGACCATCGAGCAGGCTCCTGTCCCGGTCCTCGGAACGCGCCCGGTCGCGCTCGTGAGCGCGGGGACGGGAGACCTCCCCGTCGCCGAGGAGTGCGCGGAGACGCTGCGGATGCTGGGGGCCAGCGTCGAGCGGATCTACGACGTGGGCGTCGCAGGCATCCACCGCCTGCTCGACCGGCGCGACGTGTTCGAGCGCGCGAGCGTCGTCGTCGTCGTCGCCGGCATGGAGGGCGCATTGCCGAGCGTCGTCGGCGGGATCGTGGCGGGGCCGGTCATCGCGGTGCCGACGTCCGTCGGATACGGGGTGAGCTTCGGAGGGCTGACGGCGCTCGCCGGAATGCTCTCGAGCTGCGCGTCGGGGGTCGTCGTGTGCAACATCGACAATGGGTTCGGAGCGGGGTTCGCGGCCGCGAGGATCCTGCGGGCGCGCGAGCGGTACTGAGGACACGATGGGGCACGAAGAGGGAGAGGGCGGCGGGCACGGGCACCGCCACGACCACGACCACGACCACGACCACGACCGCGACCGCGACCCCGACCCCGACCGCAACCCTCCCCTCGCCCGCGGTGCCGGCGCCGGCAAGATCCTCTTCCTCGACGCTCCCAGCGGGCTCGCCGGCGACATGATCGTCGCGGCGCTCATCGACATCGGAGTGCCGCGCAACGTGGTCACCGATGCGCTCGGCGGGCTACCCGTCGGGGGGTTTCATGTGCACTTCGGGAGGCGGGTGAAGAGCGGGATCGCCGGGACGTCGTTCGAGGTGCACGTCGAGGGGAAGCAGCCGCAGAGGACGTACGCGACGATCCGCTCGATGCTGGAGGCGAGCGGGCTCGCCGAAGGGGTCAAGCAGCGGGCACAGCGAACGTTCGCGCGGCTCGCGCGGGCCGAGGCGAAGGTGCACCGGACGACGGTCGACGACGTGCACTTTCACGAGGTCGGCGCCGTCGATGCCATCGCGGATATCGTCGGGAGCGCGGCCGCGCTGGACCACCTCGGTGCGGAGCTCGTGGTATCTCCGCTGCCGATGGGTCGCGGGTTCGTGAAGGCGGCCCACGGGACATTGCCGCTCCCCGCGCCGGCGACCGTGGAGTGCCTCGCGGGACTCGCGACGTACGACGCCGGCATCGACTTCGAGCTGGTGACGCCCACAGGGGCAGCGATCGTCGGAGCCCACGCCGCCGGCTCGCAGCGGTGGCCGTCGATGACGCCCGAGGGCATCGGCTGGGGAGCTGGGCAGGCCGACCTCGGGGACCGGCCGAACCTGCTGCGCGCAATCCTCGGCGTGCGGACCGCGACGACGTCAGGGACGGTCGGCGTTCCGGCGGTGACGCACGCCGTCCTCGAAGTAAACGTCGACGACGCGACCGGCGAGCTCGCCGGGAGCTGGATCGAGACGCTGCTCGCGTCGGGCGCCGTCGACGCATGGGCGACGCCCATCACGATGAAGAAAGGACGCCCTGCGCTCACGGTCTCGGCGCTCGCGCCTCTGGAACGAGCCGACGCGATCGCCCACTTGATGCTCCGCGAAACGACGAGCCTGGGCGTGCGCCGGTACCACGTGCTTCGCGAGGAGGCTTCGCGCCGGATCGAGCACGTCGACACGCCCTATGGACGGATCCCGATCAAGGTGGCGGAGAGCCCCTTCGGACCGCCCAGCGCGAAGCCCGAGTTCGATGCGTGCCTCGCGGCCGCCCGAGCCCACGGAGTGCCGGTCCGGCAGGTGCTCGGCGAGGCGGTCCTGGCGTTTGAACGCGCGAAAACAAGCATCCGCCCATGACGGGCGGCATCGTCGTCCGCCGCGCGGCTTCCGGCCGACGATGCTCGAGATGACGCGCGACCGGGAGTGATCAATTCGCTATGCTGCCCGCGCGCACCGGGACAATCGTACAATGGCGCGCGGAAGGCTGGCAGGGGCGACACTATGAGCGCATGCGCGCAATGCGGCACCGTGGCCAAATCCACGGACAAGTTCTGCAATGTCTGCGGCACGCCGCTCGCCCAGCAGGCCCCGCCGGCCGCCGCGCCTGCCCCGCCCGCCTACGGAGCGCCGCCTCAGGCCTACGGCGCCCCCGCCCCCGGCGGTGGCTATGGGGCCCCGCAGCAAGCCTATTCCCCCGGTGGAGGGCCCGCCCGCTGCCAGTTCGGTCACGAGATCGCCCCCGGTGCCAACTATTGCCCTCAGGGGCATCCAATCGCCCTCGACCAGATGCAGTTCGCGGGCGGCACGCCGGGCGCGGCAGGCGGCGGATACGGGCAGTCCCCGGGTCCCGCCTACGCCCCGACGCCGCCTCCGGGTGGCGGCTACGGTGCCGCTCCCCAGCCCGGGTTCGGAGGGCCTCCGGCACATCCAGGGTACGCGCCCCCGCAGCCGCAGTACGCACCCGCGCCGGGGTTCGGCTCACCGGGGGGTCAGCCCGGTTTTCCTGCCGGTCCGGCGGGAGGCTTCGGGCCTCCGGCGGCTCCAGGGCCCTATCCGGGGGCGCCGCCGATGGCTCCTTCGCCTCCCGCGTTCGCCCAGGAGCCTGCGCGCGAGGCCGCGCCGGCGCGGATCCTGCGCGGCTTCGTGGTTGCCTACGGGACGAACGTGTCCGGCGACTTCTGGCCGCTGACGGGTGGGCGCCACGTGGTCGGCCGGCTCGGCAGCGGTGACGGCGTCGACGTTGCGCTGCAGGATCCGACGATCTCCTCACGGCACGCCGCGTTCGTCGTCGACGCGAACGCCTGCACGATCCTCGTCGAGGACACCGGGTCGACCAACGGCACATTCGTGAACGACGAGCACATCGGCTTCAACGGGCGGCGCGACCTGCGCGACGGCGACCGCGTGCGCTTCGGCGGTTACACGACGATCGTGAAGCTCATCGGACGCGTCTAGGACGAGGCAGGTCGCGTCGAGATGCCGCTGCGGTCGCCCTCTCTCCGCCTGCTCGTCCTGCTGACCGCGTTCCTGACCGCCTGGCTCGGAACGGCGGCCGGCGCGCTGGCCGCCCCGGAGGCGCACATCCTGCGGATCGATCCCCGCGCCGGGATGAACGGGAACAAACCGCTCCTGACCACCGTGATCGAGGTCGTCCAGTTCAAGCGCCTGAGCGACGTCCTGCAACCCTGCGCGGGGGTGAGCGGGGCGGGCACCATCACGTGCTGGAGCGAGCAGCTCGAGAAGCCCGGCGCCCTCTGGGAGCCTTTCCCGTTCCCCGAGCAGAACGCGCACCTCCTGGTCAAGGTGACGGGGGAAGACCAGCTGACGAAGTTCGCCGACAAGACCCAGTGGGGCAAGGCGCAGAACCAGGCAAACGTGGGGACGGCGTGGCTCGTGGCGGTGGACGCCGCCAGCAGCATGGGCGGCCGCTTCTCGGACGCGCGCGCCATCGCGCACGAGATCGTCGCGGAGATGCAGCCGAACGATCTGCTCGACCTGATGTTCTTCGACGACGTGCAGGTCGTCCGCGACACGAAGTGGAAGACGTACAAGCAGCGCGGCGATCTGGTCGCCGCCATGAACGAGGTCAAGTCCCCTTCCCCGTCGCACGGACGCGACCGCGCGCTCTTCTCCGAGATCAAGACGATGACGCAGGACGCGTTCGGCTCGCTCGGAAACTCGGATCAACCCGATGCCGTTCCGCTGCACCAGGCGATGGTGCTCCTCTCCAACGGGGCGGGACGCGGCGATCCCGAGAGCGCGAGCCCGAGCGCCGACGTCTTCCACCAGTACCTGGACCAGGGCCGGTTCCCCGCGGAGAACACGTCGCTACCGAAGACGCCGCTGCCGGTGGTCTCCATCTGGCTCCCGGCTGCGGCGAACTTGGTGGAGAACATCTACCGCAACAACGAAGCGCAGTTCATGCAGTCGCTCGCGAACCCCGAGATCGGCGGGTTCTTCGACATCGTTCAGGCCGGGCAGGGCGACGCGAAGGCCAAGACGATCATCGGCCTCGTGCGCGCCCGCTTCAACGCGATGTGGCTCGTCCACTGGACGATGAGCTGCATCAACCCGAGCGTCGACCAGTCGTTCAACCTGGTGTTCGAGAACACGCACCCGATGATCACCCCCGACGGGACGTTCAAGGAGGTCCCGATCGGGCTCGATCCCACGCAGTGGCCGCTCGACGTGGACGTGCAGAAGACGCTGACTGCGGCGCAGGACAACCCGCTCTACCCGGGCGGCCAGTTCACGGTCTACGGGGACTTCTGCTGGAGCGGCGACAAGCAGCGCGCGGAGGCGTACTTCATCCCCGCGGGGACGAAGCCGAGCCCGCAGCAAGCGAACAGCCGCGACCCGGCGGTCGCGAAGAAGGCGATGCAGCAGCTCCAGGCGGAGCACATGCTCGGGACTGCCGTGACGGCGGGCGACACCTACGTCACGTTCAACGTGCCCGACGACGCGAAAGTGATCGAGGGGACCGGGGACAACGCGGTGGCGCGAGTCGTCGTGTACGACAATAGGGCGCACCGCGCGTCCTCGGTCGACGAGAAATCGGTGCTGTCGCTCAAGGCGACGAAGAAGCCGCTATCCCTGACGCTCATCGCCGGGATCGCCGGCCTATTCGTCGTCATCGTCCTGCTCGTGATGGTGCTCGTGCGTGGAGGAGGGGGCGGTCGCCGGCGCGGGGGAGGACCGCCAGCGGCTCCGCCGAACATGGGCCCGGGCTACGGTCCCCCGCCAGGTGGCTACGGGGCCCCTCCGGGCGGCCCGGGCGGCTACGGACCACCGCCGGGTGGATACGGGATGCAAGGCAATGACCCCGCGGGCGCGGCGGGACCGGCTCAGGGCTTCGGCGGCGTGGCATCGCAGCCGCTCTTCGCGATGGCGGCGCAGCCACCGCCGCCTCGTCCCACGCCGCCGACGAGCTTCGAGGCCGTCCAGGCCAACCCCGGACCGCCACCGGTCGTCGAGATGCCGTGTCCCGCCTGCGGCATGACGATGATGGCCACACCCGGGCAGCCATCCGTGTGCTTCTCCTGCGGCCAGCCGTTGCCCGGCGACGCGGCGAACGGAGGTGGGGGCGGCGGCGCTCCCTCGTTTCCAATCACGGACGCCATGAACGCGCGACCCCTCGTGACGCCGACGGGTGCCGCCGGGTCTCCCTATGCGTCTCCCAACGCGGCCCGACCCTCGAGCGGAGCGACGATCCGTGGCTCCGCGGGCCAGTTCACGATCCGGGCGGGTGCCGAGGTCCGCGTGGGCAGGGATCCCGCCGCCTGCTCGATCTTCCTCGGTGAGCCTCGCGTCAGCGGCGTGCACGCGACGCTCAAGTTCGAGGAGGGGCGCCTCTTGGTGCGCGACGAGACGTCGAACAACGGGACGTGGGTCTCGGGAGCGCGCATCGCGCCGGGCACGTGGACCGCCTTGACGATCGGGACGCCGCTCCGATTCGGTCCGGTCGAGTTCACCGTGCAGCTCGACGGGTGACGCAGGATCCCATGCAACCGGCGCTCCCGCTCCCGGCCGTGGAGTACGCGGAACGATCCGATCCGGGCCGCGATCCCGAGAAACAGATCAACGAGGACGCGTGCGGCCACCGCGAGACGAGGTTCGGCCACCTGTGCGTCGTGTGCGACGGCATGGGAGGGCACGCGTCCGGACGGGAGGCCGCGGAGCTGGCGCTGGCCGCGATCTTCGAGATCTTCGAGAAGGCGACGGACGGCACGCCTCCGGCGCACGTGCTGCGCGCGGCCATCGAGGAGGCGAGCCGCCGCGTTCACGTGATGGCGACGAGCGAGGTCGCGCTGGGAAGGCCCGGATCCACCGTCGTCGCGATCCTCCTTCACCCGGGCGGAACCGAGGTGGGCCACGTCGGCGACAGCCGCGCATACCTCGTGCACGAGGGGCGGATCTCGCGAATCACGCGGGACCACTCGATCGTGCAGGAGCTCGTCGACCACGGTCTGCTCACGCTCGATCAGGCGTCGCGTCATCCTGACGCCAACCGCATCACGCGCGCGCTGGGAATGGCCCCCGAGGTGGAGGCCGAGCTGAGACCCGAGCCCGTGCCTCACGTCGCCGGGGACACGCTCCTGCTCTGTTCGGACGGGCTGTGCGACATGGTCGAAGATCCGGAGATCCTGTCCATCGTCCAGCGGGAGACCGCGGATCGAGCGGCGAGCGCGCTCGTCGATCTCGCGAACGAGCGCGGAGGGCACGACAACATCACCGTGGTCGTGCTGCGACCGAGTGAGAGCGCGGTCTCCGCCCATCCCCCGGAGGCGGAGGCGCCACCGCTGACGAAGACGGCCGAGATGCCGGCGTTGCAGGCGCCCCAAGCGCTGCCGCCCACCCTGGTGGACGCTCCCCCTGGAGCCACCGAGCCGCCCGCGCCCGTCTCGCGGGAGCTCGAGCCGACGCCGCCGCCGCCCGACTCCGCGTTACCCGCCGCGCGGACCCAGAGCCCGATGGTCGTCGCGGCGGTCACGCTCGCGTTCGTCGCGGTGACGCTCCTCGGCGCAGTGCTGGTCCTGCATGTCTCCGACCGTCGAGGCAAGCGCACCATCAGCTCCTCGGCGAGCGCTCCCACGCCGGACGCCGCGCCCGTCGACGCGGGCGGCGGCGGGCCCACGCCGCTGGTCCCCGAGAGCGTCGTGGTACCCGTCGCGAGCGCACAGTCCGCGACGTCGATCCCACCGCTCGAGGCCACGCCTCCGACGCGACGGAAGAGGAAACGGTAGGATGTGCCCCATGCCGCGCCTCGGCGTCCTCGCGCTCGTGGCCCTGACGCTCGCGGCACCCTCCGGCTGCCGGCGCTCGAGGCACTCCCGCGTCACGTCATTCACGCCTCCTCCGCTGCCCGCGGGCTTCGTCGAGCGAAGCGGAAGCGGCTGGCGTGTCGACGTCCCATCGACGTGGAGGGACGTCGCGCAGAAGGACGTCGCGGTGTGGGCCGTCGCCGACCCGCAGACAGCCGACGACTTCCACGCGAAGGTCTTCGTCCTGACCGAGCCGTTCGTGGCCGACTCGTACGACTACGCCCAGGCGAGCGAGGCGGGCTTGCGCAAGGACGCGCGCGCCACTGTGGACGTATCGCGCGAGGACGTCGTGGACGGCGACCCGACCCTCGTGATGGAGACGCGCTGGGCATCGGGCCCGTCGTCGGCCGTCCCGTACCGCACGATGCAGACGGCCCTTTCGTCGCGGGGCACCGGGTATGTGGTCACGTGCGCGATCTCGGCCAGCGCCTTCGAGCGGTACCGGTCGACGTGCGAGGCGGTCGTGCGCTCCTTCGCCGTCGAGCGTTGAGGGGGGGGGTGGCGCACCCCGAAGGTGCTCACGGGGATTGGGTGGTAAGCTGGCGCGCGATGAAAAACGCCGGGAATCTCCTCGCAAGATGCGCGTGTCTCGTGGGCGTGCTCGCCGGCAGCGGGTGCGCGGGGCTGCACCTGACGACGATCAAGGCCTCCCAGCAGAGGCCGAGCAACGTCGCCGTGTATTTCAGGGTAGAGACGAGAGGTGGCGATCCCATCGGGGGCCTGACGGCCGACCAGTTTCGCATCTACGAGGACGATCAGCTCGTCTCGCAGTACGAGAGCAAGCAGACGATCCTGAATCCCGAGGTCACCGCCGTTCACTACACGCTGCTCCTCGTCGACATGAGCGGCAGCATCACCGAGAGCGGGACGGGGGACACGCTGGTGCAGGCGGTCGGAACGTTCGGCGGGCACGTCGAGAAGCAGCAGAAGGTGGGGATCTACGCGTTCGACGGCAGCCCCGACCTTTACCCCATCGTCCCGTTCACGGATCAGCCGGGAAACGCGAAGGCGGGCGTCCAGCAGCTCTCGACGTTCAAGCCGAAGGACCCGAGCACCAACCTGAACGGCGCCATCGTGAAGGCGCTCGACGAGCTCGACAACTCGCTCGGGAAGGCCACGCAGCCGCTCAAGTTCGGCACGCTCGTCGTGTTTACCGACGGTAGCGACCGGGCGAACCGAGTTCCGGCGGCGACGATGCGTCAGCACGTCAAGGAGAAGCCGTTCGACGTCTTCGCCATCGGCCTCGGCGCCGAGCTCAAACAGCCGCAGCTCGAGGAGATCGGCAAGAGCGGCACGGCAATGGCGACCGACAAGGGAGCGATCGTCAAGGCGTTCGACGACGTCGGAGCGAAGGTCGAGGCACGGACGAAGAGCTATTACCTCCTCTCGTACTGCTCGCCCTCGCGCGCGGGCAAGCACGCGGTGCGTGTGGAGGCCGTCTACAAGACGCCGCAGGGCTCGGAGCAGACGGGGGGCCTCGAGAGCGACTTCGACGCGACAGGGTTCGCTCCGGGGTGCGACCCGAATACGCCGCCGAACTTCGACGTGACCAAGGGTGACGCGCTCGTGGCAGGACCGGCGGAGAAAGAAAAAGAAAAAGAAAAGGAAAAGGAAAAGGAGAAGAGCGACAAGGCGGACAAAGCGGAGAAGAAGGTCGCGAAGCCCGAGCCGAAGGCCGAGGGAAAGGCGGCGCCTGCTCCGCCTGTCCAGAAAGCAGCGCCGAAGCTGCCGCCCCCGCCACCGCCCGCGGCGGCTGCTCCCCCCCCGCCTCCGGAGACGGCGCCTCCGCCCGCGCCGCCGAAGCAGCAGCAGGATTTCAATCCGTAGGGGCGCGGGCCGACCCCAACCCCCGCGCCCCCGGGCTATCGATTCTCCAAGCCCGGTCCCCTCGCATCCTCGCAGCAGCGGAAGCCCGTCGAGTAGTCGTAGTGCGACTCGGGGTGCGCCGTCGTCCGGTAGTAACACCCGTCGCCGTTCAGGTGCGTGTCGAGGTAATAGCCGCCCTGGAAGGTGCCGTCGGGATCGTCGACCCACTCGTGCAGGTTGCCGACCATGTCGAAGATCCCGTACTCGTTCGTGCACCCCTCGCGTTCCCCGGTGCGGGCAAGCGTCCCCTCGAGCTGGTTCAGCCGCGGATCGATCATGTTCCCACCGTGACCCCACATCCACCGATGCTCGGGCCTGCCGTCCAGCTGCGGGTTGAAGTAGCGCATCGCGCTCCGCCCGTTGTCGTTGCACCGGCCCACCTGGCGCTTGTTGCCGTAGGGGAACACCGTCTTTCTGGGCCCCATGCACGCGTTCTTCCACTCGTCGGGCTGGCATAGCCGCTTGCCGCTCCGCTCGCAGGCCGCCTTCGCCTGCAGCCCGCTGATGTACCCCTGAGGAAAGACGCCCGGCACGCTGATCGAGCGCACGACCGTGCCCGCCGGCAGAACGGCGTAGTAAGGCCAGGGCCGCTCTTCCCCGTCGGAACGCACCTCCACCAGCGACGCCTCGTACCGATCGACGCAGGTCACGCGTCCGGACGAGCGCGGAACAGCCGCCATCTCTGCCGGGCAGGTCGCCCGCGCGGAGTCCGTCTCGGCAGAGGCGACCAGCGACGCGGCCAGGAGCTGGAAGAACAGCACTCCCTTCTACGGCTATCCCAAGCGGGCGCCTGCTGGGAACCCCTTTTCGACGCCGTCCGGGGTAGAGTATGTGGATGTCGGCCCCCCTTGCGTCGCCAGCGCCGACGCCTGAGTCGGCGTCCAGGGTAGGGCTCGTGCTCGCGGGAGGCTCGGCCCGCGCCGCGTACGAGGTCGGAGTCGTTCGCTACATCCTCGAAGACGTGGCGCGGGCGCTCGGCCAAGACGTCCCCATCGACGTCATCTCCGGGACATCCGCCGGAAGCATCAACTCGGTCATGCTGGCGGCTCACGCCGACAAACCGTCGGCGCGCGCCGCCATGCTCGCCAACCGGTGGACGGATCTCAAGCTCGATCAGGTCGTTCGCCCCTCGACCGTGGAGATCCTGAGGCTCATGGCGCGCCTCGTCGGCCGCGCGCCCGGCACCGATTCGCGCTCTGGCAGACGCGGCGGTGTCTTTGATCCGAGCGGCGTCGAGCAGATCGTCCGGGACGCGGTCCATTTCCAGGACATCGGCAAGCACATGCAGGCGGGGCGGCTCGCCGCGCTGTCGATCTCGACCACCCACGTGGCGAGCGGCCGCACCGTCGTGTTCGTGCAGCGCCGCGAGGGAG
>Ga0209415_10008022_pt1 | contig 18330 bp, 16 predicted proteins | sample PeaSoiSIISIP2007_FD_187696 | JGI IMG/M metagenome (GOLD analysis project Ga0209415, IMG submission 187696) | Peat soil microbial communities from Weissenstadt, Germany - SII-SIP-2007 (SPAdes) (version 2) | ecosystem: Environmental > Terrestrial > Soil > Wetlands > Peat | place: Germany...
ATGAGCGAGACGTAGTTCTGCGTCTCGGATGGATTGGTGATGAGGACGAGGTGCTGGGCCGGATCGTAGGAGAGCTCATCGGCCCGGCAGGTGCCGCCCGTGCTGATGTCCGCGGCCAGGCTCCCGGATCCGGGCGAGGTGAGCGTGAACACCCGCACCGAGCTGTTGCCGTCCCCCGCCCACACCTGGTTCGAGCCCCCCACGGTGAGCGACAGCAGTCCGTCTGGCCCGCCGCCGCCGATCGGGCCGCAGGCCGCCGCGCCATGGCCGAACGACACGAAGAGGCCCTGTCCGAAGGTCCCCTCGTCGGTGAAGGTCTTGGCATCGATCGCCTCGATGCCGGACTGATCGGCGAGGTAGACGGTCGGCTTGCCGAACGGGGTCCCGTACCAGGTGAGGTCGTAGAGTCCGAAGTTCGCCGGCTTGACCGTGGCGATCCTGTGCACGGGGGACGTCGCCGCGACCGCCAGGCCGCCACCGGTCAGCGCGACACCACCGGCCAGTCCGAGAACGGCCACGGACGCCCGCAGCCAGCGCTGACTCATGGCGTTCCCCCTAACGATTGGCCGTCGGACCAACTCGCGGAATGCTACCGGTGGGCCGACCGAGCATCTCCTGAGGGGCCGCGGCGGGCGGACACGGCGCGGCCGCGACTGGCGCCCCACCTCGTCCCGTCAGGAGAACGGGATCGAGCTGTACTCGGCCAGCTTGTGCAGCGGATGGATGGCGTCGATCTTGCGGATGGTCCCCGAGCGCGAGCGCATGACCAGGGACTCGGTGGTCGCGCCGTTCTCGAGGTAGCGGACGCCGCGCAGGAGGTCGCCGTCGGTGATGCCGGTGGCAGCGAAGAAGCAGTTGTCGCCGCGCACGAGGTCGTCGGTCGTGAGCACCGCGGTCAGGTCGTAGCCGGCGTCGTTCGCCGCCCGGCGCTCGGCGTCGTCGCGGGTCCAGAGTCGGCCCTGGATCTCCCCGCCCATGCACTTCAATGCCGCCGCCGCCAGCACGCCCTCGGGAGTGCCGCCGACGCCGAAGAGCACGTCGGCACCGGACATGTCGGAGCGCCCGGTGGCGATGGCCGCGGCCACGTCGCCGTCGGTGATGAGGCGGATCCGGGCCCCCGAGGCGCGCACCTCGCTGATCAGGTCCTCGTGACGGGGGCGATCGAGGATCACGGCGGTCAGGTCGCGCACCGGCTTGCCGAGCGCGTTGGAGAGCGCGTGGAGGTTCTCGGTGGGCGATCGAGTGATGTCGACCGACCCCTTGCCCCGCGGCCCGACGGCCAGCTTCTCCATGTACACGCAGGGACCGGGATCGAACATGGTCCCGCGCTCAGAGACGGCGATCACGGCCAGCGCCCCGCCGCGCCCGAGCGAGGCCAGGTTGGTGCCGTCGATCGGGTCGACCGCGATGTCGGTCATGGGGGGCGAGCCGTCTCCGATCCGCTCGCCGTTGAACAGCATCGGCGCGGAGTCCTTCTCGCCTTCGCCGATGACGACGACCCCGTCCATGGAGATGGTGGAGAGGACCACCCGCATCGCGTTGACGGCCGCCTCGTCGGCCCCCTCCTTGTCGCCGCGCCCCATCCAGCGGCTGGCGGCCATGGCCGCCGCCTCGGTGACCCGCACCAGCTCGAGCGCCAGGTTCCGGTCGGGGGCTTCGCCGTGCGTCACCACTGGCCTCGACGATAGTGGGCGATACTGGGGCGGTGGACCGGCTCGTGATCCGTCCGAACGGCCCACTGTCGGGCACCGTTCGGGCGGGTGGCGCGAAGAACTCCGCGCTCAAGCTGATGGCGGCGTGCCTGCTCGCCGAGGGCCGGCACGTCCTGGTAAACGTCCCGCAGATCCTCGACGTCGAGATCATGGCCGAGATGCTGACCGCGCTCGGTGCCACCGTCAGCCGCTCGGCGACGGGTGACCTGGTGGTGGACTCGCCGGCCACCCAGGACCTCGTGCCCGAGGCCCCCTACGAGCTGGTCGAGCGCATGCGGGCCTCCGTGGTGGTGCTCGGGCCGTTGCTCGCCCGCTGCGGTCGGGCTCGGGTCTCCATGCCCGGTGGCGACGACTTCGGCTCTCGCCCCATCGACTTCCACGTGAACGGGCTGGCGTCGATGGGCACCCACTTCGAGACCGTGCACGGTTTCGTCGACGGCCAGGTCCGCACCGGGGGCGACCGGGGGCGCCTGGTCGGCACCCACATCGTCCTCGACTACCCGAGCCACACCGCGACCGACAACCTCATGATGGCGGCCACCCTCGCCAAGGGCACCACGGTCATCGAGAACGCGGCCCGCGAGCCCGAGGTCCGCGACCTGGCCGACTACCTCACGGCCATGGGCGCCACCGTGCGCGGGGCCGGCACGGCGCGCATCGAGGTGGAGGGAGCCGACGTCCTCCATCCGTCGTCGCACACGGTCATCCCCGACCGGGTCGTCGCCTGCACCCTCCTGTGCGCCACCGGCCTGGCCGGAGGCGAGGTGACCGTCGAGGACGCTCGCTACGACCACATGGAGATGGTGCTGCGCAAGCTGACCGACATCGGCGTCGGGATCGACCAGACCCCCGACGGGATCCGGGCCCGGTCGGGGCACCCGCTGCGCTCGGTCGACGTGGCCACGTTGCCCTATCCGGGCGTGGCCACCGACTACAGCCCGCTGCTCGTCGCGATGCTGGCCGTGGCCGACGGGGTCTCCATCGTGACGGAGAACTTCTTCCAGGGCCGCTTCCGCTATGTCGACGAGCTGCGGCGCATGGCGGCCGACATCCGGACCGAGGGCCACCACGCCGTCGTGCGCGGCGTGCCTCGACTCTCGGGCGCCCGAGTGCGCGCCCCCGACATCCGCGGCGGCGCCGCCCTCGTGCTGGCCGGCCTGGTGGCCGAGGGCGAGACCGAGGTGGAAGGGGCCAGCCACATCGACCGCGGCTACCAGGACCTCCCCGGCGTCTTGCGGTCGCTCGGGGCCCGGGTGGAGCGCCGGTGAGCCCGGCCATCTCCCCGAGCGCCCAGCCGGGGGACGAGGTGGGCGCGCGACGGCGGTCGAGCGACCCGACTGAGCTGTTCGACGCGGCCCGGCGGGGGGAGCGTGGCGCGCTGGCCCAGCTCCTCTCGATGGTCGAGCGGGGCGGCGAGGCGGCCCGCACCGTCGCGCGGATCGGCTACCGCGCCGCCCCGCCCTACTCGGTGGGGCTGACCGGCGCGCCCGGGGCGGGGAAGTCGACGCTCTGTGACCGCCTGATCAGCGAGGCACGCGGGGGCTGGCCGACCGACGGCGGGCCGCCCGAGCCCGTCGACCAGGTCGCGGTCCTGGCCATCGACCCGACCTCGCCGTTCAGCGGCGGTGCGATCCTCGGGGATCGCATTCGCATGCAGGGCCATGCGACCGACGCCAGCGTGTACATCCGGTCGCTGGCGACCCGCGGCCATCTGGGCGGCCTGGCCCTCTGTGTGCCCGACGCGCTGCGGGTGCTCGGTGCCGCCCTCCTGCCGCTCGTCCTGGTCGAGACCGTGGGCGTCGGTCAGATGGAGGTGGAGGTGGCCTCCGCCTGCGATACGACCGTCGTGGTCGTCACCCCGGGCTGGGGCGACTCGCTGCAGGCCAACAAGGCCGGGCTGCTCGAGGTCGCCGACCTCTTCGTGATCAACAAGGCCGACCGAGCGGGTGTGGAGGAGGCCCGGCGGGACCTGCGCCAGATGCTGGAGCTGTCGGCGCTGGGCGGGTGGCGCCCCCCGATCGTGGCCACGGTCGGGACCGACGGTCGCGGGCTGGCCGAGCTCTGGGCCGAGATCGCCAGGCACCGGGCCTTCCTCACCGAGAGCGGGCTCCTCGGCCGCCGGCGGGCGGCTCGCCTGGACGACGAGCTGCGCCGAGTCCTGGCCGTCCGGTTGGAGGCACGGGTGGCCGCCCTCGTGGCCAGCCCCACCTTCGCCGGCGTGCTCTCGGCCGTGACGGAGGGCGCCCTCGACCCCTACGAGGCGGCCGACCGACTCTTGGCCGACTCCGGCGGGGAGTGAGGACTCGTTCGTCGGGTACCGTTCAATGGATGTCGAACTCGCGGTCCGACCGGGGGTGGCACCGCGCCCGGGGTGACCTGTGAACGATCCCCGGCTGCGCCCACCGCCCATCGATGGTCCCGCCGACCCGACGCGTCGGTGGTTCCAGCACGCCGTCTTCTACGAGGTGCTGCTGCGCGGCTTCTACGACGCCAACGACGACGGCGTGGGCGACCTCCAGGGGCTGCGGGCGAAGCTCGACTACCTGCAGTGGCTCGGCATCGACTGCGTGTGGTTGCTGCCCTTCTACCCCTCGCCCCAGCGCGACGGCGGCTACGACATCAGCGACTTCTTCAACGTCCACCCGGACTACGGGACGCTGGAGGACCTCCAAGAACTGCTCCGCGACGCCCACCAGCGCGGCATCCGGGTCGTGGCCGACCTCGTCATGAACCACACGAGCGACCTGCACCCCTGGTTCATCGAGTCGCGCTCGTCGCGCACGAATCCCAAGGCCGACTGGTACGTGTGGAACGACGACGACCAGCGCTGGCCGGAGGCCCGGGTGGTCTTCACCGACGTGGAGCGGTCCAACTGGACCTGGGACGACGCCCGCCAGCAGTACTACTGGCACCGCTTCTACTCCCACCAGCCCGATCTCAACTACGAGAACCCCGAGGTCGCCGAGACCATGGTCGACCTGGTGCGGTTCTGGCTGGACGTCGGGTTCGACGGCTTCCGCCTCGACGCCGTGCCCTACCTCTTCCAGCGCGACGGGACGGCCGGCGAGCACCTGCCCGAGACCCACTCCTACATCCGTCGGATCAGGAAGCACCTGGAGGCCGAGTACCCCGGGCGCGTCCTTTTGGCCGAGGCCAACGGCTGGCCGGCGGACGTGGCCGACTACTTCGGCAACGGGGACGAGTGCCACCTGTGCTTCCACTTCCCCCTCATGCCTCGACTGTTCATGGCGGTGCGCCGCGAACAGCGCTATCCGGTGACCGAGATCCTGAGCCAGACGCCCGAGATCCCCGACGGCTGCCAGTGGGCCATCTTCTTGCGCAACCACGACGAGCTCACGTTGGAGCAGGTGAGCGACGAGGACCGCGACTACCTGTTCTCCGAGTACGCCAAGGACCCGCGCATGAAGCGCCACATGGGCATCGGCCGACGGCTGGCCCCGCTCCTCGACGGCGACCGCCGGCTGGCCGAGCTGCTCTACGCCCTCGTCCTGTCGCTCCCCGGCAGCCCGGTCATCTACTACGGCGACGAGCTCTTGATGGGCGACAACATCTACCTGGGTGACCGCGATTCGGTGCGCACCCCCATGCAGTGGTCGCCCGACCGCAACGGCGGCTTCTCCAAGGCCGACTTCGCCCAGCTCTACCTGCCCCCGCTCATGGACCCCGTCTACGGGTTCAGCGCGGTCAACGTGGAGGCCCAGCAGCGCAACCCGGGGTCGTTCCTGCACTGGCTGCGCGGCATGCTGCTCCACCGCCGGTCGCTGCCCATGCTGGGCGTGGGCTCGATGGACCTCCTCGACTGCCCTAATCCGTCGATCCTCGCCTACGTCCGGGCCGGTGAGGTGGCCGACCTGGCGATCTCGCCGGAGGGCCGGCTGCCGGGGACGGCCCCCGAACCGACCGGCAGCCCGCTGGTTGTCCCCACCTGGGAGTCCTGGGAGGAGAGCGCGCGTTCGGTCGTCACCCCGCCGGCCGGAGTGGTCGCCCCCGACCTCGTCTCTTTGGGCCGGCGCCACCAGACGGTGCTGTGCGTGCACAATCTCAGCCGCTTCGCCCAGCCTGCCGAGCTGCACCTCGCCCGCTGGGCCGGGCTGACCCCCGTCGAGGTGCTGGGGCGGGTGCCGTTCCCGCCGATCGGCGAGGAGCCCTACACCGTCTCGCTCGGCCCCTACGGCTATCTGTGGTTCGAGCTCGTCGACCGGGCCCCCGGGCCGGAAGGGGGAGCGGGATGACCGGGACCATGCTCGATCTGAGCGCGACCCGCCAACAGTCGCTGGCCAAGCTGATCAGCGCCTGGCTGTCCCAGCGAGGGGTGACCGAGGACGCCCCGGCCGTCGTGCGCGAGGTGGAGATCCTGGTGCCCGGCCGGCCCGGGGTCCTCGACGTCTTGGCCGAGGTGGGCGGCCGCACCGCCCACGCGGTCCTCGGTCTGCACTCCCCGGGGGCCGAGCCCCGGTCGATCGGCGGCGGGGACGACCCCGGGCTCGGCCAGTTCGAGGACGAGGCGGGCCCCTGCCTGGTGGTGGACGCGCTGCGCGACGCGGAGCTGGCACCGCTCGTGCTGAGCACGGTCACCGGTGATCCGGTGCCCGAGGTCCTCTCGGTGGGCGGCGACGGGGGCGGGGTGGTGCTGTCCTTCACCGACGGGCGCTCGCTGACCGTGTTCCCCTGGGTGACCGACGGTCCCCACCCGGGCATCGAGATGCTGGTGGCGTTGGACGAGGCGGGCTTCAACCACCTGGCGGCGCCGGTCGCGCTCTGGCGGCGCGGCGGGCGCGACCTCGGCCTCGTCCAGGAGCTGCTGGTGGGCAGCGCGGCCGGCTGGGCACTGGCGCTCACCTCGCTACGCGACCTCTTCGGCTCGGGCTGCGCCCCCGAGGACGCGGGCGGTGACTTCGCCTTCGAGGCCCGCTCGCTCGGCACGATGACGGCGCGCATGCACCTCGCGCTCGACCGGGCCTTCGGGCGCCGCAGCGGCCAGATCGCCGATTGGGCGGCGACGGCGCGCGCCGCGCTGGAGGCGCACGACCCGGCCTGGCTGCGGGCGCCCGGCGCCCTCGAGGCGATGGCGGCGCTGCAGCGGATCGACGCCCGGGCGGCCGTCATCCGCACCCACGGTGACTTCCACCTCGGGCGGACGGCTCGCACCGACCAGGGCTGGGTCGTGGCCGACTGCCTGCCGGCCGGCTATGCGGCCGGCTCCGACGAGCCGAGCTGGCGCTCGCCCCTGGCCGACGTGGCCGACATGGCGTGGTCGTTCCACCACGTGGCGGCCACCGCCGTCTCCGAGCGGGATCAGCTCGGTCGAGCCGAGTTCGTGCGGCTGGCCGGCGACTGGGAGGCCCGCAACCGCCGGGCCTTCCTCGGCGGCTACCTGGCCACGGCCGGGATCGGGGGCCTGGTGCCGCCCGACCGCGACGTCGTGCGGAACCTGGTGGCCGTCTTCGAGCTGCAGCGGGCCGCCTTGCGGGCGGGGCAGTCGAGGCGCTGACCGCCACGCCTCGGCGTGGCCGGATCGCTGGTTAGCCGGCCGGGACGCGCACCCGCAGCTCCTCGGCCGCGGCCTCGGGGGGCACGATGTTGATGGCCACGCCGGTCCCGAGCTCGAACCCCGCCCGGGTGGTGGCCTTGGGCCAGACGTGCGCGTGCCAGTGGAACGGGGCGTTCACCCGGTAGGGGGCGGAGTGGAAGACGATGTTGTACGCCACGTCGCCGATCTGGTCGCGCAGGTTGGCGAGGCAGGTGCGCAGCGCCCGTCCCACGGCGACCAGGTCCTCGGTCGGGCTGGTGTAGAGGTGCGGGCTGTGGCCGCGCGGCACCAGCAGCATCTCGTAGGGGACGGCGCTCCAGAACGGGCAGACGACGACCACGCGATCGTCCGCGTAGGCGATGCGGTGGCCCGCCCCCTCCTCGGCGTCGACCGTCGTGCAGAGGAGGCAGCTGTCGGCGAAGCGGGCGAAGCGGGCCTGCTCCTCGGCCAGCTCGCGCGGGACGAAGGACATGCCGAGCAGCTGGCCGTGCGGGTGGGCGAGGGAGGCGCCGGCCTCTCGCCCGTAGTTCACGATGGCCTGGCTGTAGCGCAGGTACGGCGCCTGGGAGTGCTCCTCGATGCGGTCGCGCAGCGCCGCCATCACGAGTCCGGCCTGCTCGTCGGAGAGCATCGACCACGAGGCGTCGTGCTCGGGGGACAGGATCAGGACCTCGTGGATCCCGCCGGCGGTGGCCTGGGTGAACACCGGGCCCCGGTTGGCGACCACGAACGGCTCGTCGCCCTCGAACGCCGGGTAGAGGTTCGGGACCACCCGGACCAGCCAGGCGCCGGTCGGCCCGTAGGTCTCGAGGGCCGGCGCCGTGGCTTCCTCGTTGCCCGGACAGAAGGGGCAGGGCCTCGAGCCGTCGTCCAGGACCGGGGTGCCCGGCTGGGGGAAGGCGAAGGGGCGCTCCGCCCGGTTGGTGGAGACGACCACCCAACGACCCGACAGGGGGTCGAGGCGCAGCTGGGTCTTGGTGCTCTCCGAGCTCACCGGTGACTCCGATCGGGCGCAGGAGCCGTCCGGTCCGCCGGCTCCGTGGCCATTGCTTTCACGTGTCCCACGGTATCGCTCTGACAAGGGGAGTCGGCGCGACCGCGCCCGCCTTGCGCCGGCCGGTCGCCCGCCCGCCCGCCGGCCGCCCCGGGGAGGGCGCCCGGGCGGCTCGCCGGGGCGAGCCAGAATGCTCGCATGCTGACCGGGTGGGGGGCGCTGGCCGGTGGCGTCCCGCCCGGTCATCGGCTCGGCCCGGGGTTCGACCTCTTGCTGGTGGCCCACGTGGCGTGCGTGATCGTGGGGCTGGGGGCGATCGCGGTGAGTGGTGTCCAGGCCGTGCGGGTGCGGCGCGTGGCGCACGGGACGCCGGTCCCGCCTGCGCTCCTGCGCTACTTCGGGCCCGGCCCCAACTGGGTGGGGCGGACCCTCTTCGGCGTCCCCATCTTCGGGTTCGCCCTGCTTGGCGCGTCGGGCGGCTCCTTCCGCCTCGGTGACGACTGGGTGGTGCTCGGGCTCGTGCTGTGGGGGGTGGCCGCCCTCTGTGCCGAGGGCCTGCTGTGGCCGGCGGAGCGGCGGGTTCAGCGCGCCCTGGCCGAGCCCGCCGGGCCCGCGGCACCCGACTGGCGCCGGGCCGCCGGGCGGATCGGCGCGGTCTCCGGGTTGCTGGTCGCGGTGCTGCTGACCGCGACGGTGCTCATGGTGGCCCAGCCCTAGCGGTCGGAGGGTCGAACCCGACGGGGCGGGCCGCCCGAAGGCCCGGCCCTACCGTTGCCTGCGACGAGGCGCCGGCACCAGCCCGACCGTCTCCGCCAGCAGGGCGCGGGCCCGATCGAGGTCGCCCTCGCGCACGAGCGAGGGCAGCGGACCGTCCAAGAGCGCGGCCCAGTCGACCGCATTCGTCGGCCGGCCGGCCGCCATGAGACGGTGGCGGGTCTCTTCCAACAGCTCGGCCAGGGGGCCAAGGCCCTCCCCGAGGGTGTCACCCACCCGTCGACGGAGCCAGCTGGCCAACGCCGGGCTGGCGCCGCCGGTCGACACCGACACCGACACCGATCCGTCGCGGTGCACCGAGGGGAGGATGAACGTGCAGCGAGTGGCGTCGTCCGCGCTGTTGACCCACACGCCGGCGGCCTCCGCGTCTGCCGCGACGGTCCGGTCGATCTCGGGTCGCCCCGTGGCGGTCACGACGAGTCGGTAGTCGCCGGCCTCGCGAGCGTCATACGGCCGCCGTTCGACCCGCACCGAGCCCGGTCCCTCGCTCGTCGCCAGGTCGTCGATGGCCGGGTCGACCTCGGGTGCCACGACGGTGACGAGCGCGCCGCACCGGTGCAGCTCGCGCACCTTGCGGGCGGCCACCGGCCCGCCCCCCACCACCAGGCACCGCCGGCCCTCGATGCGGAGCACCACCGGGTACATCGGCACCGGGGAGGGCACGGGCGCCTCAGCCGGTCGCCGCGGACTCGGAGACCAGCTCGGGTGGGCCGACCATGCCGGCGGCGACGGTGATGTTCGTCGCCTCGTCCACCAGCACGAAGCTGCCGGTGATGCGGTTCCGGCGGTAGGGGTCGACGGCGAGTGGCGTGGCGGTGTGGAGCCGGACGACGCCGATCTCGTTGTCGACGAGCTGGTCGACGGCCACCAGGTGCAGCTCGTTCACGTCGAGCCGGGCGCTCACCTCGGTCACCCGAGCCGGGGTCACCCGCGTCGTGTGCTTGACCCGCAGGCGGTCGCCGGCCCGCAGCGGTCGCTCGCCGAACCAGCAGACGGTGGCCTCGAGCTCCGTCGTCACCTCCGCCGGTTCATCGGCCGCGGCCAGCAGGTCGCCGCGCGAGACGTCGAGCTCGTCGGCCAGGCGCACCGAGATCGACAGCCCGACGGCGGCCTCGTCGAGCGGGCCGTCGTAGGTGTCGATGCGCTCGATCGTCGTGTGGTGCCCCTGGGGGAGGACCACCACCTCGTCGCCGGGGTGTAACGGGCCGCCGTCGACGGTGCCCGCGTAGGTGCGGCCGCCGCCGGGCTGGCGCAGGATCCACTGGATGGGAAGGCGCGCCCCGGTGCCCCGGTGGGTGCCGTGGGCCGACGCCCACCCGCCGGCTGGCGCCGACTCCAGGGCCTCGAGCACGGTCGGTCCCTCGTACCAGGGGGCGTCTTCGGAGCGGCGCACGACGTTGTCCCCGCGCAGGGCCGAGATGGGGATGACCGTGCACGAGGTGATCCCGAGGCGCCGGGCCAGCCGGTCCATGTCGGCCGAGACCCGCTGGTAGGTCTCCTCGTCCCAGTCGACCAGGTCCATCTTGTTGGCCACGACGACGAGCTGGTCGACGCCGAGCAGGGCGGCGATGCAGGTGTGCCGACGCGTCTGCTCTCGCAGTCCGGTCGTGGCGTCCACGACCACGAGGGCGAGGTCCGCCGTCGAGCACCCAGTGGCCATGTTGCGCGTGTACTGGACGTGGCCCGGGCAGTCGGCGATGACGAACTTGCGATGCGGGGTGGCCGCGTAGCGGTAGGCGACGTCGATGGTGATGCCCTGCTCGCGTTCGGCGCGCAGCCCGTCGGTGATGAACGACAGATCCATCTCGTCGATGCCCCGCCGGCGAGACGCCTGGGCGACCGCCTCCAGCTGGTCGTCGAAGAGTTGGCGGGTGTCGAACAGCAACCGACCGATCAACGTCGACTTGCCGTCGTCGACCGAGCCGATGGCGGCGAAGCGCAGGAGGTCAGTCGCCGGAGCGGCACCGTTGGCCGCCGGTGCCGGAGGCGGCCCGGTGGCCGGACCCATGCGCTAGAAGTATCCCTCGCGCTTCCGGTCCTCCATCGACGTCTCCGAGAACCGATCGTCGGCCCGGGTGGCCCCTCGTTCGGACAACCTGGACGTGGCGATCTCGGCGATGATCTCTCCGACGGTGACCGCTTCGGAGCGCACGGCGCCCGTGCAGGTGGCGTCGCCGACGGTACGGAAGCGGACGCTCGCCACCTCGACGTGCTCGGACGGGCCGGGGTGCACCCACTGGCTCAGGGCCAGCAGCATCCGGTCGCGCGCGATGACCGGGCGGGTGTGCGCGAAGTACACCGACGGGAGGTCGATCTGCTCGCGGCCGATGTAGTGCCAGATGTCGAGCTCGGTCCAGTCCGACAACGGGAAGGCCCGTACGTGCTCGCCGGGCTGGACCCGGCCCTGGTAGAGCTGCCAGAGCTCGGGCCGCTGGCGCTTCGGGTCCCACTGCCCGAAGGCGTCTCGGAACGACAGCACGCGCTCTTTGGCCCGCGCCTTGTCCTCGTCGCGCCGCGCCCCGCCGATCGCCGCATCGAACCCGTGCTCGTTGATGGCGTCGAGCAGCGTGATGGCCTGCAGCCGGTTGCGTGAGGCGTTCTGGCCCGGGTCGGCGACCCGACCGCGGTCGATCGAGTCCTGTACCGAGGCGACGATCAGCCGCTCACCGAGCTCGGCGACCCGCTTGTCTCGGAACTCGAGCACCTCGGAGAAGTTGTGCCCGGTGTCGACATGGAGGAGGGGGAACGGGAAGCCGCCCGGTCGGAAGGCCTTGGCGGCCAGGTGCAGCAGGACGGCGGAGTCCTTGCCGCCGCTGAACATGAGGACCGGGCGCTCGGATTCGGCGGCCACCTCGCGCAGGATGAAGATGGCGTGCGACTCGAGCAGGTCGAGGTGGTCGACGCCGTGGCCCTCGGGTCGCTCGGAGATCCGGGCCATGCCGTTGCCGGCGAGGGGCAGGCGCGTGGCGGTGGTGATCGGCTGGGCGAAGGTGTTGGTTGGGTTCATCGGGCTGTCGGTGGGGCTCCGCTGCCGGGACGGCATCGGGGGCCCCGAAACATGACTAGTTTAGTCATGTATACTCCGGGTTGTTCCACCGGACAAGTCACCGCCCCTCAGGCCGGGGTCGGTGGCCCCGACCGAGCGGTCGATCGGGAGCACGAACCGCCCCACAGGCCGGAGCTCACGAGCGCCCGTACCAGGGGAAGACCGGCACCATCCGAGGAGCAGCCAGCATATGAGCGAGGCGACCACCACCAGCCCCTCCGCCACCCTGTTGGAAGAGCTGGACGAGGCGAACGGCCGGCTGGAGACCGCGCCGGCCGGCCAGGCCATCTCCTGGGCGCTCGATCGGTTCGGCGACTCGTTGGCGCTCGCCTGCTCGTTCCAGGACGTCGTGATCGTTGACCTGGTGCACGCCGCCCACCCCGGGGTCGAGGTCGTCTTCTTGGACACCGGCGCCCATTTCCCAGAGACGCTCCGGTTCGTCGACGAGGTCACGGCCCGCTACGGCCTCAACCTGACCGTGACGCACCCCGGTCCCGAGGCCGACGCCTGGCCCTGCGGCTCCGAGCGCTGCTGCGAGCTGCGAAAGGTGGCGCCGCTCCGCTCGGCCCTGTCGGGTCGCCGGGCCTGGATGACCGGCCTGAAGCGGGTCGATGCCGCCACCCGGGCCGGCACCCGGATCGTCGAGTGGGATGGATCGTTCGGGCTGGTGAAGGTCAACCCGCTGGCCACCTGGACCGACGACGACATCGCCAGCTACCTCGCCGACCACGACCTGCCCAAGCACCCGCTGATCGGCCAGGGCTACCTCTCTATCGGCTGTGCTCTGACCACCCGGCCGGTCGCCCCCGGCGAGGACCCGCGTGCCGGCCGCTGGTCCGGCAGCGACAAGACCGAGTGCGGGCTGCATCGCTGATGCCCCGCGACCTCGACAACCCCTACGGCGTCCGCTTTCGCGGCAGCGACCGCGCCATGTCCTTCGTCCACCCGTACCGGACGGTGGGGGAGCTGAGCGAGGTCGAGCGCTGGAAGCTGGCCCGACACCCGCTCGAGGTGGCCGACGCCGTCATCGCCAAGTACTCGGTCGAGGGCCCCGGGGCCATCGCCAAGGTGGCCGGGGAGACCGAGCGGCTGAAGTGGGTGGGTCTCTACCCCCAGCGCCAGGGTGGCGACGCCTTCATGCTCCGGATCAAGGTGCCCGGCGGGCACATGGACGCCGCCCAGGTCCGCGAGATCGGCGTCGTGGCCGACGCGTTCGCCGAGGGCCCGGTCGACAGCCCCGTCTTCGGCAACCGCTACGCCGATCTCACCACGCGCCAGGACATCCAGTTGCACTGGATCCGGATCGAGGACGTGCCGCGCATCTGGCAGCGCCTCTGGGACGTGGGCATCACGACCGTGCAGGCCTGCGGCGACTCGGCCCGCAACGTCACGGCCTGCCCGGTGGCCGGCGTCGACGCCGACGAGGTGTTCGACGCCTACCCGGTGGCGAGGGAGATCTCCGAGTTCTTCACCGGCAACCGGGAGTACGCCAACCTGCCGCGCAAGTTCAAGATCGCGGTCACCGGCTGCCTCGAGGACTGCGCGCGGGTCGAGATCAACGACATCGGGCTGTGGCCGGCCCGGACCGCCGACGGCGAGGTCGGCTTCAATGTGCTGGTCGGGGGCGGGCTTTCCGACGGCGAGCGGATGGCCTCCGACATCGACGTCTTCGTCGCTCCTGGCCAGGCGGTCGAGCTGACCCGGGCCATCGCCCAGCTGTTCGGCGAGATGGGCAACCGCGAGAACCGCGGCCAGGCTCGCATGCGCTACCTCGTCCAAGAGATGGGGCCCGAGGGCTTCCGGGCCGCGCTGGCCGACCGGGTGCGTTTCGAGCTCGCGCTCGCCGGCGAGGACCTCACCCGGCGGTTCCGCGGGGACCACGTGGGCGTGCACGCCCAGCGCCAGCCCGGGCTCTTCTATCTCGGCTGCTCCGTGCCCGTGGGCCGCATGCGGGGCATCGAGCTGGTCGAGCTGGCCCGACTGGCCGAGACCTACGGCGACGGCACCGTGCGGATCGGCACCGACCAGAACTTCATCCTGACCGGCGTGCCCGAGGCGCGGGTCGACGACCTGTTGGCCGAGGAGCTCTTGACCAAGTACTCCCCGTTCCCCGGCCCCTTCGAACGCGGCGTGATGGCCTGCACGGGCTCGGAGTTCTGCCGGTTCGCCATCACCGAGACCAAGGAGCGCGGCGTGAAGTGGGCGCGGTTTCTCGACGCCCGCCTGGCCGAGGCGCAGGCGTCCGCCGACGGAGCTCCCGGTGCCCAGGCCGTCCCGGTGGCCCTCTCCAAGCGGGGTGGTCCGGGTGCCCGCTCGGTCCGGGGCGAGGACGCGGGCGTCATCCGCATGCACTTCTCGGGCTGCTCGGCCTCCTGCGCGCAGCCCCAGATCGCCGACATCGGGTTCCGCGGCGACGTGGCCCACGTGGGCGAGCACCTAGAAGAGGCGGTCGACATCGGCCTCGGCGGGTCGCTCGGGCCCGATGCCGCCTTCATCGACTGGGTGATCGGCGCGATGCCCGTGAGCGAGGTGCCCCAGGCCCTCGTGCGGGTGCTCGCCCGCTACCAGCGCGAGCGCCGCGCCGAGGAGCCCTTCCACAGCTGGGCGCGCCGCGTGCCCAACGAGGAGCTGGCGAGCGAACTGGCCGGGCAGCCATGAAGGCCTACCGCCTCCGCGAGGAGATGAACGGCATCGACGAGCCGCCGGGCAAGGTTTGGTTCTGGGAGCTGGCGGCCGCGGTCATCGACGCTGACCGCTGCATCCAGTGCGGCACCTGCGTGGCCGCCTGCCCGTCCAACTCCATCGGCGTGAACCAGGACAGCGGGCTGCCCGAACTGGTGAAGATGTGCACCGGCTGCTCGCTCTGCTGGGATTTCTGCCCGCGCGGCGGCCTCCGTTACGAGGCCCTGTGGCCGCCGTCGACCCCCTCCCTGACGGTGGACGGGTCGGCCGGGGGCGACGGCGCGGCCGCCACCGAGCGCTCGGACTCGTCCGACCCCTACTTCAAGATCACCGGCGGCCCGCCCGGCGACGGGCTCGGCGCGGTGCTCGAGCAGTACGCGGTGCGGTCCTCGTCGCGGGTGGAGGACGGCCAGGACGGCGGCGCGGTCACCGCCCTGCTGCTGGCGCTGCTCGCCGCCGGCGAGATCAACGGCGCCCTGGTCTCCAAGCCCAGCAGCGATCCCGACGAGCCCTGGAAGGGCGTGGCCACCGTCGCCACCACCGCCCAGGAGATCCAAGACGCCGCCGGCAGCTTCTACAACCAGACCATGGCCCTCGGGGCGCTCGACCTCTCCAGGTACGCGCTCCCGCCCAAGCCCCGCCTGGCCGTCGTCGGCACCCCGTGCGAGATCCAGGGGATCCGGGCGATGCAGGCCCGCCGGTGGGCGACCGGGGCGCATCGGATCGACGCCGTCGTGCTCACCATCGCGCTCCTCTGCACCAAGAGCTTCGACTACGAGGGGCTGATCCTGCGCGAGCTGCGGGATCGCCGCCGGGTGGACCTCGACCGGGTGAGCAAGGTCGACGTGATCCGTGGCCGCATGATCGTCGAGTACCGCGACGGCAGCCTGGCCGTGGACGAGCCGGTGAAGGCCTTCCACGGCACGGCGCTCAAGGGCTGCGACGAGTGCGCCGACTTCCTCGGTCGCAGCGCCGACCTGTCGGTGGGGAGCGTCGGTTCCATGGACGGGTGGACGAGCGTGCTGGTGCGGACCGAGCGCGGCCAGCTGGCCTTCCAAAAGGCGCGCAGCAAGCTCGACGTGCGCGGCCTCGATGACCCCGAGGCGCTGGTCCGACTGGACAACCTGGACAAGCGCATCGCGCTCAAGTCTCTGGCCCGGCCCCTCGATCCCGACGGGCCGCTCTTCATCGACTACGAGGACCACGTCCGCCAGTACGCCGAGAGCGATCGGCGGCCGGTCCTCGTCGCGCGGTGAGCGCCGAGCGTCCTCGGCTCCACGTCCCGAGCGAGCCGGCCGACCGCAGGGCCACCTGGTACGCGGGGGTCCTGGCCGGCCAGTTGCTGGCCGACGTCGTCGATGGGGACTGCGGCATCGCCGGCTGGCTCTGGGACCGGTGGCGCGTGCTGGAGCAGGCCGGGCTCGACCGGGCGGCCTTCGGCGTCGTGGTCTCCACCTACCGCCGCGAGCTTTGGCTGTGGCTGGCCGGCGAGCGCACGTGGGAGCAGTGCTGCTCGGGGCTGCTCGGCCGCCTCAATCGCCGCCTCTCGGAGTAGGACGAGGTCACTCGAGGCCGTGGGCACCGAGGGCCACCGACCGTCAGCGGCGTCGAGCTGGGCGCGGTGAGCGCGCCGACCGAGTCGCCGGCCGGCGTCCCGGCCCTCCGGCTGCACGACCTCTCGGTCGTCCGGGGCGGACGCGCCCTCCTCGACGGGCTCGACTGGGTGGTCCACCCCCCGGACCGCTGGGTGATCCTCGGCCCCAACGGCTCGGGGAAGACCACCCTGCTGCAGGTCGCCGGCGCTCGGCTCTGGCCGACGAGCGGCACCGTCGAGATCCTCGGACAACGCCTGGGGCGGGTGGACGTCCGCACCCTTCGCCCGAGGGTCGCCCTCGTCAGCGGTTCGGTCATCCGCCAGCTGCGGGCCACCCTCACGGTGCGCGAGGTGGTCGTGAGCGGACGTTTCGGCGCGCTCGAGGCCTGGTGGAATCGCTACGACGAGGCCGACTGGGCGCGCGCTGACCAGCTGCTGGTGGACGCCGGGGTGGGCGGATCAGCCGGGATCGGCGACCGGGAGTTCGGGGTCATCTCCGAGGGCGAGCGCCAGCACGTGCTGCTCGCCCGCGCGCTCATGAGCAGACCCGAGCTGCTGCTGCTCGACGAGCCGGCCGCCGGGCTCGACATGGGCGCGCGCGAGCGCCTGCTGGGGAGCCTGGCGTCACTCGCCGCCGATCCGGACACGCCGCCCCTGGTGCTCGTCACCCACCATGCCGAGGAGATCCCGTCGGGGATGACCCATGCCGCGCTCCTGCGCGCCGGCTCGTTCCTGCGCGCCGGGCCCGTCTTCGAGGTGCTGCAATCGGACGCCGTCTCCTTGTGCTTCGATGTCGCCGTCACCATCGGGCACGAGAACGGTCGGTGGTGGAGCCGCGCCGCGGGCGCTTCGGGGTCGCGGCCGCGCTGAATCGGCGCGCCGAGAACAGCATCCACCAAACCAAAGGAGCACGTCAGTAGCGTTTTCCCCAGGGAGGGGAGCGCAAGCGTGATCCTACTGATCCTGGTGGCGCTGCTGTGGATCGCAGTCCTCGCTCCCGGCATCGTCACCAAGATCTCGGAGCGCCGCTCCTCGGGGTCGATCGACAGCTTCCACGACCGGCTCCACCTCCTCGAGCGCACCGGTCCCAAACTCATCGTTCCGGCGAACCGTCTGGAACGTCGCCAACCGAGACGTCTTCCGGAGGCCGTCGGCGAGTCGCAGCCGCGGATGCTGGCGGACCCCCAGGCGCCACCGGCGCTCGTGCTGCTCGAGACCGCCGTGCCCGAGCCGAGCCCGAGCGTCTTCCCGCTCGGTCCCTCCGGGGTGCCGATGCGCCTGGTCGTGGACCGGGCGCTGCTGGGCGAGGTCGAGCGAGAGGTCGAGGGTCCGGCCGTCCGAATGCTCGACGGTCCGAGCTTGGGCGTCGTCCCTCAGCCGGATTCGATCGAGGAGCTCGAACCGCCGCTCGGATCGCCATCGGGGCGCCCGGCGGTGGCCGAGCGTCGAGGCCAGGCCGCCCGTCGCCGACGCGACATCGTCGGCGTGCTGCTGATCACGACGGTGCTGAGCGGGCTGCTCGGCGTCGTGCCGTCGCTCCGCCCCGCGCTGATCGCCACGGGCGTCGCCGGGTTCCTCCTCATCGTGTTCGTCGGTCTCGCCGTCTATACCGTGGCCAGCCGGGCCGCCCGGAGTGAGGCGGATCGGCTCGCGTCGACTGCGAACGAGCCCCTGGGAGATCTCGATGCGTCACACGTGGGACCGCTGCGTCGGATCGGCACAATAGGAAACGCGGTCGGAGACGACGAGACGGAGCCAGAGCGGGTGGTCAAAGCCGGCTGACGTCGGTGTCCAGGCGGTGAGCCGACGGCCCGCCGCGGCTTCGATGGTTGAGGCTGCCCGAGGTCGGTTTTGGGCGTTCTCGGGGTGGAGCCGCCGACGCTAACGTTGACCCCCACCAGGGGGTGTAGCTCAGCTGGTAGAGCGCTACGTTCGCAACGTAGAAGTCGGCGGTTCGAGTCCGCTCACCTCCACTGA
>Ga0209415_10008023_pt1 | contig 18330 bp, 16 predicted proteins | sample PeaSoiSIISIP2007_FD_187696 | JGI IMG/M metagenome (GOLD analysis project Ga0209415, IMG submission 187696) | Peat soil microbial communities from Weissenstadt, Germany - SII-SIP-2007 (SPAdes) (version 2) | ecosystem: Environmental > Terrestrial > Soil > Wetlands > Peat | place: Germany...
CGAACAGGCTACAGATGAAGATGATGATCTGCAGCACCTGAAACGCGAACACGGCGGGCTGGCTGCCTCCCAGTTGATCGCCGAAAACAAATTTGCTGCCTGCCTGTGAATAGCCGATGACGTTGTTCACCTTGTCGCTAAGAATTTCGAAAACGCGCGCGGCCGGAGTTCGCAACACGATAAAAGCGAACGCAAGCTGCAATCCGACGCCCCAAAAGATGAGCGAGGGACGGATGGCGCGTTTCTGGTTGGAGAAGAGCAGGCAGACCAGGAGAATCACGAGGATTCCCAGTATGCCGGTGAACCGCTCCATATTTTTGATTTAGCTTTTAGCTAACGACCTCGAGGATCAGCTCGCGGTCCTCGGGAGGTTGCGCGGAAATGCGAAAGGCGTCTTCGATCTCAGACGAGGCTTCCTCAACGTTTTCGTCGCGAGTGTAGTAGACGCGGCACAACACCGCTCCGGCGTCCACCTTCTGGCCGACCTTCACTTCCAGGATCACTCCCACGGCCGGATCAATTGCGTCTTCCTTGAGATTGCGGCCCGCGCCGATGCGGGACGAAGCCAAGCCGATGTCCTCGGCGGCGATCGCGCTCACGTAGCCGGCGCGCGGCGAAGCGATCTCGCGCACTCCAGTGGCGTTCGGCAGAAGCTCGAACCGGTCCAGCACTTGCGAATTGCCGCCCTGCGCCTCGATGACTTCCTTGAACTTCCGGTAGCCCGAACCATCCAGCAGTTTCTGTTGGGCCAGCTCGCGAGCTTCCTCGAGCGTCGGCACGATCTTGGCCAGGAAAATCATGCGCGCGGCCAATTCGAGCGACAGGCGCGTGAGATCGGTAGGTCCCGCGTTCTGCAAGGTCTGAGAAACCTCCATCACCTCGAGCGCGTTGCCGACGGCAAAGCCGAGTGGCTGATTCATGTCCGTGATGAGCGCCTGAACCCGCTTGTCGGCGCGCCTGCCGATGCCGACCATCATCTGCGCCAGCCGCCGCGCATCCACCTGCTTCTTCATGAACGCGCCATTGCCGACTTTGACGTCCAGCACCAGGGCGTCCACACCCTCGGCGAGCTTCTTCGACATGATGGAAGTCGCGATCAATGGAATGGATTCGACAGTAGCGGTGGCGTCCCTGAGCGCGTAGAGCTTGCCGTCGGCGGGCGCGACCTCAGCGGTCTGCCCGATGAACGCTAATCCGTGCTTGGCCAGTTGTTCCTTGAACTCGTCAATCGTGAGATCGGTGCGGAAGCCAGGGATGGCCTCCAGCTTGTCGAGCGTTCCGCCCGTGTGGCCGAGCCCGCGGCCGGACATCATCGGAACGACGACGCCAGCTGCCGCGGCGAGGGGAGCCGAGATCATACTGGTTTTGTCTCCCACTCCGCCGGTGGAATGTTTGTCCACTTTGATTCCGGGAATGGAACTGAGGTCAATGGTTTCACCGGAGCGGACCATGCAGTCCGTCGCAGCGCTGACTTCGCGATCCGTCATTCCCGAATGGAAGACGGCCATGAGGAAGGCAGCCATCTGATAATCCGGAATTTCATTCCGGTTATAGCCTTCCACCAGCGCGGCAATTTCCTCTGGCGATAGTTCTTCACCATCTCGTTTTCGGTGGATCAAATCGACAGTTCGCATTTTGAGTCCTTCAGAGTACCATCTTATGTATTTGAAAGTAAAGGATGAGTGCCCCTGGGTGCCGATCAGTCAGGATGCTTGACTTTGCGTCGCCGCCCGAGACACAATATATTCCTCCGAAAGCGCCCTGAGAAACGAAGCGCCAAGGAGGGATTCGCGACAGCGTTTCCGGCTCCAAGGAGAGCGGGTAATGGCCAAGTTTTGCGTAAGCGGGCATCAGATCGAAGACTCCTGGGAAGCTTGTCCGTATTGCCAGCGGACGGGGTATCAATCGGCGGGCACGCCTGCCAGCGTGAAGACGCGCCAGGAGACGGACCGGGAAACTGCCGCGCCGGCTTCCGGCCGCCGGACTGCGCTATTAGCTGACAAGCGCAAGGCTCCGGTAGTCGGGTGGTTCGTGGCGTTGACCGGCCAGCAGAAGGGCGAAGATTTCCGCATTCGCGATGGTCAGAACACCATCGGCTCGGCTCACGACGCCGACATCGTATTGCGCGACAGCGCGATTTCAGGCAAACACGCCAGCCTGCGTTACAAAGACGAGAAGTTCATGATCACGGACCTGGATTCCACCAACGGCACGTTCCTCAACGACCGCAGCGATCCCATCGCCCGCGAGGAACTGAAAGACAATGACATCGTTCGAATTGGCGAGGTCAACTTAAAGTTCAAGAGCTTCTGAGGCTCGCGCGATCGTCTTTGACCCGATAGTGGACACGTGAGTTGGGCGCGGTGGCCGGTTTTTCTCCCGCTTTTTCTGGTTGTCGTCCCCTTCGCAAGGCTAACCTAGATTCGGCGCAGTAATGCCGGGCATAACGCGGGCGTCCGGCATGGGCTCGCCAAACGTTTGGACCACGGGAACTACGCCGCCCCAGATCGGCAGCGCGTAGTCTTCCTCATCGTCAATGGGCGGCCCGGTACGAACTTTCGCCGATACCTCGTCGAGCGGCAGCGCCAAAACGCTGGTCGCTTTTAGCTCCTGATCAGTCGGCTGCTTGGCCTGTTCCCAACGGCCGGTGATCACGTGATTGGTGAAGAGCCGCAGCGCTTCGCGCTTTTGATCGATATCGAGAACCAGCCGCGCTTTGCCCAGCACCACCACTGAGCGATAGTTGATCGACGTGTGAAATGCCGAGCGCGCCACAACCAATCCGTCGACTAAAGTGACGGTCAGGCACACGTCCACTTCCTTGCTTTTCATAAGCCGGCTGGCGGGCGCTCCGTGAATATAGATCTGCTCGCCTGCGCGCGCGTAGGCGGTGGGGATGACGAACGGCTGGCCTTCGAGCACGAATCCGACATGGCACACGAAGCCTTCGTCCAGGATGGCGTGAACTTGCTCCTTATCGTACACGCCGCGCTTGGCTAAACGTTTTACCTGCGTTCGCTCGGTGGGTGGATAGGACGGTGTTGAGGTTTCCATCGCGTTCTAACTTTAGCCCAAAGGCTGGACCGGCGAAAGGTCCACTATTGTTAATATGAAGCAGTCCACTCTCGGAGCCTAAAGTAATAATGCGCGCCGCTGTCGTACTCGATCGAGCTTCCTCGTCGCCGCTGCACCGCCAGATCTACGATCAGTGGCGCTATGGGATACTGACGGGCCGCTTCCGCCGAGCTGAGCGCGTTCCATCCACGCGGGAACTTTGCGCGGCTCTCGAAGTTTCGCGCAGCACGGTCACCCAGGCGTACGATCAGCTCATCGCCGAAGGATATCTGGAACCGACGCAGGGTTCCGGCACATTCGTCTGCCGAGAGCTGCCCGACGATCTGGTTCAGCCGCGCCGGACCCACCCGCCGCAGGCAGAGAAAATTCCTCCCATCCGGCTCTCGCGTTACGGCGCCGGTCTGAACGACGATTTCTCCTATCCGCCAGCGCCGCCGGGGTTCATTCGCTTCACGCAATGGCGGCCGGATCTGACGCTCTTCCCGCTTTCGATCTGGCGCAAGCTGGTGATGCGGCGGCTGCGTTCAGCCGCGCCTGAGCTGTTCGATTACGCCGAGCAGTGCGCGGGTTACCAACCGCTAAGGAACGAAATTGCGGCCTATGTCTCGCGATCGCGCGCGGTGCGCTGTACTCCCGATCAAGTGATCATCGTCAACGGCTCGGCGCAAGGCATCGATCTGTGCGTGCGCTTGCTGCTCGAACCCGGAGACGAAGTGGCGATTGAAAATCCGGGATATCACGGCGCGCACCGCATCTTTGCCGGCTATGGCGCGCGTCTGCGGGCCGCCAGGGTGGACGAAAATGGAATCGTGATGCGCGACCTCGGGAAAGCGCGTCTGGTTTATGTCACTCCGTCGCATCAATTTCCAACCGGAGTCGCAATGTCGCTGACGCGCCGCCTGGAGCTGATCGAATGGTCGCGCCGCCACAATTCCGTCCTCATCGAAGACGACTACGACAGCGAATATCGATACAGCGGGCCGCCTCTGCCGGCGCTACAGGGATTGGCAACCGGTGTGGCTGTGATTTACATCGGGACGTTCTCGAAGGTCATGTTTCCGTCGCTGCGAATCGGATACATAATCGCGCCGGAGAGTCTGGTCGCCCGGCTGCGGCGCGCCAAGTGGCTGGCCGACCGGCACACCCCAGTTCCAGATCAGGCCGCCCTGGCCGACTTCATCGCCGAAGGGCATTTGGAGCGCCACATCCGCCGCATGCGCCGGATTTACGGAGCGCGCCGCGATGCATTGGTGGAATCGCTCGAGCGTTACTTTGGCGACCGGGTCCAGGTTCGCGGTGACGCAGCGGGCATGCACCTGCTGGTGCGTTTCAAGGACGAAAAGATGGCGGAGCACGCGGAGGTCGCCAAAGTCCAATTGGTGAGTTCAGCCAGCTACTATCTCACCGAAGCGCCGCGCGGCGAATTTGTCCTGGGGTTCTCGTCGATCGGCGAGCGCTCCATTCGGGAAGGCATCCGGCGGCTCGCGGAATCTATTCGATGATGGGCATCGCGTAGCGGTATTCGCGGCGGAAAACTTCGCCGAAAATTTCGAGCATCGCCGCATGCACCGCGCCGTTATCGGCCAGCAGATGCGGGCCTCGCAAGCGCGCCGGCGCTCCGTGCATGTCCGAACAGCGGCCGCCGGCCTCATTCACCAGCAACATTCCTGCCGCCATGTCCCACGGATTTAGGCCAAACTCCCAAAATGCGTCCAAGCGGCCACATGCCACATAAGCCAGATCGAGCGCCGCGGCTCCGGCCCGCCGCACGCCATGCGTGATCATGGCGAGCTGATAGTAGAAATGCACATTCACGTTCTGGTGCCGCTTGCGGCTGGGAAACCCGGTGGCGACCAACGTGTCGTCGATGTTGCGCACGCCCGATACGTGAATCGGCTGGCCATTCAATCGCGCGCCGGCGCCGAGCTCGCAAGTAAACATTTCGTTGCGCTCCGGGTCGAAGATCACTCCAGCGATGATCTCACCAGCCTTCTCGAGCGCCAGCGTGACGTTATACATGGGGAAGCCGTGGGCGAAATTCGTGGTGCCGTCCAATGGATCGACGTACCAGCAATACTCGGCTGACTCGCCGGCGTGCCCGCCGCTTTCTTCGGCGACGATGGAGTGCGTGGGGAAATGCGCGCGCAACCGTTCAATAACCAGCCTTTCGGAAGCGCGATCGGCCTCGGTCACCAGATCGAATTCGCCTTTCAGTTCAAAGCCGATGTGGCGCTCGAAGAAGCCATGCAGCAGAGTTCCGGCTTCGCGGGCGATCTCCGCGCTGATTTCCAGATAAGAAGGCATAGGAATCTTGATGCGGCGCCGTTGCCGCTCGCTGAAGCGTCAGGCTTCCGGCTCTTCGTACAGATACTTGATGTCGTGCTTGTACAGAAACAGGTTGGGAGCGCCGTCCCGCGTTATCCGGATAAAGTTCGCGTCGTAGAACTCAATCACGCCCACCACCTCTTCATTGCTGCTGAGCCGGATCCGCACCGGAATCGCCTTTTCGATCAGGTATCGAAGGTACTTTACCTCTTCGAAGGTCTGCTCCGGGGCTTTCGTCTTGGCTTTCACCGAATCCTCCACCTTACTGCCCCAGGCCCGATCTGGACTCATTGGAATCCCCATAATAGCCACTGCGTGTCGTGACGCGCAAACCTCGATTCGCCGATGTGTTTTGCACCGTGACCTTCAAAGTGTGAAAGCGATCCTTGGTGGGCGGGACGTCCTTGGGATAGAAGCCAATCAGATACTGCGTCCTCAGTTCGCGCAGAATATCGTCGAAGGCCCGATCGAGCTGCGCGCCAAGACTCGGCGTGAATACGTGGCCACCGGTGCCCGCGGCGAGCGTCGTGAGCGCGTTTTCACCGCCAACGTTTCGGCCGGCATCATTCGTGATTGGAACCACCAGCACCGGGTAGAGGATTGCGTCGGCCAGTTGCGCCGACTCCAGCGCCTGGTGATAGTCCTTGGAACTGGTGGTGTCGCCGCCGTCTGTCACCAGCACGATCACGTGGCGGCCGCCGCGGAATTCCAGCTCGCGCGAGGCCAGAAAGATGGCATCGTACATGGACGTGCCGCCCTCGGATTTCAATTGCTTCAGCATTTGATCCACGCGCGCAAATCGCCGCGTGTAACTGCTCAGCAGGGTGACTTGCCAGTTGAAACTATAAAGCGCCACGGTGTCTTCAGGATTGCCTTCGCCCAGCAGGACCTTGAGGAAGCGGCTCACCGAATCCAGCTCGTAACGCAATTCGATGCCGGTGGAAGCGCTGGTGTCCACCAACATGGCCACCGACAAAGGCTGCTCGGTTTCACGATCGAACACCGCGACGTCCTGCTTCACGCCGTTGTCGTAAACCGCGAAATCGCCTTTGTTCAGCGAGCCGATGAGCTGACTGGCTGCGTCCTTGACGGTCACCAGCATGCGCACCAGGCGCACGTTGACTTTGATAACGGGTTCCTGCGAACGCGCAGGCAAGCACAGACAGAGCGCTGCCAGGATGGAACACACTGCGAGGCGCGTCACTTCTTGAGGACGGATTCGTCCCATTCCCCTTCAACCCAGACTTCTCCATCCGCGAAATGCTCTTTTTTCCAGATGGGAACGATGCGCTTCAGCCGGTTGATTCCTTCGAGCGCGGCCTCAAACGCGGGCTTGCGATGCGGCGCGGTGACGACGATTACGACGCTGGCATCGCCGATCTGAAGGCGTCCCAGGCGATGCACCATGGCGATGCGCCCGATGGCATGCGCGGCCAGGATCTGGCGCCCGATTTCGGCCATCATCTTCACCGCCATCGGCTCGTAGCATTCATAATCCAGAAACTTGGTGGCGCGGCCTTTGGTATTGTTTCTCACCACGCCCTCGAAGTCCACCACCGCGCCGTCCTCGCCGCGGAGCAATTGGCGCGCCAGGCCTTGCGTGTCAATCGGCTCACGCGTCAGAGCGAAAAAGCATCCGGTGTCGGTGTCGCGGATCTCATGCGTGTAGCGGCCTGACCCTCCGCTGACCGGCGGCAGGAACGCAATCTCGTCGCCTTCGCGGACCGCGGCGGACCGGTCGCAGAACTCCTGGTTGCAGGCCAATACGATGCTCGATTCCAGATCCGTCAGCCGCGGATAATCGCGCGCATAACGGGTGAAAACGGAGTCGACACGCGCGCCGTCAGCCATTTCGATCTGGTCTTCGGCGCGGCCCACAATGTCCTTCAACATGCCGAAAAATAGCACCTTTACGCGCACGATTGTCATAGTAACAGACGGTCCGGGTGCGCTCGGGTTTCAAAGATTCGCCGCGCTAACCGGCGTGATACAATCCGCCCATGCGCCCCCTTGCTGTGCTCTTTCTATCCGGCATGGGACTGCCAGGAGCGGTGATGCCGCCCGACGCCGATCGCCAGCTGGCGCGCGAGATTTATAAGGAAATGGTGGAGATCCGGTCCGGTTACACCACCGGCTCAACCACTCCGGTGGCCGAGGCAGTGGCTGCGCGCTTACGAGCCGCTGGCTTTCCCGATGCCGACATTTTCGTGGGCGGACCCAGCCCGAAGAAAGCGAATCTTGTGGTCCGCTACCACGGGTCGGGTGCCCGCCGGCCCATCCTGCTGCTGGCTCATACCGACGTTGTCGAGGCCAACCGCGAGGATTGGACCACCGATCCGTTTCAGTTCATCGAAAAGGACGGCTATTTTTACGGCCGCGGCACCGCCGATGACAAGGCGCAAGCTGCGGTATGGATCGCGAATCTGATCCGCTACAAACGTGAAGGATATAAACCTGCGCGGGACATCATTGTTGCGCTGACGGCGGACGAAGAAGGCGGCGGTCCGTACAACGGGGTCACCTGGCTGCTCAAGAACAAGCGCGAGTTGATCGATGCCGACCTCTGCCTGAATGAGGGTGGCGGCGGCATGATGGTGGCCGGCAAGAAGATCGCGAACAATATTCAGGTGAGCGAGAAATCGTACGCCGATTTCAAGTTCGAGGTCCGCAACAAGGGCGGACATAGTTCGGTGCCACTGCCCGACAATGCGATCTATCGTCTGGCAACTGCTCTCGAGAGGCTATCTCGCTACAGCTTTCCGTTGAAAACAGATGAAGTGACGCGCTCCTATTTCCGCGAGATGGCCAAGGTGGAGGATGGCGCGTTTCGAGAAGACCTAAGGAGGATTGCCGACGGTTCCACGGAGGTTGCGCGGGAAGCAATGCAGCGCGTGGCATCCGCTTCCCCGCGCTGGAATTCGATGCTGCGAACCACCTGTGTCGCCACCGAGCTGGCGGGCGGGCATGCCCTCAACGCACTTCCTCAGCTCGCCACCGCAAACGTGAATTGCCGCATATTTCCGGGGGACTCCATCGAGTCCGTACAGAAAAGTTTGCGGCAAGCGGTGGCGGACGACCAGGTCGCAGTCCGTGTACAGGGCGACGTCGAAGTGGGGCCGGCGTCTCCGATGAGGCCCGACATTCTGAAGGCCGTTGCGCGCTGGAGTGACACGCTGTGGCCCGCCGTGCTCACGATTCCCGTAATGAGCACGGGCGCGACAGATGGACGATACTTGCGCGTCGCGGGCATTCCCACCTACGGTGTATCTGGTTTCTTCGGCGATCGCGACGACGTCCGCGCGCACGGCCGCGACGAGCGCATGAATGTGACTTCGTTTTATGAAGGCCAGACGTTCCTATATGACGTGGTGAAAGAACTGTCGAATTAAGAGCCGCGCAGGCTACTGCAGAAGGCTATGCAAGCGCTCGTCAAACGGACTTCCCAGCATCGGTTGCAGCTTATCTCGAAATTGTTTGGTGTGATCGGCCTCCAGGTGAGCGTCGAAGGCCGCCTGATTCTCCCAGACTCCCACAATTGAGAAATGATTCTTCCGCGAGAGATCCTGGTAGAGTTCAAAGCGCACAGCACCCTTGTCCTTGCGGCTGTCGGCCGCGAACTTCTGCAACAGCTTGGTGCCATCCACAGCGTAGTTGGGCGTGAGATCGACGTGCGTGACAACGTACAGCTTGGCATCTTGGCCAAAGGCGGCAACGGTTGCGAACAGTAACAGTATGAGTGGGAGTCGCATGGCTTCTGATAGTCTACTCCCGATGGATCTGGATCGTCTCGAAGCCTTGAAACGCGCCTTTGGCAAGGATGAGCAGGCGGCACTTCCGATGTTGCTTAGGAAGATATCGCGCGCGCGTTTCCGGGACGCGGGCTCGCTGATTCGCTTTCACGAGGCGCTGCTCTTCTTCCGAGCCTATCCGCCGAACCACGAAGTAATCAGGCTCGCGGACGAGCTGCTTCAATTGATGCCGACGAAGATCGCGCAACTGCGCCGCGCCGGTGTGGACCTCACGCCGCTTGAAGAGCCGGAAGTTTCAGGCATCGCTGGAACCGCTTTTTCGGCGCTCTTCACCTACGACATTACGCGCTGGCTGGCCGCGCGTCATGGAACAGCCGTCGAGATCGATTGGGGTGGATATGACGCGGCACTGCTGGGACCACTCCTGAACCGGTTGCATCCATTCGCGAACGAAGACCTGCTGGTGGAAGCGAGCATTCCTTACATGGATTGGTTTCGGGCCGCGAAGCAAAAAAAGGGATCAGACTTGCGCTGGCTCTTGTCACAAATCGGAAGCGCAGAACTGTTCTCGCAGGCCAAGATCTTCGTCCGCTGGCAACTGGGCGAAGGACGCGCCACTCGCACGAATGAACGCTTGCCAGGCCGGCGGAAATACTTCTACCACGACGGCCCGCTGATCCGCCGCGCCGATGTGTCTCTCGCCAGCGAGCTTCAATCGCACAAGCTGCCGATCGAAAAGCTCACCGCGAGTGACGGCGCGAAGATCCTCGACTTCGCGCGCGAGACTTCGGCCATGCGCTTTCGCGAGCTGCATGGGTTCACCTACGGCGATGCTGAACACGTGGTCCGCGCCGATTTCGGCCGGGGCGTGGAGGCCTACGTGTTCGGTGTTCCTCCCAAGCATCGCCTGCCCCTGCGCGCCTATCACGCGGGCATGTTTTTCAAGAACGCGGTCCCCATCGGCTATATCGAATGCCTGACGCTGTTTGAGCACATGGAAGTCGGCTTCAATCTTTATTACACGTTTCGCGAGGGCGAAACCGCGTGGCTTTACGCGCGGCTGTTGCGCTTGTTTCACCAATTGACGGGCGCGACGTGCTTCGCCGTCGATCCGTATCAGATCGGCCATCACAATGAAGAGGCCATCGAGTCGGGAGCGTTCTGGTTTTATCGCAAGCTCGGTTTCCGGCCCGCGAATCGGAAAGTGGCCAAGCTGCTCGACGCGGAGGAATCGAAGATGCGCGCCGATCCCACGCATCGCACCTCGGCTCGCAGGCTGGAACGCCTGGCGGAAAGCTGGATGCTTTACGAGATGCCGGGTTCTGGTCACGGCGACTGGGATCGCTTCGAAACGCGCCGCGCAGCGATGGCGCTGCGACAGTCTCCGTTCCCGCCGGAGGTCCAGCGTGCGAAGAATGCGGCTGAAGAAACGACTTACGTGCGTGCGCTTCTCAACGCCCCGGCTGTGCGCCGCCGAATTCTCAAGCTCGGTTCAAATCACGGCGCCACGTAAATGGTGACGCCGCTCTGATTCAGCGGAAACCCTCCGACTTCCAGGGTAATCGGCTGTGCGCCTCCGCCCACGATCGAAGCAGGCACTCTGATATTCAATTGCGTAAGGCCCACGAATCCCGGAGCATCGCCGGCATAGAGAATATCCGCATTCTGACTGCCGACGGTCGCGACCACCGGAAGCTTCGGCGCAGGCAGAGCGGAATTCGGTGGATCCGTTCCATCCGATCCCGGTGGCGCAGTTTGGCCTGTTCCCGTGGCGTACAGCACGACAATCGAGCCTTTCGCCGCGGGATTAGCGGCAGAATTGAGCGTGCCATCCTGGTTCGACGCGATGGCCGGTCCCGTCGGTTGATTGCTTATGGTGAACACAGCCGGATTCGCGGCCTGCACCCCGATGGACGATTGAATCGCGACTCCGTTGTAGGTCAGCTCGACTGGCGCTTGGAACTGCCCATCCAGTTCGAACGGCGCTTGCGCGATGATCTGGCCCGCGGAAACGGTGATCAACGGCGCCGCCGTACCGTTGAATAGTATTTGCGTTCCGCCCGCGCTGGTGCTGAGCGTTCCTCCGGGCCCGTATCCAACGAAGACAGGGTCGAACGGTCCGATGCACACGCCGCGAATGCGCAGCAACTGGCCCGGCGCGATGGGCGCCTCAATCGGCGGAGAAGGCGGCTCGCCAATCAGCGTTACCAGATTCGCGGGTGCCGCGCTCTGAATGCCCGTTCGGCCGAGATACGGCGTCGGACTTTCGCCGGCTGGCGCGGGCGTTGGCGATCCAATCCAGATGGTTCCTTGCGTGGCATCGGAGATATAGAGATTGCCCTTCGCATCGAACGCCAGGCCCGCGGGCTGCCGCAGCGTCGTTCCGCCCTCCACCGTAAGCGCGCAATGTGTGCTGACGCGTTCGATCACGCCCTTTCCCCGGTCTGCGACATATATCGATCCAGCGGCATCCAGCGCGACTGCGGATGCTGCACCAATCTCCTCGACGCCGCTCACGAAACCGGGCGCGGCCGCAAAGGTGAATTCGCCGGTTCCGGCGACCGGCGAGATGGCGCCGCTGACTGCAGACAGCCGCTCCACGCTGGTCCCAGCGGAGAAGAAAAGATCGCCCGCGCTGTCCATTGCCATGGACCCCGTGGCGCCGTTTGTCCAGAGGGTCTGGATCGCGCCGTTCGGCGAGACCATCCGCAACGCGTTGTTGCCGCTGTCCGTAACGAAAACGTTCCCCGCGCCGTCCACCAGCACGCCCTGCGGCGCCGAGAATTGCCCGCCAATCGTGGACTGCGTTCCATCCGGCGCGATCTTCACCACGCGATTCTTTCCGGTGTCGGCGATGAAGATATCGCCGGCCGCGTCGATTGCTACCCCTAGCGGATGTCGCAGGAAGCTGTCCTGGTCGGGCGAGCAGGCAGGGTCCTGATTGTAGACCGGGCCGCCGTCTCCAACGACGGTCTTGACCACGCCAGTGGCATCGATCCGCCGAATCCGGTTGTTGTTGGTGTCGGCGATGAAAAAATTTCCTTGCTTGTCGATCGCGATCGCGTTCGGCGATGCGAAGGTAGCGGCCGACGCCAGGCCGCCGTCCCCTGTAAAAAGATTCGGTCCCGCGCCGGCGATGGTGCTGATCTTGCCGGCTGGGGTCGCTTCCTCCAATCTAGCCACGAGCAAGTTGGTGAAGAAGACGTCGCCGCTTGCATCGGCCTTCATCCCTCCCGCGCGAACCGTGGCGTTCAGCGCATCGCCGCAGGCCTCGGTGAACGGTTGTGGATTCGCTTCTTCGATACCCGCGAAAGCGTGAATGATCCCATCCGGCGTGATCTTGCGGATGCGCGGTGTCGCCACAAAGACGTCGCCTTGAGGATCGGTCACGACAGAAAACGCGGTGAGTGACGACTGCGTGGCCGGCACTTCGTCCTGGCTTGGGATGCCGAAAGACAGTGATGGATCGCCTGCAATTCGCGTCAGTAGGCCGTGAGTGTCGACCTTCGCCACGCGCTGGCCGTCAGCTACATATAGATTCCCAGCGGCGTCGAACGCCAGGTCCACAGGTTGGTTGAGCTGCGCCTGAACTGCTGGGCCACCTTCGCCGCTATAGCCTGGCGTTCCGGTACCCGCGAACGTCGAGATCGTGCCATTCTTGGCGATCACCCGAACACGCGCGTTGTTGGGTTCAGCCACATACAGTTGATCCTGCGCGTCCACGGCCAGGCCCGCCGCATTGTTGTCGGCGGCGATTGTCGAAATGGTCCCGTCGGGAGCGATGCGCCGGATGCGCGCTTGGTCCTCGCTGAAATACAAATTGGCTCGGCTGTCGATGGCGATGCTGCCCACATAGTTGATTTCGGCTGAGGAAGCCGGACCGCCATCGCCAGTCTCACCCGCGGTGCCCGTGCCGGCAATGGTGGTGATCACGCCGTGCGTGTCAATCTTCCGGATCCGCGCGATCTCGCCGATATACAGGTTGCCCGCGCTGTCCCGCGCCACAGCCACCGGGCCCTGAAACGCCGCATAGTAGGCGGGGCCGTTGTCTCCCGTTAACGTCGAGGTGTCGATACCCGCGAAGCGCGAGAGTCCGCTGGGCAAGAAGGACTGAGCCGTCACCACACACGGGAGAATGACCATGAGAGTGCACAGGGCTCGGCTCATAGCTCATTTGCAACGTACCACGGACTGGCAATCCGTGGCCTCCGGCCCCTCTGCGCTAGGATGAAAGCCGTGGAGCGACACGATCCGCCGCCCAGCCCGCCGGAACAGCCCGCCTGGGTGGCCTTGAAGGACGACGAGCTTCTCCAAAAGCGCATCTGCGATCTCGGTGTACGTATTCCCGGCAGCGAGCTGGAAGGGCGCGTGGCGCAACTTTACGATGAACTTGCCGCGCGAGGCTTGGCCTTTCGTCCCGCCTGTTACCTCGGCGACGAGTGGTTCTCGCCCGCGGGCGTGCCTGACATCGCCATTCCCTTCTATCTCGCGCATCCCCGGCTGAAGACGCTTGAAGTCCACAAGATGCTGCAGGTGGAAGGCGGCACGCCCGAGTGGTGCCAGCAACTGCTGCGGCACGAGAGCGGACATGCCATCGATCATGCCTACCGCTTTTCTTCGCGTGACGATTGGCGGGCTGTGTTCGGCAGCCCTGAAACCGAGTACTCGCCGGAAACGTACCAGCCGCGGCCCTACAGTAAAGGTTTCGTGCGCAATCTGCCGAATTGGTATGCACAGTCGCATCCCGATGAAGACTTCGCCGAAACATTCGCCGTCTGGCTATCGCTTGCGCCCGAGCAATGGCGCGAGCAGTATCGCGGATGGAAGGCGTTGGACAAACTGGAATTTGTGCATTGTCTGATGGAGGAGGCCAAGAACGTTCCGCCCAAAATGAAGCGCGGACGCCGCATCTATGAAGCTAGCCGGCTGCGGAAAACACTCGCGCGATACTACACCGAGCGTCGCAAACTCTACGCTGAGGACTTCCCCGACTTCTACGACGCCGATCTGCGCGTTATATTCGGAAATGGTGAACCGAACGGCGAGTCCGCTGCAAAGGTCATGCGACGCAATCGGCCGGCGCTGGTTGGGTCGTTGGTCCGTTGGACTGGACAGCACAAGTACACGGTGGACATGTTAGTACGCAAGTTGATCGAGCGCTGCCAGGAGCTGAAGCTCACGATTCCGCCGCCGCCCGAGAGCGCGCGCATTTCATTTGAACTGGCTGCGTATCTTTCGGCGATGGTCACCAATCACTTGCATACGGGCCGCTTCAAGAGGTCTGTGTAATCGTGAAGGTCCTGGTACTGTTCGACGTGGCATATCGCACCGTGGCCGCCGGCACCTTCTCTCCGCAAGCGCTCAAGGAAGAAGAAGACAAGCCCACTGAAGCCGACGTCCTGGCTTGTCTACAGCGCTTGGGGCATGAGGTGGAGACGCTGGCGGTCTTCGACGATGTGGTGTGCATGGTGGAAAAGTTGAAGAGCTTCGCGCCGGATGTGGTCTTCAATCTGACCGAATCCTTCCACTCGAATCGGGCGCACGAGCCGAACATTCCCGGGCTGCTCGAACTGATGCGCGTGAAATACACGGGCGCGCGTCCGGACGGTTTGATGTTATGCAAGGATAAGGCGCTGGCGAAAAAAGTGCTGGCGTATCATCGTGTGCGCGTCCCGCATTTCGTCATCTCCACCGAGCAGCGCCCTCTCAAACGTTTGCGGCGCTTCGTTTACCCGGCATTCGTGAAGCCGGTGGGTGAGGAGTCGTCCGATGGGATCGCCAAAGCTTCCTTTGCCAAGAGCGAGGAGGAAGCGCTGGAGCGCGCGCGCTTCATACACGAAAAATTTCATTGCGACGCGCTGATCGAGGAATACATCGAAGGGCGTGAGCTGTATTTGAGCGTGATGGGCAATCGCAAGCTCTCCGTGTTTCCGCCGCGAGAAATCTTCTTTCACGACGTCCCGGAAGACATGCCCAAGTTCGCCACTTTCAAGGCCAAGTGGGACGACACCTATCGCAAGAAGTGGGGCATTCAAAACGGGCCGGCCAATGAACTTCCCGCTGGGGTCGAAGAGAAACTCGCGCGGCTCGCCCGCAAGGTGTACCGCGTGCTGAAGATTACCGGTTTTGGCAGAGTCGACGTGCGCCTGACGCAGGCCGGCGAAGTGGTGGTGATCGAGGCCAATCCGAATCCTTCGCTGGCGTGTGAGGATGACTTCGCGCAAGCCGCCGCAGCCGCGGGGCTGCCGTACGACATGCTGATCCAGAAAATCCTGGACACGGCCTGCGCCTAGGCCTGCTGTGGGGCGGTCCCCCTGGCTGCTCGGCGACAGTGACCGCGGCCGACGCCCGTGTCGGCCTCCCGCTTAGTCGCAATGGCACAGCCGGACCTGGGGGTCCAGTGCGGACGAGGGCGTCCGCCCCACTATTAAGGCGGATTCTTTCGGCCTTCTAGGACCAATCTCTCCCTGTAGCTTTCCATACCCTCCACCGATAGCTAATTGAGAGCAGCGGTTGTTGACTCAGTGCGTGGCTCGTGGCCCCGCCTGTGGCGTCAGCAGCCGCTCAACAGCGTCTTGTGTCCATTCGAGGGGACGGTTACCTTGGCTGTCCCCTCGCTTTTTTCCTCTTGCCGCTAAAATGATCTCTTGCGGCCTTTCGTCCCCTTTTTCAGGAATCCACACCTGCTCACCATCGCCGGCAACTACTGGCACCGCGAGCTCGATGAGCAGCGCTTCCCGGTAGAGACGAAGTTCTACGACACCGAGCCGGGCGTCCAGGTCCGGGTGGATTCCCAAACGCCAATGGACAAGCCGGTCGCCCAGTTGATTCTGGTTCACGGCCTGGAGGGGTCCAGCGCCGCCGGGTACGCGCGCAGCCTGGCGCAAGCCGCACTCCAGGCCGGATGCGCCGTTCATCGCTTCAACATGCGCAGTTGCGGAGGCACGGAGCACCTGTCCGGCAAGACCTTATATCATTCTGGTCAAACGTCGGATCTTCTCGCGGTGATACGCCAACTTCCACCCGAGGCGCCGATCTTCCTCGCGGGCTTCTCGCTGGGCGGCAACGTGGTGTTGAAGCTGGCCGGGGAACTGGGGGAATCCGCAGCGGGGCCGATTGCCGGCGTGATGGCGACCTCCACGCCCATCGACTTGGCGGCCTGCGTTCGGCAGCTCGGCAAGCCATCCAACATCATGTATGCCCGGCGGTTTGTCTCGCGCCTAAAGGAACGGGTCTGCGCGAAAGAACGGCTCACGCCCGGGCTGTTCGACCTGAGCGGCATCCAGCAGGTGCAAAACGTTTACGATTTCGATGACCGCTTCACGGCCCAGTCCTTCGGCTTCGGTAGCGCCGACAATTACTACGCCACGCAATCGGCGAATCAATACCTCGCGCGGATCCGCGTGCCCACGCTGGTGGTACAGGCCAAGGATGATCCGCTGATCCCGTTCGCCGTCTACGATCACCCGGCATTCGCGGCGAATCCCCACTTGCGACTGATCGCCACCGAGCATGGGGGCCATCTCGGGTTCATCTCGAGGACCAAGCCCCGCTTTTGGTTGGACCAAGTTCTCGTACACTGGGTATTGGAAGTACGGAACAAGGTCGCGGCCGGTTTCGTTTCTTAATCGAGTGGCCCAAAGTGCATCATTTCGCGAAGCGGCGGCAATAGCAGCGGAGTCGTTGCGCACCAGCAAGTTGCGCAGCTTCTTGACGCTGCTGGGCATCATCCTCGCCACTACGACGCTGATCGCGGTGATGGCCATGATTCATGGCATGGATGTATACATCGCCAACACCATGACCAGCATGGGTTCAGAAGGCTTTCGAATCGTCAAGATCGCTTTCCTGGGTAATTTCGATCCGAAGAAATTCCTGCAGATGCAGAAGCGCAATCCGGAACTCAGTCCGGACGAGTTCCAATACCTGAAGGAACGCGCCAAGCTGGTTCAGGATTTTGGGATGAGCGCCGGCCGCAGTGTGAGCGTCTCCTTGGGATCGCAAACCTTGAAGCAAATCTCGCTAGATGGCGGGACCGCGAATTGGGCGGAGCTGGGAGACACCGAGATCGCCATTGGCCGCTACTTTACCGAAGTCGAAGACCGGCACCGCTCCCCCGTCGTGGTCATCGGCTCGGAAGTCTGGTCCAACCTTTTTGGGGACGCGGATCCCCTCGGAAAGGAGATCAAGATCGAGGGGCGGCCGTTCACCGTCATCGGCGTGGCCAAAGCCAAGGGCAGCGTGTTTGGCCAGTCGCAGGACGGGTTTGTCGACATTCCCATCGGAGCCTATTTTCAGATTTACGGCTCGCGAACCGGAATCCGCTACGCGGCCAAAGCAATCGATCAGAAAGTGCTCGAGCAAGCCAAGGACGAAATGCGGATGCTCATTCGCGCCCGGCGGCATGAACAGCCAGGCCAGGACGACACCTTCTCGATTCTCTCGTCCGACGCGCTGGTTAGCGCCTGGGACCAGCTCACCAACGCCATCGCCGCCACCGCCGTCGCCATCGTGTCTATCTTCATGGTGGTGGGCGGCGTGGTTATCATGAACATCATGCTCGCGGTGGTCAGCGAACGCACTCACGAGATCGGCATACGCAAGTCGGTGGGCGCTCGCCGCCAGGATATCCTCAACCAGTTCCTGGTGGAATCGTCCATGCTGGCCGCACTGGGAGGCTTGATCGGCGTGGTGCTGGCCTGGATCATTTCCACGATGGTGCGAAGCTTTACCGCGGTTCCCATGTCCGTTCCCATTTCAGCGGTGCTGATCGGCTTGTTTTTGTCCACTGCCGTCGGATTGTTCTTCGGAATCTATCCGGCGCAGCAAGCTTCCAAACTTGATCCTATTGAAGCCCTGAGAGTGGAACGATGACTCGAGTGGAACTTACCGCGGCCATCGGCCTGGCGCTCGCCACGGTGCGCGAGCACAAAATGCGCTCGTTCCTCACCGTGCTGGGCGTAATTATAGGCACCGGGACCATCATCGGCGTCGGCTCCATCATCGCGGGCCTGGACGGCGCGGTCACTGGTGTCCTGACGAGTTTCGGCACTAACACAGCAATGATCTTCAAAGCTCCGATCGCCTTTCACCGGCTCACCGCCGAAGAGGCCCGGCGCAAACCAATTACGTATGATGACGGCGTGGCGATCGCGGCGCGCTGCCCGTCGGTGGAGGCCGT
>Ga0209415_10008025_pt1 | contig 18329 bp, 18 predicted proteins | sample PeaSoiSIISIP2007_FD_187696 | JGI IMG/M metagenome (GOLD analysis project Ga0209415, IMG submission 187696) | Peat soil microbial communities from Weissenstadt, Germany - SII-SIP-2007 (SPAdes) (version 2) | ecosystem: Environmental > Terrestrial > Soil > Wetlands > Peat | place: Germany...
GCTGGCTTGCCAGAGCGAGAACAACATCCCCATCGTGGGCAAAGACCAGGTGGGCCGCAGCCGGGAGATGCACTGGCTGCGCATAGACCGCTACTACACCGGCGCATCGGACAATCCGCAGGTGGCCATTCAGCCGGTTCCCTGCCAGCATTGCGAGGCCGCCCCTTGCGAGAACGTGTGTCCGGTCAACGCCACCACGCACGACGAGGAGGGTCTCAATGTCATGGCGTATAACCGCTGTGTGGGCACACGCTGCTGCTCCAACAATTGCCCCTACAAGGTCCGCCGGTTCAACTTTCTGGATTACAACCGCCGTCCGCTCGATCAGCTTAAGGGCCCGTTCCATTCGACCCCGCTGACACACCGGACCGACGGCCAATGGGACCTGCTTCGGTGGGTTCGCGACAAAGACGCTGGCACCCGCCCGGCGGAGGAGTGGGAACTGCTCAAGCTGGTCAAGAACCCGGACGTGAGCGTGCGGATGCGCGGGGTGATGGAAAAATGCACCTACTGCATCCAACGCATTCAGCAGGCGGAGATAGCGCAGAAGATCAAGGCCCGCGCGTCGGGTGCCATCGAGGTGCCCGATGGCATGATCAAGACCGCCTGCCAGCAGGCGTGCCCCGCCGAGGCGATCGTGTTTGGCAATCTCAATGACCCCAACAGCCGGGTCTCGCAACTCAAAGCCCAAGCCCGGAATTACAGCCTGCTGGACCTGCTGGGCACCCGGCCGCGGACAACCTACCTGGCCCGCGTCCGCAACCCCAATCCTCGGATGCCCGATTATCACCCCGAACCGTTGAGTTGGGAGGAGTACGTGAAACAAAACGGGGATCCGGGCCGGCATCCGCATCGCGCAGCCCAACCCGACCCAGAGGCCCCGGCGGTCGTGCCGACCCAAGGGCGCCCGCCATGAACCCTCTTGCCTCGAGGCCCACGCTCACAGTCCAAGGCCCGCCGCCCGAGTTGGATCGCGTCCTTCTGGTGGCCAACGCCCGGCCGCTGGGCTGGATCAGTGACAAAATCGCCGGCATCGTGGAAGGCCCGACGCCGGGTTGGTGGTGGTGGGCTTTCATCCCCAGCTTTTTGCTTTTTGTGATGCTGGTCGTGATGGTGACCTACCTGATCGCCACGGGGGTGGGCGTCTGGGGCCTGAGCCACCCCGTGATGTGGGGATGGGCGATCGTGAACTTCGTCTGGTGGATCGGCATCGGCCACGCCGGCACCCTCATCTCGGCGATTCTCTTCCTGCTCCGCCAGCGCTGGCGAACCTCCATCAACCGGGCCGCCGAAGCGATGACCATCTTCGCCGTGATGTGTGCCGGCATTTTTCCGCTCATCCACGTCGGCCGGGTCTGGTACGCCTGGTGGCTGTTCCCGTTGCCCAACCCCCTGGGCGTTTGGCCGCAATTCCGCTCTCCGCTGATGTGGGATGTGTTCGCCGTTTCCACCTATTTCACCGTTTCGGTGCTGTTCTGGTACGTCGGCCTGATCCCCGACGTAGCGATCCTCCGGGATCGCGCCAGAACCCGGCTCCGGCAGTTTGTTTACGGCCTGCTGGCCTTGGGCTGGAGGGGCTCCCATCGGCACTGGAGCCACTACGAAAAGGCCTATCTCATCCTGGCGGGACTCGCTACGCCCCTGGTGCTCTCAGTCCACAGCACCGTGTCGCTGGATTTTTCAGTTTCCCAACTTCCCGGCTGGCACACCACCATCTTCCCGCCCTATTTTGTGGCCGGGGCAATCTATTCCGGTTTCGGCATGGTGTTAATGCTGATGTTGCCGCTGCGGAAACTGCTCAAGCTCGAGGAGATCATCACCCTCCGGCACATCGACGTCATGTGCAAGGTGACCCTGGTAACCGGCTCGATTGTCGGCTACTCCTACGCGATGGAGTATTTCATCGCCTGGTACAGCGGCAACCCGTACGAGCGGTGGACCTTCTGGCACCGGCTTTTCGGCTCCTACTGGTTCGGTGGCTGGGCGATGCTGGCTTTCAATGTGCTCACACCGCAGGTCTTCTGGTTCAAACGGGCCAGGCGCAACCTGGTGGTGGTGTTCGTCGTTTCCATTCTCGTCAACGTCGGCATGTGGTGGGAACGATTCATGATCGTCGTCGGCTCGCTTTATCAGGATTTTGTGCCGGGCAACTGGGGCTTTTACAAGCCCACCTGGGTGGATGTATGCACCTACCTGGGCACCTTTGGGTTGTTCTTCACCTGCTTTCTATTGTTTGTGCGTTTCCTGCCCCTGATCGCCGCATCCGAGGTCAAGGGTGTCACCCCTCAGGCCGACCCACACCACCCGCTGGGGGGCGCTAAGAGACCCGCAGCCCTGCCCCAGCGAGCTGCAACCACTCCCATGCAAGACCCAAATCCTGCCCGGCCGTCCCCGGCCAACAGCGCCGCCAAGCCTTACGGCCTGCTGGCCGAGTTTGATACCACGGCCGATATCCTGCGCGCGGCGACCCAGGCGCGCAACGCCGGGTTCACGCGTTGGGATGTCTTTACGCCATTTCCGGTGCATGGCCTGGACAAGGCGATGGGGTTGCGGCCCTCGCAGGTCGGTTGGTTTGCGTTCCTGGGCGGAGCGGCCGGGTATTTCAGTGGCATGTTGATGATCTGGTATATGAACGCCTTCGATTATCCACTGGTGATTGGCGGCAAGCCGATGTTCAGCCCCTTCTATTCGTTTGTGCCATGTTTCGAGCTTACTATTCTGCTGGGGTCCTTTGGCGCGCTCCTGGGAATGTTGTTCCTCAACCGGCTGCCCAGGCTGTACCATCCCCTGCTCAAACACCCGCGTTTTGCCCGGGTCACGCACGACAAATTCTATCTGGTCATTGAGACCAGCGATGCGGGTTATGAGCCGGTAGAAACGCGCCGCCTGCTCGAGGCGGCGGGGAGCAGGGTCATCGACCTGGTGGAGGAGTGATGCGCTATTTCGTGGTCATCCTGGCTTCGATCACGCTGGCCGTCGTCGGCATGGCCGGTTTTCGAGGCGGCAAATCCCGTCGGCCGCCTCTCTATATTTTCCCGGATATGAAGCGGCAGCCCAAGCTGCGGCCACAAACGGCCAATGCCTTCTTTGACGATGGCCTCAGCTCACGGCTGCCCGTGGCTGGGACCATTCCACGCAGCGAACCGTTGCCCGTGAGTGGCCAGCTCGTCTATCGGTGGCAGGATTCGCCGATCAATACGGGCCGGCTGCCCGGTACAACGAACTTTATCGAGAACATTCCTGTGCCGGTCACCGCCCAAATGCTGCGGCGCGGGCGGGAGGTTTTTGATAGCCACTGCGCGGCGTGCCACAGCCGCTTGGGAGACGGCAACGGCCTGCCAAAGCGCATCGGCGCCATGGCGGTCGTCGCCGACTTGCATGACAAACGCATCGTCGAACTTGCCGATGGTGAACTCTTTAACACGCTGAGCCACGGCAAAAACCTCATGCCGGCTTACGCCGCCAGCATCGATGTCCCGGATCGATGGGCGGTCGTGGCCTACCTGCGCGCGCTCCAATTGAGCCGGCTCGGTTCACGGGACGACCTGCCGGGTGAACTCCGTGGAACTTTGAGGTAAAAGGTTATGAATGCAACGACCCCGCCCGGCGTCTCCCCAGGATTGGACCTGTCCAAATGGCGGAAACTGCCGAACCGGCTCATCGCCGTTGGAGGATTGCTGTGCCTCATTGGCCTGGCTCTGGATTCTTCCATCCGCCAGAGCCTCAGTCAGTTCGGTTTCTCCTGGCTGCTGGCCTTCATGTTCTGGCTCAGCGTGGTGCTCGGCGCCTTGTACCTGGTGATGATGCACCACCTCTTCGACGCCGCCTGGTCTGTGCCGTTGCGCCGGTTTTGCGAGCATCTCGGCTGCTTGGTGTTTCCGTGGATGGCGCTCTTCTTCCTTCCCGTCGCCTTGCTGGCCCCGAGGATTTACTCCTGGACCAGGCTCGATCCTCGCCTGAACCACGATCTCGAAGCCAAGTGGCCCTTGTTCACCTTGCCGGGCTTCTACGTCGCTGCCGCCCTATGTCTGGGGGTGTGGTGGCTCCTGGCCTCGCGGCTCCGTCTCTGGTCCTTGAAACAGGATGAGACCGGCTCCGCCCAGTGTACTTATCGGCTGCGCATCCATTCCAGTTGGGGCATTGTGGCGTATGCGCTCACGCTGACCCTGGGCGCAATTATGTGGATGAAGGGGCTGCAATACCAATGGTACTCGACGATGTACGGCGTCTATTATTTCGCCGGCAGTGTTTGGGTCGCCTTGGCCGCAGCCTATGTGATCGCCATGGCCTTGGACCGGCAGGGCCTGCTCCACGAGGCCATGGGCGACGAGCAGTACTATTTCCTGGGCTCGTTGCTTTTCGCGTTCACCGTCTTCTCCGCCTACATCCATTTCGGCCAGTACTTCGTTATTTGGAACGGCAACATCCCCGAGGAAACCTTCTGGTATGTTCTGCGCCAAAAAGGCACCTGGTTCGCCATCGGGCTGGTGCTGGTTTTTGGCCACTGCCTGGTGCCGTTCCTGGCGCTGCTGCGGATCGATGTCAAGTTCGTCTCCAAGTTCATGCTGCCCCTCTGTTTGTGGATTGGCCTGATGCAATACGTGGACTTGGCCTTCAACATCGCCCCGGTGCTGCATCCTGCCGGGTTTCCGTGGCGCTGGCTTTGGCTCGATGCCGGATGCATCGCGTTCATGGGCGGAGTGTTGGCCAAGGCCTTCCTGCGCGACCTCCGGCGCTATCCGCTTCTGCCTCTCAAAGATCCCAGGCTGAGCGAAGCTCTGGGCCTCTATGTGGTCCCGGCGCCGGAGTTGATTGAAGCCCCCGACGAAATCGGTCGTTTGGCAAGTGCGCCGCCGGACTCCGTGTAGGATCTCTGCCACTTGCGCGCCCGCCTTGGTGCGGTAGATTATACCAGGGCCTCAGCCAGAGCGCAGGTTTCAGAAACCCGCAGCCGTGGCGTCGGACTTGCAGGCTGGGCGCTCGCCGTGCGTTATGAACAGCAGTTTTGGTTCGATGGACCGAAGGCCAGGAGAATACTTCCTGTTCGCCTTGGCTTTTGTCGCGTTCCTGGTCGCGGTGGGAGGAGTTGTTGTCAGTTCGCTACCGATTGCCACCATCGGCGGGGTGCTACTGCTTCTTTGTGTCTTAGGCTTCCGCGCCAGGCCAGTTTCGGGAGAATAGGCAGGATACCTATCCTCCGCCCCGGCACCTTGCGAAAGGGGCCTCCGGGCCAGGCTGCCGGCCTCAGCGCGTTGGCAACCGGCCCTGCACCGACGCGGCCATTCAGGGGGTTACCCGTTTGCCCTGCCGTCCCCGCGCCCTGGCTGGCACTTTCTTGGTCAAATAGGCCCTTAAGGCGAGGGCGTTGTTGTGTTCGGTGTCCCGGGCACTAAACAGCAGAGTGATATCGCCTGCCTGGGCTACCTGCGCCAGCGGCTGCCAGGCTTCGGGCTGGCCGTCAAGTTGGGCAAAATAGCGGCGTTGAAACTCCTTCCACTTCTGCGGATCATGTCCAAACCAATGGCGGAGCGCATCGCTCGGGGACACCGCCTTTATCCAAGTGTCTGCCCGCAAGGCCTCTTTCTTCAAACCGCGCGGCCACAGGTGGTCCACCAGAAAGCGGGCTCCATCGTGTTCGTCAGCCGGTTCGTAAACTCGTTTCATGTAGATCATAAACACCCTTCCGGCCCACACCATTCATTCCACTGCACACCCATGGCAGAGCCACCTCAGCCCTTGGCGCGAGCCGCCGGAGGAGGCCCGTTTCGGAATTCCGGGTGGCGCACCTTTCCGCCGGCATCCGCAATGACCGCTCCAGCGATGAGACTGCCGGCGGCTAGAACTGCCGTGGCCAAGGCGAGAGCCCACTGCCACTTTGGCCTTCTCCAGCCGGCGGCCATCCCCACTGCCCCTACACCAGCCGTCAGATAGAAGAGCCAGATCCACCGTTCTCCCAGTTCCTTGTGCCGATCCAAATACGCGTCGCCGTCTTGATCGGCCATCGAGTAACCACGATCGTAACCCTGCTCTCCATAGACATAGACTGGCCAAGCCGAAAGAGAGAAGAGGCTCACCAAACCCATGCCCAGAGACACCGCCGCCCGTTTCCGAATTGTCAGGCACCCAATCAGGCCGAGAAGCGCCGCAAAGAGGCCGGTCAACGGCAGGTGATTGATGAGCACATGAATGCACTCGGGTCGCTGGAGATCATAAAGAAACGCGCTCATTCGTTGGTGGCCGATAGTTGTTTGGCGATAGTTTCGTTGAGGTAAGTTTCGCCCTGCAATACTGCGCGAATGGCCTTCAACAGGTTTTCCGGGGGCTCACTTTTCGCGACATAGCCCCTGGCCCCGGCGCGCAGCGAACGTTGCGCATACAGCGGGTCCTCATGCATGGAGTGCATTAGGACCATCAACTGGGGAGAACGGCTCACGATCTCTGCGGTGAGTTCAATCCCGTTGTGCTTCCCCAGGGAAATGTCCAGGAGCACAAGGTCGGGCTTGGTTGATTTGATCATCTGCACGGCTTGGGGAGCGCTGTCCGCCTCACCGCAAACCTGCAAATCGGCTTCCCGTTCGATTACTCTGATCAGTCCCTCTCGCATCGTCGGGTGATCATCTACGATCAGCACCCGCTTTTGCAGTTTCCGGGATCTGGATGGCATGATAACTTCTCTTCCTGCGGAACGCTTCGGCGCCTCGACGAGTTGCCCGGCATCGGAGGCGGTTGGTTCCATGGCGTGCTCAACCGCCGTTGCGGGAAGTCCGGCGCGCAATCAGATAGGCGATGAGCGCCCCCACACCGAAGGCGACGCCGATGGTTTGATAGGGATGCTCATGCACGCACTCGTCGGTGGCTCTGGCGCTCTCGAGCGCTTTCTCTTTGACGCGCCCAAGGAGCTTCTTGCCGTTCTCCAGTGCGGCAGCCAGACGATTGCGGGCTTCGCTGACTTGTTCCCCGGCCAACTCGGCGGTGGCGGCCATCAACGCACGCGACCCTTCCGCGAGCGCGCTCTTGTCATTGTTAATTGCTAGTGGTTGCTTGTTCATAGTTTAGTTCTCTTTTGTTGCTCTGTGTTCTTCAATAGTCGCTGCTCTGCAGCGACCGATGCGATGCCTCCGGCGAGTCGAGATGCAGGGTCGACTGGTAATCGATGCGACTGGCTCTCGCAAGCTTGGCAAGGCCTTGCCTGCTTGTACGTTCCCACGGATCCAGGGAAAAGACATTGGGTGCCGCGCTCAAATCGCTTGCGGTGGGCGCCTACGCGTTTTAGGCCAGATGCCTAAACGGCGGAATGAGTCGCATATCGTACGTCATGGTCCTGGTTGGTTCGTTCCTTCCGCAGCCGGCGTCCGGGTTTTTTTCGCCGGTCGAGATACCAGCCCTGCAAACCCAAGGTGAATGCCCAACCCAGGAAACCGACGGTGCCAAAAGCGGCCGCGACCGTTTTTACCCGGAAGAGGACCATGGCTTCATGGGATAAGGGCAGGGAGACCGCCTCGCCTAGCCCCCGCACTACGGTCGTGGCCACCAGTCCGAGCACGGCTCCCCCCGCCGCCCATGACAACCGATTCCGACCAGCCCTCCCAGCCATCACGCCAAACCATAAGGCAGTGCCGAAGGCAAAGAACCACGGCAGCATTTGCATTGCTCTTTCCATACTCACCGCCAGTATCCAACTTCGGTGCCAGGACACAATTGGAGACTCCGCTGATTCTGGCTTAGGTGAACGCCGACCCCGGGTAAGCCAAGCTCCTACGATCACTCCTTTGACGTCGAAAACCGAAGCGGACTCCATTCTTACAATTCTGTAATCCTCCAGACAGGTTCCTGTCATGGCCGAAGCATCCAAGCTAATGGAGATAATTATGAAAATGATATTCGAGGGATTCCGAAATCGGCTGCCCGCCATGGCTCTGGCCAGTGCCGTGGTGTTGGCCGGTTCAGCACTGGCTTTTACCGGGACATCGGCTGAAAAAAACAAATGTTGCCCTGCCGCCCTGAATGTGCCCCTGGACGAGACCTCCGTGCCCCGGGCGGTTCTGCCCAACGGAAGTTACGCGCCTATTGTGAAGAAGGTGGCGCCGGCGGTGGTCAAGATCGAAACGACCACGACCATCAAGAACAGCTCGGCGCAGCAATTCCCTGGTCTCAACGATCCGTTCTGGCGGCACTTTTTCGGCGATCAATTCGGCCAGATGTTCCCTCCGCACCAACTCGGCCCTTACCGCGAACACGGCCTGGGCTCCGGCGTGATCGTGACCAAAGACGGTTATATCCTCACCAATAATCACGTGGTCGACAACGCAACCGAGGCCAAAGTCACTCTGCAGGACGGTCGAGAGTTCAGCGCCAAAGTCATCGGCCGCGACCCGAAGTCGGACATCGCGGTGGTCAAGATCGACGCCAAGGATTTGCCCGTGGTCACGATGGCGGATAGCGACAAGATTCAGGTGGGCGACGTCGTCCTGGCGATCGGCAATCCGTTCGGGGTCGGCCAAACCGTCACCGAGGGCATCGTCAGCGCCAAAAACCGCGGCAACATGGGCATTGAAGACTATGAAGACTTCATTCAAACCGACGCGGCCATCAATCCGGGCAACTCCGGCGGTGCGCTGGTGGATATCGATGGCCGCTTGATTGGCATCAACACTGCCATCCTCAGCCGTTCCGGCGGCAGCCAGGGGGTCGGCTTCGCTATCCCGTCGGATCTTGCCCGCAATGTGACGGAGAGCCTGGTCCAATACGGGCATGTGACCCGGGGCTACCTGGGAGTCATGATCCAGGACGTCACTCCCACCCTGGCAAAGGAGTTCAAGTTGAAGGAATCGAAGGGCGCTCTCGTGGGGGATGTGGTTCTCAGCGGGCCGGCCGCTAAAGCGGGATTCAAAGACGGCGACGTCGTGTTGGAATTCAACCACAAGGACGTTACCGACAGCCGGCAACTCAAACTCACCGTGGCGGACACCAAGCCCGGCTCAACCGTGCCAGTGAAGGTCTGGCGGGATGGCTCCGCCAGGACGCTGGAAGTCACGGTCAAGGACTTGCCGGGAACCGAACAGCTTGCCCAAAACAACACGGACAACACCAAGGACACCGGCACGCTCAACGGCGTGACCGTGGGCGACCTCGACCCGCAGATCCGCCAGCAGTTCAACCTGCCGGACACGGTCAAAGGGGCGGTGATTACCGAGGTCAAGCCCGATTCCGCCTCCGCTGAGGCCGGTCTTAAGCCGGGCGAAGTGATTGAGGAGATCAACCGTCATTTAGTCAAGAGCGCCGAAGAGGCCGTGCGGCTTACGGAAAATGCGAAGGACAAGCACACGCTCGTTCGGGTTTGGGAGCACGGCGGCAGCCACTACGTCGTGGTGGATGAAAGCAACCAAACGGGCTAATCCTCACGCAAGCCGGCAAGCCCTCCCGCGCAAAGGTTCGCCCGCGCGAGGGGCTTGTCATGTGGAGTTAACACCAAGTTAAAGAAAGGAGAGGTTAAGAAAGATGAAAATGAGACTCTGTTACGTTAGTGTGCTCGCAACGGCAGTGTTGGCAGCCGGCTGCACGATAGAGGCCCGGCCGCGCGGAGTCGTCGTTGCTCCCGCAGTTGAGGTGCAACCCGTCCCACCCCCATCGCCGGCGCTAGTGGCTCCGGCCCCCGTTTACGCCCCGGACTCTTACGTCTGGGACGGGTATGAATATGTCGGTTTGTGCAATGGAGCGTATGTGTACTGGAACGCCGGCGTGTGGCTGCCCTGTGATGCCGTGATTCTGGGTCGGTTCCATGGATGGGAGAGATACCATCCGGGATGGCGTAGAGGCGCGTTCCGCTATGAGCACGGCCGTGAGCCGCACCGATAATGCGCCAGGTGAACGTCCTTCGCGCGTTGCCGGGCGCCGCGCGCCCGGCAGCGAGGATTTTCAAGAAAGGCGCAGGAGTCACGCAAGACCGGTCACACTTTCGTCCGCGCCTGCGATGGTTCCGGAATCCAGGAGTTTGAGGCTCGTTTTGTAAGGTTCCCGGCCTCCCCACCGAGTTCGTCTCCGCAGCCGATTCCTCAGCTTCTCTTTTCGCTTGAAGGCGGCGTCCGAACCCTCCCTGACCGCCTGCAGGAATTCCTGCTCCAGTCGATTCTCAACCATGCTTAGCTCATCCGCATAGTCGCGCAATAATGCCTCCGCCTGGCGGGCTCTTGGCCCTTGTGCCTCGGCCGCCGACGCCGCGGCTGAGGGTTTTGGCGGGGCCAAGGCTGTGTCAGAGGGCCCGGGCACAAGCAGTTCCTGAAGCAAACTCATGAAGTCATCCCGCGAAGGCGTTCCCTCAATTATTGCCATTGCCCTTTCCGCCGACGCGTTAGCTTTTTTCCCGGCGTCCCCTTGGCCGAGCTCCTTCTCAATCGCCCGAAGGAATGGCCATGACAATTCCCCGAAGAAGGGGGCTAAAGCCTGTCGGTTTGTCTCGCTTAATATGGGATAGAGGGCGCTGGCTTGTTCAAGAGCTTCTGCCGCGTTTCCCTCCTCCGCCACTGCCCGCAACTGGACCAAAGCGCCCAGCAATTGGCTCGCGCAAGGCGAAGAGGCGCTTGGCTTGCAGCCTGTTCCAGGCAGGGTTCGTTCCCGTGCCCATTTCTAAAGCCCAGCGCGAAGAACCGCTCAATCACAAACTCCTCGGCCTGCGTGCGGCCCAGCGTCTGGGCGAGCCGTCTCGCGGTCGAGGCCTCTGCCCGCTGGGGCCCGCACAGGAGCAAACCATCGGTGAGCGCCAATTCAAAAAGCCTCTCTATTTTCGAGCACCTTACTTCCGGGGCCTCGGAAGGCTCGAAGGCCAGGGCCTGAAGCGCGGTGCTCGAGGATTCAAAGTATGAGCCTGGCGTCTCGGAATCGCGGCTCCCCACGGTCGAAGCCGGCGGGCCGGCCAGGAGAACAATATCCAGCGCGGAAATGGAGCCCATGGGCGGCGAAGCTCGCAATGGCCTCAGGAAATGGGCCCGCAAGAGGGGTGGATTCCCTGCAACCTGGGCCGTACAGAACTCGCATCGGTATATTCCATTTTCCATGAGCGCATGGGCGAAATGGGGAAAGGCATGCAGCATGGGTTTCAAGCCCGCGGCCCGGTATTCCAGGATGGAAAAGCGACCATCGTAGCCAAACACAGACCCCAAAAACGAGGCCTTCCTGTTCTCCGCGATTAAATAGTTTCGGAAGGGAAAGAGGTCTCGGTGCGGGTCGCGCGCCAACCCGGCGTCGGCCTGCCACCCGGCGACGATTCGGCCGATCATCGCGGCCATGAGCAACAGGATTTTTTTGGGTTGCCACGCGATGTCCCGGTGGGCGCCTTCTCGCAGCCCGTCGTGCCTGAATGAATCAACGCCGTCAAGAAAGTCCTGGAACGTCATGGGGACCACTTGGGTGGTCCGGTTGGAAACGGCCACCAGATTGGTGTTGAATACTTCCGCCGCAATCGCCCAGGCCTTCCGTTCCGTCTCGTCCGCGCCTCCATTGCGAGCGAAGAAAGCGAAAAAGGATTGGTAGAGGCTCCGCCACTCTTTAACGACTCGGGTCTCCAGGGCGAGCGGATCGAGAATGTCCTGGATCGTCCTCTGCAGCGGCGTCAGAGTGAGCTTGATCTCTCCCCAATCACCGGGTCCAGCGGTTTGAGGGGCAACCCCGCCAGCATCCAAATAACCTACGCCACTGCTTGGCATGACCTCTGCTGTCGTGCTCTCGACGGGCTTTTCAAGGCCGCCGGTCTGGACAGCGCCGAGCCCAATCACCAACGGTTTTCCTCCGAAACCTGGACGGTTCATCCATTGAATTAGACGCGCGGATGAGTCTCCCTGTTTGAACCTTTCGCAACCTGTCAAAACTGTCATGTCCGTGACGGCTTCCGGTCATCCCGGCTGAGTCCAATCCCGTGAAGAGGAGACGAATATGAACAGGTGCAAAGAGGTCAACGTTCTCGGCGGGGCCTTAACCGCGATAAAAGCCGCACAAACCGTGTGTGGTCACAGCCGCCGGAAGACGCTGAGCAGACCCGTCGTCCTGGCCCAGGTGACGGGCAGAGCAAATCTTGGCGCAACGAGCGCCACCAGTGCGGATTCCAGAGACCCACCCGCCTCGGCAACCGGTTCGGCCAATCCGACTCGGTTCCAAGTGCTCTTCGAAACCAAGTCCGGTCTCGATATTACGCAACAAGTGCTGGAACTGTTGTGGCTGGCCGCCGAGCGAAACCATCCGACCTTTGAAATGGTCCAGGAACCCTTTGCCGGCGATAGCCTGACCCCCGATGACCTGGCCGCAATCCGGCGAACGCTGGGGCAGGCGGGCGTGGAGCTCGTTGGACCACCCGGAGTCGAGCCCGTTCAATCCCCCGCTCACACGGTAGCAGAGGAATCGGTTCACTCGAAAACCCGCAGTGGCTCCGTTCAGAACTACGCACAGCAGACGGGCGAGGTGCGACCGGGCCCGAGCCAGGCAAAAGCTACCCCCATTAAAGGCATGGAGGACGCAGATCACGAGATGCGGCAGATTCTCTACAGCTTTGGTTTCGCCGCCCACGAGCACGTCGCCAGGGCAGAGAAGCTCCTCGCCCATCCTTCAACAGAGAGCGTTGAACATTGGGTCGCGGATTCAGAGATTCGGGGCTGCAGCCAATATTTTCGAATCCTGCCCAATCTGGTCAAGGAGGTGCGGGCACTGGATCAAAAGGCGTCGGCTGTGTACAGGATGTGGCGCCAGGCGCTGGGTCAGCCCAATAGTGAGGAGCACCGAACTGAGTTCAGAAGGCTCGATCGCGAGCTGCAGCAAACCTTTCCCAGGTTCTGTTACCGAGCCAAGGCCATTCAGGAGATGTCCGCGACGGCGCAGAGCATTGCCGCCAAGTTCCGGGCCAGCCAGCGTGTCCTTCAGCAAGCGCGGCGGCGCCGCGACTCGGTTTGCCAAATGCCAGTTCTCGATGTCGAGCGGCAAACCATTGAAGCGATGGAAGAATTTGTCCGCATGCCGTGCGAGGTGTTCCTGCGGAATTGCACCCAGTTGAAGACGGCGGAAACGAGATTCCAACAAGCAAGAGGCGAGCTGATTCAGGGCCACCTGCCGCTCGTGGCGTCCATAGCCGCGACCTGCTCGAATCAAGACCACACGCTGGCAGAGCTGATTCGGGGAGGCATTTTCGGACTGATCCGCGCGGTGGACAAATTCGGATACCGACGGGAACGGAAATTCTCCGCCTATGCCGCCGGCTCGATTAGACAAGGCGTGCGCCATGCGCTGGCAGCCCAGCCGCGCCACGTGCCCCGGCCAGCACCCCCGGCGGTTGACGAAGGTGATAAGGGCTCCTCCGAATCAGTCGCCGGCACTCAAGATGTCAACCCTAAACCGGCAGCAGTCCCTCAAGCAGAAAGGCAACAGGATGAAAAAGGTTCCTTCTGAAATGAGGCCGGTCGGGCGTCCCGGGCTCTCGCTGGAGCAGAAACTCATGGTTCTGGTGCACCGCTACCGAGCGGCGCAGCAGCGCGATAAGCGACAAGAAGCTGCTCGCTCTAAACGGCTTCGCATGGCGGCGATTCTTGCGCCCACGGGCCTCCTTTCCGAACGCGCCCTCTGGCTTTCGCCGGCTGACACGACGGCGGCAGCAAACCTGGAGTTGCCGACGCAACACGCCGGCGCAACGGCAGGCGTTCCGAAACCTCTTGAGGGGGCGGCCCGTGGTCTTAGTGCGAACACGCTGACCAAAGCCAACGGTCATCCATGCGCGCCACAACCCAACGAGCGAGGGCGCAATCTACAACGTTCTCGCCGACAACGCGCCGCCGCCGCCGCTTACTCGTTGAGGCTCCAGCCCCGAGAGAAGTCGCGGGCTGGCTCAGGCCATGATGCGCTGCCCCACCAGGGTGGTAAACATCTCCCGCTCGGGCAGGCTGCGCGTGAAAATTGCGCATCCGGCTTCGGTCAGACCCACGTCGCTTTGGCCTTCACTGCGATATCGAGGTCGTCGTAAATGATCACCGCATTCAAGGTTGCGCGGAAAACCATTTCGTTCCGAATTGCCGTCGCTCTGGGATGCCAATCCCAGCATAGAACCTTCGCCCTTGAATGGCGCCGGACGGCCGCACGCCCTTTAGAATCTCACCCCCCTCCGGCTGCGGGCCTCCCCTGCGCCGGAGCGATAAGGAGGCCAGATCCTCTTCCGCGCGCACATACTCGGCCAGGGTCAGTGAACCGCCAGAATGGATGCGACGCAACCATTCGCGGACCCGGTCACGGGCGATCTGCACTTCGCGTTGCCAGGTGGCCGCATCGGGTTGATCTGCATCGAGCAAAATCTCGACAATCTCTCCAAGTCTTTCTGTACCTTTCACACCTTACTCCTAAGGCCAATCAGGCCGGCCCGCCATAGGGTGGATTGCCAAAAAAATCTTATCCAAATGCTGAGACCCGCTTAGGTCAATTCCTGGGTTCCGGCCCAATGGACGGCGTATTTGGTCAGCGCCGGTCCGCTCTTGAGCCCGAGCTTGTCCCGAACGTGCAGGCGGTGGGTCTCGACGGTTTTGGTGCCCAGGCGCAGCCGCTTGCCGATCTCGCGTGTAGTAAGCCCCTGCCCGAGCAACCCAAAGACTTCAAACTCCCGGTCGGTCAGCGTGCCAATAGTGGTATCATCCGCGCGCCGGCGGCGACCGGAGAAGATGTCGAGGACTTTGCCGGACAGGTTGTCGCTGACGTAAGTCTTGCGCCGCAAGACCTGCCGGATCGCCGCTCAGGCCGCCATGAGTCGAGCCTGAGGATGCGCCAAACCAAGCGTCTCCAGCCAACTGGCAGTATCGTGGAAGGCCTCAAAACGCATAATCTTGCCGTTGCGCATCGTGCAGACGTGAGCGGTTGCCGCGTCCAGCTCCTTCCCCGTCGTCTTGGCGAATCCACGGAAGTAACCGATGGCGATAATGTGGTCGCCGACACCGTAGAACTGCTTCATGTTAACGCGGAAATCATCGAACTTTTCAACGGCCGGCCCGATGACCTCTTTCCACACAGCCTCGGCGCCTCGGTGCGTGCCGCTGAACCAAAGCCCCGGCACGTTGGGCTCGATCCATTCCACATTTGGGTCGAGCGCATCGCGGAACGGGCCGAAGTCGCCGCGCGAAGGAGCCTCGTAGAAGCTCTTGAGAAGCTTAATATTCTCTTGAGTGTAACTTTTCATAACCAATGTCCTTTCTTAGTCTGTTTAACCGTCTTTCTCCGAAAAAAACTTCAACTTGTTGATGGTGTCTAAGCCGAGTTCAACGTTCATGTCAATCTTCCGCGGCCGTGTTTCCTTGAGCGTTCTTCTGTCTGCCCGGAACTGCTACCCGGCTCTCGTAGCTTCCACAGCGAAGTTGCAGCCCTCCCACCGGCCCGATTCGAGCCAGTGAAATGTGAACTGAACCCGCGTGCCGCTGGGAATTGTGGCGGTGGGCAGATCGGCGATGTGGAGGCCGCACCCGGTGTCCCTGGTCTTGGCCTGCAATGTCGTTGACCAGCCATCCCGGCTCCAATGCACCGCCGCCGGGGCACGCACCGCGACGCGGAGTGTCTTGCCCTCCCGGAAAGCCCGGCATTTGTGGCTGAACTGCCAAATCACGAACGGAGAGCCAACTTTGTGTTCGAGATAGCGTTGCTCCGATGTCAGCGGGAGGTCGAAGATGCGGCCATCCTGAAGCGACCGGCGCAGCTTCAGATACTCGGCATGAGCCCAGAGCAGCGGCGTCGCCGAGCCGGAGGGCTTGCCGCAGAAGAGTTCCCTCTCAGGCAGGTCGGCAGCGTCCCAGACCTGCTCCGGAATCAGCCCGCCTTCGTTGGCGAAGGATTCCATGGACTTGAGCAATCGCAGCGCCTCTTCGCGGTGGCCGGCCGCCAGTTCGTAATGAGCCCTTTCGCCGGTCAGCAACGGCCAGACCCGTCCAACGCCTGTGCCGTCGAAAGCGGAGCCATCGGCGTGCTCCCCGTAACCGTCGTCGTTGTAACGATGCCAGGAGGGGCCGCTGGGCGTCTCGACCTTGAGCAGGGCATCGATGACCTTGATCGTATTGACTATCCGCGGGTCAAGGGGTGAGCGCAGACCAAATCTCACGAGGGCCAGGACGTCAGGGCTCAAAATATGAACAGCTGGTTCGGTGCTCTGGCCTGGCGGGCGGTTCTTGATAGGCACGAAGCCTTGCAGGGGCGATGCAGCGTCGGCGGACTCCGGCGGCGCGATGCGAACGTAGTAACCCTCGACGTCCAGGCGCTTGGCCAGATCCGTTCCGGCCACGTAGGTCCACCGCTCGACGCTGTCGTTCCAGAAATCCGCGGTCTCACGCAGGAAGGCGGCGACCGGTCGTTCTCCGTTCAAGTCGGCCAACTCCGCGGCCGCCACCAGCGCGCTGATGGTTGCAGCCAATGTAAAGGGAGAGTACCCCGGGCCCTCCTCCCAGCGGTCTTGGGAGGTAACCGGGCCGTTAAGGACCAGGAATGTGGCCGCCCGGCGAACCATCGGCCAGAGCCGCTGGATGTCTCCGTTGCTGCACACCTTCTCGCGGTGAGCCAGATTTGCCAGCAAGATAGGCAGGGCAGTCTCGTCAAGCTGGATTCCACTCGCGTTGGGCTTGCCGTCGATCCACATGTTCTGCGGCCAATGGCCGTCCTCTCGTTGTGTCCGTTCCAGGTACCCGAGAATCCGGCACACATCCTGGCCCGCTCCGACGGCGAGCAATCCGCCGGCAGCCTCAACGAGGTCCCGCGGCCATACCAGATGATATCCGCCGATGTCCTCGTCGCCTCGAGTGTTTCCCCAGGGGATAGACAGGCTGGCAATCAGGCCGCCGGGAATCGCCTTGCCTTCGTGGGTGCGCAGCACAGCGGTCGTTTGGCGCGATAGATCACGGTGGCTTCCCACGGTCTTGGGCACTGTCAAAGTGCGCTGCCAGGCCTCCCATTCAGCGACATAGTAACTTCGGGCCCTTTCAAAACCATCTTGCAGGCTCTGGTGAGCACAGCGGCCCGCCTCCTCGGCGTTCCGGCCGAACCCGATGGCCAACACGAACTCCCCCTTTCCGTCACCCAGGTCCGCCTCTGCCGTCAGTGCGACATTGCCGTTCTCAGCGCGCTGGTAGAGCCAGGTCATTTGTCTATGTTGGTTCAAGTCCTGCCAGCCGTCGGAGGCACCGACGAATCCCACCGAGCATTGCTGCCACGGCGTCGAGCACGCCAGCGCCAGCGCCAGATCATTGCGTTGGGCGAACAGCATCCGTGACTCTTCGTGCTGGCCGGCCCAGGCCGTGTTGCCGTAGCCGCGGTTCCCCACGTGCGGCGCCAGCACCGTATAAACATGATAGTCGCTGAGTTGGCCGCGCAAGGGCACGAACCGGGTCCGTTGCAGCACGGCATCGCGACGCGGGTCCGAGAGGATTTCTTTTTCTATGCGATAGCGCCCTCCGCGATGCGTGTTGACGAGCTGGAACGCGGGCACGCCTGGCGCCAGCCAACGGACCTCGCTTTGCGCGTCGCGTTTCTCTTCCGAAAAGAAGTCCCGTCCGTCCGTGACGATCAAGCCCATGTCACGCGTGCAGGCCCGGTCGAGCCGCGGATAGTAGATTTCATTCAAGATGCCGTGGCTGAGCGTAAACCAGACGCGGCTCTTGGGGTTCAGCGAGGTGCCGATGCCGGCTTTCGCGCTCGAGGTCCAGCGCGGTGTCATTCCCGGCCAACCGGGCGCCATCAGCCCGGCCGGTTGGGCGACCTTCGGTTTTGTGGGGCGGATCATTTCAGTCACAGTACTCATAATCATCTCTTTCGCAGTGTTTTGGCAAAGCGCTTAACCTCGTCCGGTAATCGGGCATGCCGCTTATACCACCTATTATTTGGACTCCTCAGGCACACCGCGCGTTCAACCGCGCGGATCCACCGGCGCGTGGACAACAGCGCCGCCGCAAGCCAAGGCATCGCTTGACGCGCGGTCGCCAGGAGAGGGCTGGAAGAACCATTATTAGGGACTTCGCTCATCCGGGCTCGGTGTCTGCCTGAACGAAAATCAGCAAGGCTTCCAATTGTGTTCCGGTAGCAAAGCTGGATGGTGCTGTTGTTGGGAAGATGCCGCCTTTGCGACCGAGCAGAGAGGCCCGCGCTGATGCGGAAGCGATCTTCAAGGTCGTGTCGGCCGGCGAGGACTTCCCGATTGGAAGGCAGGCAAGGCCGGCATTTGGATAGGGAGGTTAACAACACGAAAACAAAAGAAAGAAGAGAATTGAATGAATACGCGATGGCGCTCAGATAAATTGATCCACCTCTGCTCAGCTAAACTGATCCATCGGTTGTGAGCGGGG
>Ga0209415_10008026_pt1 | contig 18329 bp, 15 predicted proteins | sample PeaSoiSIISIP2007_FD_187696 | JGI IMG/M metagenome (GOLD analysis project Ga0209415, IMG submission 187696) | Peat soil microbial communities from Weissenstadt, Germany - SII-SIP-2007 (SPAdes) (version 2) | ecosystem: Environmental > Terrestrial > Soil > Wetlands > Peat | place: Germany...
ACCGCCAGCCCCGCGAGCGTCCGCACCGCCAGCCCCGCGAGCGTCCGCACCGCCAGCCCCGCCGCTCGGATAGTCAAAGTCGGGCCCGGCATAGGGCCAGCGCGGCTCACGGCCGCTGTCGGCGGTGCCCGGCCGGCCACCTTGACCGCGCAGGCGAGCATCGGCTGGCCGCGACTCAGGTCGGCGTCCACCGGAGGATCGCGGCTCGTAGTCGTCCTGCGGCCGACCGGTGCTCATGCGACGCGATTCCCCTGACGCTGGCGACAATTCTCAGCCCTGGCGAGATTCCTAACATCATGCGCCAAGATCGCACCGGCCGCTACACGATCGCCGGTCCCGGTTACCGTCCGCGCACTCGCCGGAACTCGTCGCGGAGCCTTCTCAGGCAACCAGCCCTGACCCCTTGCGGGCGACGCCTCGGCAGATAGACGATCTGCGTAGCGACGACAATTTAGGGGCAAACCATGCAGGAAGGTCTATCAGCTCCGGTGATCGGCCCGTCGACGATCCTTCCGCGGGGCTTCCTCTGGCTGGCGCCCGTCTGGTACACCGCTGCCGCGCTCGCGCTCGCCGCCAGCCGGTGGCCGCCGATGTGGTTCCGGCTGAGCGCCGCGGCCGGCCTGGCCGGAGTGCTCCTTACCTTCGTGCTGGTACTCAGCACGGTGCGGGTCAGGGCCTTCGCTGCCGACAGCGCCGGCGTCAGGCTCGGCCTGCCGGAGACCACGTACCGCCGGGGGCGGCACCGCAGGCAGGCCAGGCACCTGACCTGGGCGCAGATCGAGCGAGTGCGCATCGCGCGGCGGCCATACGGCGCCCGGCTTGAGCTCATGCTCAGCCAGGACGCCACCGCCGCGGCCCGCCCCGGCCGGACCCGCCTGCTCAGGAAGGCCGGCACCTGGCTGCTTCTGCTCCTGGTCCCGATCTGGTACCTGCGGCGGCCCACCGGCCTGGCCAGCCCGCTTGACCGTCCCCCGAGGTACCGGGTCGCGCTGCACGACATGACCACCGACGACCTGGGGCATGCGCTCCGCGCCCTGGCGCCTCCCGATGTGGCGGTCGCGGTACTGGTCCGCAAGCGCTGATCCGTATCATCAGCCACATCAGCACGGGACAAGCTCGACCGCAGACGCACCGGCAGACCGGCTGCGCGACGCTGACCAGCGGTGGCGCATTGTCATGAATCAAAATGAGAGGCGTAGACCCGATGGCACATGAGGTAACGGGCGTGATCGCCCGCAGCAAGGGCGCTCCGGTCGAGCTCACCACGGTCGTGGTACCCGATCCAGGACCTGGCGAGGCCCTGGTCCGGGTCCAGGCCTGCGGAGTGTGCCACACCGACCTGCACTATCGCGAGGGCGGCATCGGCGAGGACTTCCCCTATCTGCTCGGTCATGAGGCGGCGGGCGTGGTCGAGGCCGTCGGCGAGGACGTGACCGGGCTGGCCCCGGGCGACTTCGTGATACTCAACTGGCGCGCGGTCTGCGGGCAGTGCCGGGCCTGCCGCCGCGGCCGCCCCTGGTACTGCTTCGCGACCCACAACGCGGCGCAGAAGATGACGCTCAAGGACGGCACGGTGCTCTCCCCCGCCCTGGGCATCGGCGCGTTCGCCGACAAGACGCTGGTCGCGGCCGGCCAGTGCACCAAGGTCAATCCCGCCGTGCGGCCCGAGGTGGCCGGGCTGCTCGGCTGCGGCGTGATGGCCGGGCTCGGCGCCGCGCTCAACACCGGGCAGGTCGGCAGGGGCGACTCGGTCGCCGTGATCGGCTGCGGCGGAGTCGGCTGCGGCGCGGTTCTCGGCGCGAGGCTGGCCGGGGCGCGGAAGATCATCGCCGTCGACATCGACGACCGGAAGCTGCGGTGGGCGTCCGAGCTCGGGGCCACCGATGTGATCAACTCGACCCAGACCGACCCGGTCGAGCAGGTCCGCGCGCTGACCGAGGGCAACGGCGCGGACGTCGTGATCGAGGCGGTCGGGCGGCCGGAGACCTACACCCAGGCGTTCTACGCCCGTGACCTGGCCGGGACCGTCGTCCTGGTCGGCGTGCCGACTCCGCAGATGCGGCTGGAGCTCCCGCTGCTCGACGTGTTCGGCCGGGGCGGCCAGCTCAAGTCCTCCTGGTACGGCGACTGCCTGCCGGACCGTGACTTCCCGATGCTGACCGACCTGCACCTGGGCGGCCGGCTGCCGCTGGAGAAGTTCGTGTCAGAGACGATCGCGCTCGACGCCGTCGAGGTTGCCTTCGCCAAGATGGGGCGCGGTGAGGTGCTGCGCAGCGTTGTCACGTTCTGAGCGACGGCTGGCCGGCCCGGCCCGGCCCGGACCGGCCTGGCCGCCGGCCGGCGGGCCGGAGGGAGGCCGATTGACCGAGGTCGCCAGGATCGCGATGTGGTCGGGGCCCAGGACCCTGTCCACGGCGCTGATGCGGTCCTTCGAGAACCGGGCGGACACGGTGGTCGTCGACGAGCCGCTGTACGGGTTCTACCTGGCCCGCACCGGGATCTCCCATCCGGGCCGGGAGGCGGTTCTGCGATCGATGCCGACCAGCTGGCCCGAGGTGATCGGCCGGCTCACCGCCGGGCCGCTGCCGGCGGGCAAGACCGTCTTCTATGCCAAGCACATGACCCACCATCTGCTCCCGGAGATCGACCGCGGCGCGCTGGCCGGCCTGCGGCACGCGTTCCTGATCCGGGACCCGCGGCGGCTGCTCGCCTCCTACGCGAAGGTCCGGGCTGCGCCGACGCTGGCCGACCTTGGCCTGGCGCAGCAGGCTGAGATCTTCCGGCTGTTCGGCGGGCCGGTGATCGATGCCGCCGATCTGGCAGCCCGGCCGCGGGTCACGCTCGAGGCGCTCTGCGACGCGCTGCGCATCCCGTTCGACCCGGCGATGCTGGCCTGGCCGGCCGGGCCGAGGCCGACCGACGGCGTGTGGGCCAGGTACTGGTACGCCGGCGTGTGGGCCTCGACCGGTTTCGGCACGAACACCGAGCGCGGCAGTCCCGGTCCGGGTGCCGAGGCTGGCCTGCCGGCCGGCCTTGAGCCGCTGGCCGCGCGATGTCAGCCATTTTACGATGAATTGTCGGCTCACCGGCTCAGGAGCTGACGGCCCGGACCCGCCTGGCTCGTCAGCGGCCGTACTTCAGGATGACGCCGGTGTTCGCTCCCGTGGCACCCAGGCCAGTCAGCGCCCCAGCGCTCCAGACCGTTGCCGAGCCAGGGACGGTCGCCAGCCCGAACACGCCGACGTACCTGCCGCCGCGCGGGGGCAGGTGCACGGCCGCGAACGTAGCGCCGTTGAAGTGCAGCAGGTGCGGCGGCACGCCGGTGCTGTCCCAGCCGGTCGTCACCCAGACACCGCCGTGTCCGTCGCTGGCCGACACGCCCCCGGCCAGTGTGAAGCGGCCGCCGACGCTGACCTTGTGCCATGCCTGTCCGCTCAGGTGCGCGGCCAGCGGGAACCAGTGATCATGTCCGCCGACGGTCCTGACGCCGCCGCCGAAGGCCCACACATCGGTCGACGACGGCGCGTAAATGTCCTCGCCGCCGTTCCCGCTGTCGAACATCGAAAGCGGCGTCAGCTGCCAGGTGTAACCAGACCCGGTCCTGGTCCCGTGCAGCACCGCGGTTCCGCCTGCGGTTCCGATCGCCCAGATGTCGCCATTGGGCGCGGTGGCGACCGAGTCGAGACTCTGAATAGAGGTGTGAGTGTCGACGTGCTGCCAGCTATGCCCGTCATAGTGCTGCACCGGATTGCCGCCGATGATCGCGCTGAAGACCCAGACGTCCGCGGGGCTCAGCACGGCGGCGCCGGCGATCGACGTGAACCCGCGCCAGCGCTTCATGACCAGCCATCTGTGGCCGTTCCAGCGCAGCGCGAAGCCGTTGTCGCCGTGGTCGGTCTCGCCGAACGCCCAGACGTTGTTCCACGCGCTGGCCCGCAGCACCTCGATCGCACCTGACAGGCCGGCCGGCAGGTTGGACGTGCTCCACCGGCGTCCGTTCCAGTGCTCGGCGACCGGCCTCCCGACATCCGTATGCGCCGTCGCCACGTTGCCGCCCACCCACACATTCCGCGGGCCGAGGGACGTCGCGGCTAGCTCCAGAACAAGGCCAGGCCGGTGGTCGGTAGAGACGATCCGCCAGCCAGGAACGGCCGTCCCTGATCCGGCAGCCGAGCCCGCGGCACCGGCACCGGCTCCGGAGGCGAGACCGGAGGCGACACCGGCTCCTGAGGCGAGAGCGGTCCCTGACGCGCCGGCCAGCGCGATCACTGCCAGCGCACCCGCGGCGATCGCCGGCCGGCCAGTCGTGATCACCATGATCGCAGTTCCTTCCGGTCGGCCGCGAGATCCGGCGCGCGCCTGCGGACGAGTTCCGCCGGGAATGACACGTTCAGCAGGGTATGGCGCTTTGCTGCCATATGCAATGAAACTTCAATCTCGCGCAACATGCGGGCGCCGGGCCGCCGTTCTGGCCAGCCGGCCGATACCGGGCCGGGCGATCCGTGCCGGGCAGCGGCATTTGCTAGCGTCCAGTGCCGGTGCCGATCAGGCACCAGAACCAGCGGGAGGGGCCGTGCTTCAGGTGTTCGACGAGCGGAACTCCGACATCATCGTCAGCGTCGCCGGGCGGCTGAGCCATCGGGATCAGGCGTCGGTCAGCCCGTTCGACTCGGCGGTCCAGGGCGGCGACGCGGTCTGGGAGGGGCTGCGCCTGCACAGCGGGCGGATCTTCCGGCTGACCGAGCACCTGGCCAGGCTGCGGCGGTCGGCTCAGGCGCTGGCTTTCGAGTCGGTGCCGTCTGACGAGCAGATCATCGCCGAGATCCGGCGCACCCTGGCGGCCAACCAGATGACCGACGGCGTGCACATCCGGCTGACCCTGACCCGCGGCGTGAAGATCACCAGCGGGATGGACCCGAGGCTGAACCGGTCGGGCCCGACGCTGATCGTCCTGCCGGAGCACAAGCTCCCGGTCTATGCCGCGACCGGGATCACGCTGATCACGGCCAGCATCCGGCGGCCGCCGCCGGACTGCCTGGACCCTAAGATCCACCACGCCAACCTGCTGCCGTCGATCCTGGCCAAGGTCGAGGCCAACCTGGCCGGGGCCGACGACGCGCTGATGCTCGACCAGCGCGGGTTCGTAGCCGAGACCAACGCGACCAACGTGTTCTGCGTCACCGCCGGGGTACTCGGCACGCCGGCGCCGGCCGCCTGCCCGGAGGGGATCACCCGCGCCGCCGTGCTCGAGCTGGCCGCCGGCGCCGGGATCGAGTGCATCGCGGGCGACTACTCGCTGACCCAGCTCTACTGCGCCGACGAGGTCTTCGTGACCGGCACGATGGGCGGGATCGCACCGGTGATCGGGATCGACGGCCGGGTGATCGGGACCGGCCAGCCCGGACCGGTCACCGGCCGGCTGGCCGGCCTGCTCGACGAGCTGACGGCGGCTACGGGCACGCCCGTGGCCTAGCCGGGCGGAGGCTAGCGGAAGCTAGCTCAGCGTCTTGCGCAGCGCCAGGACCCGCGCCACCGCGGCCTTGAACGCGGCCTGGTAGGCGGCCGTGCCGTGGGCGTAGTCGCTGTTCAGCGTGTGCAGGGCGGTCTGGCCCTCCGAGACCTTCCAGGCCGCGCAGAGCAGCAGGTCCATTCCGGCCCTGGCCGCTAGCGTGGCCCGGCTCGCGATCGAGCCGAACGGGCCGAGCGCGCCGGCCTCCAGCGCGTCGGTAATGGTGACTCCGCCGAATCCGAGCCGGTTACGCAGCTCGCCCTGCACGATCGTGCTCGACAGGCCCGCCGGGTACTTCGGGTCGAGCGCCGGGTAGATCGCCCACGACACCATCACGAGCTTGACCCGGTCGGCGATCGCCGACCGGTACGGCAGCTCGTCCACGGACCTGATGGCCGGGAGCGTCAGCCTCAGCGTCACCGGCCGCTCGTCGGTGTTCTGCGACCTGGTAGCGGCGCCCAGGCCGGGGAAGTGCTTGACCGTCGCGGCCACCTTCGCCTGCTGCTCCGCGGTCGCGTAGAGGGCGCCGAGCTTGGCGACCCGGACCGGGTTGCTGCTGAACGAGCGGCCGAACTCGTCGATGAAGTTGCCCGCCTGCCGGTACACGTCGAGCACCGGCGCCAGGTTGACGTTCAGGCCGTGGCCGCGCAGGTTGGACCCGGCGCCCGCGCCCGCGGCGGTAGCCGCCTGCCATGGGTGCGCGGCCTGCCCGACCTGCTTCTCCGACAGGACCGGCGGCCCTGGCAGCCGGCGCACCAGGCCCCCCTCCTGGTCGGTCATCAGCAGCAGCGGCAGGTGCACCGGGTTCGTGCTGGCCGCCGCGGCCTGCTGAAGCTGGCGGGCCACGGCGGCCAGATGAGCCGGCGTGCCCACGTTGTCGGTGAAGAAGATCACCCCGGCCGCCTCGCCGTGCGAGATCAGCCACAGCAGGCTGGACGGCGGGGTCAGGCCCTTGTAGCTGTAGATCACCCGCTGGCCGGCCAGCTGGAGCGAGTTCAGCCTGGGCAGCAGTGCCACGGCCGCCGGAAGGCCGGCCGCGCTTGGTGATGTGACGCCAGGCCGCAGACCGATGGCGGCCGGGGCCAGTGCCGCAGGGGCGACCGGTCCGTTGCGGGGCCCGGCTGCCCGCGCCGCGTGCGAGGTCGTCATCGCCGACGTCCGGTGCCCCGCGCTGGCGACATGGCGGGCGTCGGCGCGGGCGGCGTAGGTCACGATGGTGGCGACGATCACGGCGACGGCGACCAGGGGGATGTACAGCTTGGCACCACGCACGGGGGACGGGCCTCTCCGCGAGCCAGCCCTGCCGGGCCAGTCCTGCATGTCGTCGGCGCTCGGGGGGGTTCCGGCGCCTGGGGCTACCCGACCAGCCACGGTACCGCGCCAGCCCGCGCGCGGCGACCGCTGAGCCCGATGGCTTCCCATGACTGCCATGCTACGAACAGATAACGTTTCGTGCACGGTTAACGATTCCCCCAGCCCGCTCCGCACGCGGCCAGACATCCCCTGATCAGGCCAATTCTCCGACCGCCAGACCGGTCATCCCCTGATGAGTACGCTGTGTAAGCCAATCTCGCGCATGCCGCCGGCCGATTCCGCGCGGCACGGCGCCGTGAAATAAGCCAATCGCCTGGAGGAATAACAGATGGTCCTGCGCGACACGCCGTGGCCAGCCGGCACGCCCTGCTGGGTGGACCTCGGCAGCGATGACCTGGTCAGGGCGAAGACGTTCTACGGGACGCTCTTCGGCTGGGAGACCATCGACGGGCCGCCAGAGACCGGCGGCTACGTGATGTGCGAGTTCCGGGGTCAGCCGGTCGCCGGTATCGGCCCGAAGATGGGACCGCCCGAGGTGCCCAGCATGTGGACGACCTACCTGGCGACGCAGGACGCGAACGCCACGGCGGCCAGGATCACCGCGGCCGGCGGCCAGCTGATCGCCGAGCCGTTCGACGTGCTCGACGTCGGCCGGATGGGCGTCGCCGCCGATCCTGGCGGAGCGGTGTTCGGAATCTGGCAGGCCGGGACGCACAGCGGCTTCCGCCTGGCCAACGAGCCGGGATCGGTCTGCTGGAACGAGAACATGAGCCGGAGCTTCGAGCCGAACAAGGCCTTCTACCAGGCCGTCTTCGGCTACGAGTACGACGACATGAGCAGCGAGGACTTCAGCTACGCCACGTTCAAGACGACCGGGAACCCGCTCGGCGGCATCGGCGACCTCGGCACCATGGCCCCGGCGGAGACGCCGCCGCACTGGATGACGTACTTCGGGGTCAGCGACACCGACGAGGCGCTCGAGATCGTGACCAAGCTCGGCGGCAGCGTCATGCGCCCGGCCTGGGACACCCCGTACGGCCGGATGGCCATCGTCGGCGACGACCAGGGCGCGGTGTTCGCGCTGATGAGCCTGAGCGACCAGAGCGGCCAGTAGCGGTCCGGGTGACGGCGGCGAGGTCGGTGCGGGCGCTCAGCGCGTGGCAGGCTCGACCTCGCTGCCGGCCGGTCCCGGCTGGAACTCGGCCGCGACCCGGTCGGCGGTCCGCCGGGCCCACTGCCCGGTGGTGATCAGCCCGACCACGAGAACCGCCAGGCCGCACCCGGCCACGAGCCACCAGCCCACATGGCTGGCCTGGGCGAACCCGGCACGCAGCGGCCCGGCCAGGACCGACACGACCGCCGAGCCGATCACCGCCACGCCCACGGACTGGCCGACCTGCCTGCTCGTGGACGCGACGGCCGCGGCCACTCCCGCCTGCGCCTGGGGCATGCCCGACATCGCGGTGTTCGTAATCGGCGCGTTGACAACGCCGAAGCCGAGGCCGAACAGCAGGTAGCTGACGACCAGGCTGCCGGCCGGCGTGCCGGCGGTCAGCCGGGTCAGGGTCAGGGCGCTCGCCGTGATCGTCAGGCCTGCCACGATCAGCGGCAGCCTGGGCCCGCGCGCGCCGACGATCCGGCCCGAGATCGGGCTGCAGATCGCGGTCATGGCGGCCATCGGGAGCATGTACAGGCCGGCGTGCAGCGCGGAGTAGCCGCGAACGTCCTGGAGGTAGATGGTGTTCAGCAGGAGGAACCCGCCGAGCGCCGCGAACGCCGACACAGCGATCATGGTCGCGCCCGAAAACGGCGCGCTGCGGAAGAACCGCAGGTCGAGCAGCGGGTCGCGGCGGCGGGCCTCGTAACCGGTGAATCCCGCGGCCGCGGCAGCGGCCAGCCCGAAGCAGCCGAGGATGACCGGCGAGGTCCAGCCGCGATCCGGGCCCTCGATGATCGCGAAGACCAGCGCGGCCAGCGTGACCATCACGAGCGCCTGGCCGCCGGGATCCGGCGGACGCGCCCGCGGCGCCTTGGACTCGGGCACGAAGACGGCGGTCAGCACGATCGCGGCGAGGCCCACCGGGATGTTCACCCAGAAGATGCTGCGCCAGCCGACCGAGCTGACCAGCGCCCCGCCGACCACCGGGCCGAGCGCCATGCTCAGGCCCACGACCCCGCCCCAGATCCCGATCGCGCGGGCCCGCTCGGCCCGCTCGGTGAACGTGTTGGTGATGATCGACATCGCCACCGGGTTGAGCATCGACCCGCCGACGCCCTGGATCATGCGGAACGCGATCAGCGCGCCGAGGCTGGGCGCGAGACTGCACAGCAGCGACCCGGCGGTGAAGAGCGCCAGGCCCGCCTGGAAGGTCTTGCGCCGGCCGATCCGGTCCGCCGTGGAGCCCGACAGCATGAGCAGGCTGGCGAGCACCAGCGTGTAGGACGCGACGATCCACTGGAGGCCGGAGACCGACGCGTGCAGCTCCCGCTGGATCGACGGCAGCGCGACGTTCACGATCGTGTTGTCCAGCCCGACGATCAGCAGGCTCATGCAGCAGATCGCCAGGATCAGCATCCGGCGCCGACGGCTCAGCTCGTTAGGCTCCATCGCCTCTAGCATGCATGCCGCGGCGCGCGCGGTGACACACCGGGGCAAGCCGGGCGCCCGCGCCGGTGCCGCGTTCACCCGCGACGGCGGTCACACCCGGACCCCGGTCAGTGTCCGCCGGGCGTGAGTCGGCCGGTGAGCACGAGTCAGCACGGCGAGTTCGTTACCGCTATCGCACGTAGGCTCAGCCGATGTCACGGCGGCGCAGGCCGGCCAGGCCGGCGGCGGCCAGCGCCACCGCGATCAGGCTGAGCCAGACGAACGGGACAGCGCTGACCGCGCCGCCAGGCAGCTTCGGCAGATGGGTGAACGGCGAGACGTCAAGGACCCAGTGCGAGAGCTGGATCGTCGCTCCGAGGAAGAGCATCAGCACCACGACGCCGAGCACGGTCCAGCTGCCGGCCGCGCTGGCCCGGGGAGCGAGTCCGTAGAGCAGTGCCGCGAGCCCGGCTATTACCAGAGCGGCCGGTGCCTGGGCGAGCCCGGCGAGCACGTTGCTGGCGATCACGCTGCCGCCGCCGACGGACCGCAGGGTGAGACCGAGACCGGTGCCAAGGCCGGCTACGCACAGGATCAGGATCGTCCCTGCCGCCGCGACCGACAGGTGACTCAGTCCCCAGGCGGTCCGGCTGACGCTGGTGGCGAGCACCGGATCGGCCCGCTCGGACGTCTCCTCGGACCGAAGGCGGAGCACGACGGAGATCGCGTATCCGGCGGCGATCAGGCCGCTGAAGCTCAGGATCGCCGCGATGTAGGCATCGGTGAGCCCGGTCTGCCCGCCGAGCTTGATCATGATGCGCTTGACCTGCTCACTGCCGAGCAGGCCGCCGATCCCCTTCGCGGCGGACCCGATCACGATGCCCCACACAAGCGCCCCTGACGTCCAGGCGAGCAGCGAGGCGCGCTGGAGACGCCAAGCGAGCGCCAGCGGAGTCCCCAGCGACGCCGCTCCCCGCGCCGGTCCTGGTCGCTGCGGCAGCAGGCCCGCGTCGTAATCTCGGCGCACGGCCAGCAGGGCAGCCCCGGTCGCCAGCGCCGCGACCGTCACGACCGGCAGCGCGAGCACCCACCAGCGGATCGGGCCGAACGCCCGGTCGAGCTCGGCCCAGCCCATCGGAGACAGCCAGCTGAGCCATCGCGGGCCGCCCGGTCCGGCCGAGTCACCCACCGCTCGGAGCAGGAAGGCCACGCCGAGCAGACCGATGGCCAGACCTCTGGCCGAGCGGGCGGTCTGCGCGAGCTGCGCGGTGACCGCCGCGACGCCGGTGAACGCCAGGCCGCAGCCGGCGAAGCCGGCCGCCATCGCGATCGAGCCGGCGGCTGGCAGCCCGAGCGCGATGGCGGCGGCGGCCATCAGCACGCCGATTCCGATGTTCGCGCCGCAGGCCACCAGCAGCGCGGAGACCAGCGCGGCGTGCCGCCCGACCACGGCGGATCCCACCAGCTCGAGCCGACCGGTCTCCTCGTCGGCCCTGGTGTGCCTGATGACGATGAAGATGCTCATCAGCCCGGTGCCGATGCCGCCGAGCGCGGCGTCGCGCCAGGCGGTCAGCGAGCCCAGGGAATTGCCGTACAGCGGGCCGTACAGCGAGAGCAGCGCAGGGTTGTGGGCCGCGGCCGCGATGAACTCGTTCAGCCCGGCAGTCGTCGGGTAGAGCTTCTTGAAGCCGTACACGGTGAAGGCGACGAACGCGGTGAGCGCGTAGACCCAGATGGCGATCATGGTGCGGTCGCGGCGGAGCGCCAGCCTGGTGAGCGCGCCGGTGCCGGTCACCGTGTTCACGCCGGGACTCCGCCCGAGTCCCTGGCCGGGCTGCCGGCCGCTGGCCCGTCGCCCGCGTAGTGCCGCAGGAACAGCTCCTCGAGCGTCGGTGGCTGGCTGGTCAGGCTGCGGACCCCGGCCGCGCTGAGCCGCCGCAGCAGCCCGTCCAGCTTGTCGGTGTCCACCTCGCACGTCACCCGGTTGCCCTCGACATCCAGAGCGTGCACGCCAGGGAGCTGGTCGAGCCCGTCTGGCGGGCCAGCCAGCTCGGCGGATATCGAGGTCCTGGTGAGATGGCGCAGGTCGGCCAGGCTGCCGCTCTCCACCGCCCGGCCTAGCCTGATGATGGTCACCCGGTCGCAGAGCGCCTCGACCTCGGACAGGATATGGCTGGAGAGCAGGACGGTGCGCCCGCGCTGCCGCTCGTCCTCGATGCAGGTGCGGAACGATGCCTCCATCAGAGGGTCGAGGCCGGCCGTCGGCTCGTCGAGCAGCAGCAGTTCCACGTCGGAGGCGAGCGCGGCGATCAGCGCGACCTTCTGCCGGTTCCCCTTCGAGTACGCCCGCGCCTTGATCGTCGGGTCCAGCTCGAAGCGCTCAAGGAGGCTGGACCGGCGCCCGGCATCCAGGCCGCCGCGGAGCCTGCCGAGCAGGTCGATCACCTCGCCGCCGGTGAAGTTCGGCCAGAGGCTGACGTCTCCGGGGACGTAGGCGAGCCTACGGTGCAGGCCCGTCGCCTCCGTCCACGGGTCGCCGCCGAGCAGCCGGGCGGTCCCGCCGTCGGCCCGCAGCAGGCCGAGCAGGATCCTGATCGTGGTCGTCTTGCCGGCCCCGTTCGGCCCGAGGAAGCCGTGCACCTCGCCCTGGGTCACGGTCAGGTCGAGCCCGTCGAGTGCCACGGTCTTGCCGTAGGACTTGCGCAGCCCGGCGATGTCGATTGCCGCAGTCATGTCCCGGAGACTACACTACGTTCATAAAGTTGTGAAAGTTCCGAACGTTGAAGTACTGACGAACGTTCGAGAAACTCTGATCCGGGGAACCTGATCCAGGGGATCCTGGATCCAGGACAGCGAGGGCAACGTGACAGCTGCGGAGCGCGACCAGGACGCGGTGGGCCGTTTCATCGAGCGGTTCGCCTCGGTGCTGATCGAGGCGGGCATCCCGCGGATGCCCGCGCGAGTGTTCGCCGCGCTGCTGGTCTCCGACACCGGCCGGCTCACCGCCGCCGAGCTGGCCGGGCAGCTGCAGGCGAGCCCGGCCGCGGTGTCCGGCGGAGTGCGGTACCTGATCGGCGTGGGAATGGTGAGCCGGGAAGGAGAGCCAGGATCTCGCCGCCATCATTACCGTGTGCCCGATAATGTCTGGGACGAGGTCGTCTCGAGTCGCGACCGGCTGATGATCCGATGGACGACGGTGCTTCGGGACGGCATCGAACTCGTCGGCGCGGGCACACCCGCCGGAGAGCGGCTGACCGATTCGGTGCGGTATTTCGAGTTCGTCACGGCCGAGCTGCCGCTCGTCACCTCCCGGTGGCGCGAGCACAAGGCCAGGCTCGACCGCGAGACGGCCGCCCGGTCCTGACCGCGGCGCCGCGGCCCGAGCAGGCCCTGCCGTGCGGGTCCGGCGGCCCGGATTTTCAAGCCGGACCGAGCAAGATTTGCGCTGCGGAAGGACGATCGACCGCCAAACGTTGGTAAGACTTGTAATGAACGACGGCTGAGGAGGCTGCACACGTGGCGGGCGATCCTGGAGACCTCTACGAGGTGAGCCATGCAGCGCCGGAATTCGACTCCGAGCTGGTCATGCTCTATTACCTGGATGGATTCATCGACGCTGGCGGCGCGGGACGGCAGGTTGCCGCGCACCTGCTTGCCACGCTCGAGCACAGCGAGGTCGCCAGGTTCGACGTGGACTCGCTGATCGACTACCGGTCACGGCGGCCAGCGATGATCTTCACGAAGGACCACTGGGAGAGCTTCGAGGCGCCGGAACTCGCCGTGCACCTGCTGCGGGATCCGGGCGGAACCCCGTTCCTGCTGCTCAACGGGCTGGAGCCGGACCGGGAGTGGGAGCGCTTCGCCGCGGCCGTGCTGCGGCTGTCGGCCCAGCTGAACGTCCGGCTGCTAGCGAACTTCCACGGCATCCCGATGGGAGTCCCGCACACCAGGCCGCTCGGCGTGACCGGGCACGCGACCAAGCCGGACCTGATCGAGGGTTACCAGCCGCTGGTCGACCGGCTCCAGGTACCCGGCAGCGCCACCGCCCTGATCGAGCTGCGGATGAGCGAGGCCGACCGGGCGGCGGTCGGGTTCGCCGTGCACGTGCCGCACTATCTCGCCCATGCCTCCTACCCGGCCGCCGCTGTGACCCTGCTCTCCGCGCTCGAGCGGGCTACCGGCCTGAACCTGCCCAGCGGTGAGCTGCGCGAGGCCGCCGAGCTTACCGACGCCGAGATCGCCAGGCAGGTGGCCGGGTCGGAAGACGTGACCGAGGTCGTCAGATCGCTGGAGCAGCAGTACGACGCCTTTACCGCCGAGCACGATGACCTGCTGGGCGGACAGCCGGACAACATGCCGACCGCAGAGGAACTCGGGGCCCAGTTCGAGCGGTTCCTCGCCGAGCAGCAGTTCGGCGGCGAGTCACCCGAAGCCTGACCCTCCGCTGGCGACCACCGGCGGCCGGCGGCCGGCGGCCGGCGGCAAACCTTGGCCGGAATTTGGCCATCGCCAGGGCGCTGCATCACCCTGGCCGGGCATAACTACTCCCGTCGGCCCGGCGGCACATCTCCTGCGGGGTGCACTGCGGGCCACGCCACATGCACGGGGGTCATGTGGCCAGGGGAAACAGGGCGGCGATGAATCGGTCCGCGCGTCGCGCGACGGCGCTGTCCGGCGGATCTTGTCGCGGCGACGTGTGCCGCCGCCCTGTTTCCCAGCTCCGGGCTCAGCCCCGGAGCAGGTCCCCGATGATGCCGCCGGCCGCGCCGCCGACGGCCGCGTCCTTGGCTCCGCCGCCGCCGATGTACGGCGACAGCGCGTGGGCCAGCATCGGCAGCGGCATCGACTGGAGCCAGACCCGGCCTGGGCCGGTCAGCGCCACCAGGTGCAGGCCGTCGCCGCCGAACATCATGTTGGCGATGCCGCGCATCCGCTGGATCGTGAACTGCACCGTGGCCTGGAACATCCCGATGTGGCCCGGGTGCACCAGGACCGTCTGGCCCGGCGGCAGGTCATAGGAGGTCACCTCGCCGCCCAGCTCGATCCAGGCACGGCCCTGGCCTTCCAGTTTCTGGAGTATGAAGCCGTCGCCGCCGTACAGTCCTGCCCGGAAGCCCTGCTGGAGACCGACGCTCGGCGTGATGCCCGGCGTGCCGCACAGCCAGCCATGCCGGTGCACCAGGTATGAGTGACCGCCCGAGATGTCGACCGGCACGATGTGGCCTGGCACCTTCGCGGCGAACGTGATCGAGCCCGGACCGTCGTACTTGGTCAGGAATATTCCGCCGCCGCCCACCATCCGCTTGAGGCCGCCCATCAGGCCGCCACCGCCGCCACCGCCGGTGTTCATCGTCTGCGACATCTGAATGCTCGTCGTCATCCAGGCAAGCTCGCCGTGCGGGGTCACGACGTACTCGCCCTGGGCTAGGGAGACTTCCAGGATGGGCATGGTCGTGCCCTTGATCTCGGCTTGCATAGGGACTTGCCCTCCATATCGCGGAACATGCCGCAACGACGGTACTGAGAGACAAGGTACTGGCCACGGCGGCCAGCCGAAAGGCCGATCAGAAAAGTTTGCGGTGCGGCTTATGTCCCGTCCGCGCCGGCCGCCGGACACATGCTGACCAGGCACAGTTCCGCCGGCCCTGCACCGGGTCGAGAGCCGCGGGTATGGCACCGTACTGGCATGAACGACTACCGGATCATCAACAGGTCCTGCTGGGACGAGCGCGCGCCGGCGCACGCCGCGTCGCCCGACTACGACGTCGAGGCGTTCATCACCGATCCGGCGTTCATCAGCGGCGTCGTGCGCTTCGACCTGCCCAGGCTCGGTGACATCAGCGGTCTGCGCGGCGTGCACCTGCAGTGCCACATCGGCACCGACACGATCTCGCTGGCCAGGCTCGGCGCGTCGATGACCGGGCTGGACTTCTCACCGCCCGCGATCGAGCAGGCCCGCGCCCTCGCGCAGCGAACCGTCGCCGACGCCACCTTCGTCGAGTCCGACGTCTACGCGGCCGCCGACGTGCTCGGCCGGGAGGCGTTCGACCTGGTCTTCACCGGGATCGGCGCGCTCTGCTGGCTGCCGAGCGTGCGCCGGTGGGCCGACGTCGTCGTCAGCCTGCTCCGGCCGGGCGGACGGCTGTTCATCCGGGAGGGGCATCCGATGCTGTGGGCGATCGACGACGAGCGCGAGGATGACCTGCTGGTGGTCAGGTACCCGTATTTCGAGCGCGAGGAGCCGACGGTCTTCTCGGGCGGCGGCACCTACGTCGAGACCGAAGCGACATTCGAGCACAACGTCTCGCACGAATGGAACCACGGCCTCGCCGAGGTCGTATCCGCGCTGCTCGACGCCGGGATGACGCTGACGGCGCTGGCCGAGCACGACAGCGTGCCCTGGGAGGCGCTGCCCGGCCGGATGGAGCAGATCGGCGGCGGCGAGTGGCGGCTCGCCGACCAGCCCTGGCGGCTGCCGCATAGCTACACGCTGCAGGCCGTCAGACGCGGCTGACCCGCCGGGCAGGCACCGCGGCGAGGCCGTCCCGGCCGGCGTCGGGCCCGCCTGACCGACGGCGTCGTGACCTGGCCGGGCAGGCGAGCGGCTGAAAGCAAGGGGGGACGATGGCGCGCCAGCAGAGGCGGCCGAGGCTGACGGCACGGCTACGCGCGCTGCTCGTCTTCATCTGCGCGCTCGTGCTGGTCGATACCGTGTTCTTCACCGCACTGACACCGCTGCTGCCGCACTACGTCCACACCGTCGGGCTGTCCAAGGCCGGGGCCGGGGTTCTGGTCGCCGCCTATCCGTTCGGCACCCTGGCCGGCGCCCTGCCGGCCGGCCTGCTAGTCGCGCACCTCGGCGCGAGACGCGGCGTCCTGGTCGGGCTGATCCTGATGAGCGCATCGACGCTGGTATTCGGCTGGTCCGCGACCGCGGTCGCGCTCGATTCCGCTCGGCTGGTTCAGGGCCTGGGCGGCGCCTGCACGTGGGCGGCCGGCATGGCCTGGCTGGCGGGCGCTGCCCCGCCGGAGCGGCGCGGCGAACTGCTCGGCACCGCGCTGGGCGCGGCCGTCGGCGGCGCGCTCTTCGGCCCGGTGGTCGGGGCGATCGCGAATCAGATCGGCACCGGGCCGGCCTTCTCGGCGGCCGCCGTGGGCGGGGCCGTGCTGATGGTGGTCAACTTCGCCATCGCGCCGCCCGAGCGGGACGAGCCGCAAGGGCTGTCTGCGGCGTTCGGCGCGACCCGAGACCGGTCTGTCGTCACCGCGCTGTGGCTGACCGCGCTGGCGGGCATGGCGTTCGGCGTGCTCGACGTGCTCGCGCCACTGCGGCTCAGCCAGCTTGGCGCCACGCCGATCGTCATCGGCGGGACGTTCCTCGCGGCTGCCGCGCTGGAGACCGGGCTGTCGCCGCTGACCGGTCGGCTGTCCGACCGGAGCGGCCCGTACCTGCCCGTCCGCATCTCGCTGGCGGCAGGCGTGCTGGTGAGCCTGCTCGCGCCGCTGCTCGCGCCGGCGCCGGTGCTGATCATGCTGCTGATCACCGGGATGCCGGCCTTCGGCGCGCTGTTCGCTCCGGCCACCGCCATGCTCAGCGGCGCCGCGCACCGGCTTGAGCTGAACCAGGGCCTGGCCTTCGGGATGGCCAATCTGGCCTGGGCCGGTGGCCAGGTGGTCGCGGCATCGGCCAGCGGGGTGATCGCGCAGGCGACCGTCGATCTTGTGCCGTACTCGCTGCTGGCCTGCACGTGCCTGGCTACCTTGATCGCGATTCGCGGCCGTAGACCGGCAGAACCCGCGGCATAACGGGTGCCGTCAGCGGGATACTGTGCACGAACGGCCGGGTCAGGCCGCTGCCGAAACCGAACCGATACTGGGGCCAGCCATGCTCTTTCCGACCTCGCTCGTCGGCAGTTACCCGCAGCCGGACTGGCTGATCGACCGCGAGCGGCTGGCGGGCAGGTTCCCGCCCCGGGTGCGGGCCCGCGAGCTGTGGCGGGTCGATCCCGCGTTCCTCCAGCAGGCCCAGCAGGACGCGACCCGGCTGGCCATCGCCGACCAGGAGCAGGCCGGCCTGGACATCATCACGGACGGCGAGATCAGCCGGGAGAGCTATTCCAACGCGTTCGCGACGGCGCTTGACGGAGTCGACATCGACAATCCGGGCACCGCGCTCGACCGCAGCGGACATCCGAATCCGGTGCCGCGGATCGTCGGCCCGATCCGGCGCCGACACCCGGTCGGCGCGGCGGCCCTGGCCTTCCTGCGCGCGTGCGCCGATGCGGGAAGTACCGTGAAGGTCACCGTTCCCGGCCCGTTCACGATGGCGCAGCAGGCGCAGAACGACTACTACCCGTCCGCGTTCGACGCCGCCTACGCCTACGCCGAGGCGGTGAACGGCGAGGTCGCCGACCTGTTCGCGGCCGGCGCCGACATCGTTCAGCTCGATGAGCCCTACCTGCAGGCCCGCCCGGACGCCGCGCGCGAGTACGGGGTCACCGTGCTCAACCGGGCGCTGGACGGGATCACCGGCACGACCGCGGTGCACCTGTGCTTCGGCTACGCGGCGATCATTCACGAGCGGCCGAGCGGCTACTCGTTCCTGCCGGAACTGGTCGGCTGCCGGGCCGATCAGATCTCGATCGAGACCGCGCAGTCCGGCCTGGACTGCTCGGTGCTCGCCAGCCTGGCCGACGCAGGGAAGACGATCATCCTCGGCGTGCTGAATCTCGGCGATCCGGCTGTGGAGAAGCCAGACCTGGTCGCCGACCGGGTCCGCCGGGCGCTGCCCTACGTCCCGGCCGAGCAGATCGTGCTCGCCCCGGACTGCGGCATGAAGTACCTGCCCCGCGAGTCAGCATTCGGCAAGCTGACCGCGATGACCCAGGCCGCGTCGGCACTGCGCGCGGAAGTCGCCGG
>Ga0209415_10008029_pt1 | contig 18326 bp, 11 predicted proteins | sample PeaSoiSIISIP2007_FD_187696 | JGI IMG/M metagenome (GOLD analysis project Ga0209415, IMG submission 187696) | Peat soil microbial communities from Weissenstadt, Germany - SII-SIP-2007 (SPAdes) (version 2) | ecosystem: Environmental > Terrestrial > Soil > Wetlands > Peat | place: Germany...
GATGTTGATCTCGTTCCGACCCCGGTAGCGCGCATGGTTGCGCGCCTGGCGACGCGCGAGCGTCGATCCGCTCATGCCCGCGCCCCGTGCATCCCTGGAACGGGCCGGGCCGGCGGCGCAGCGCCCGTGCCGCCAGCGGGCGCCGTCTGCTGCTGCCGCTCGCTAAGGGAGTTCAGGAACTTGACGCTTGCGACCTCGAGGCTGTCAACGATATTGGTCGTCTTGGTCTCGAGATACAGGTGCGCCAGCAGCAGCGTGATCGCGACCAGCAGACCTAGCGCGGTGTTGTTCATCGCAACCGAGATGCTGGCGGACAGCAGGCTCGCCTTCTCGGCGGGGTTCGCCTGCGCCACGGCCGCGAAGGCGTTGATCAGTCCGAGCACGGTGCCGAACAGCCCCATCAGCATGCCGATGTTGGCAAGCGCCGCCAGGTAGTGGGTGCGGCGCTCGAGGCGCGGAATGACCTCGACCAGGCTCTCCTCCATCGCCTTCTCGATGTCATCGCGGCGCCTGGCGGTGTGGATACGGCTGAGGCCGTACTTCATGACCTGGGCCAGCGCGGTGTCCGAGTCCTCGACCAGCACCATCGCCTGCTTGAAGTTGCCGGCCTCGAACAGCGGCTGCAGTTCATCCCAGTGGCGCCGGTTGCCGGCGCCGACCTTGGTCAGGTAGACGAACCGCTCGACCGCGATCACGAGGCCGATCGCCCAGATCAGGGCGATGGGGTACAGGAAGAAGCCTCCCTGTTTGAAGAAATTGACGATTATGTCGTAGGCATGCATCTCCGCTGCTCCGTTGGATCCTGCGAGTTGTGGCGGCCGGGCCGACCTATTTCACTCAACTTATGTTACGAATTCCATGGCTTACTTCTCAGGCTGCTCGATGGCCGTGACGCCGGTGACGCCTGTGACGCGTGTCTCGACCCGGGGACGGTCGGGGGCGAGGGCGCCGTAATAGTCGATTTCGCGCCGGAACACCTCCCGATCCACAGGCTGCAGCGCCTCGTCGACCAGGCTGTTGATCGGGCGGCCGATGAGATCGCCGATATCGGATCGCTTCCACGGCACGACCACCATGACCTTCGGGAGCTCGCGGTTGCCGGTGATCTGCGAGGTTTCGAGCTCGAGGCGATCCATCACTTTGCCCGACTTGTCCCCGGCCGGAGGCCTGGCCGATCGCTTGCCGGTCGACTGCTTCGCCGCGGGCGATGGCGGACGCGTCACGGCCGGCTCCGCCTGCTGCACGACGCTCGACTGGGCCCGCGCCTCCTTTGCGGAAGGCGCCGGCGCGTCCTGAGCGGCCGCCATGCCCAGTCCCGCCGCGACCAGTCCGCCAGTGACGATCAGACTGCCGATCGACTTCATTGGGCCTCCGCGCGCGCGCTTTTCTGGCCGGTGCCAAGCCGCTGCTTGAGCTCGGCGATCCAGGCTGACATCTGTTTGTCCTCACCGCCCAGCAGTCCGAGCGAACTCTCGTACTGAGCGAGTGCTTCGGCGGGCTTTTGCAGGTAAAGGTCGAGCAACACCCCGAAGTTCCGGTGCGTTCGCTGCGCGTTTGCGTCGAGCTCGATGGCCCGCTGGTAGGCCTGCTCGGCATCCTGGAACTTGCCGAGTTCCCGGTAGGCGACTCCGAGCTCGGCCGGCGCGACGGCGCATGCCGGATTGCGGTTGGCCGCCTCGGTCAGCGCGGTCACGGCATCGGGCCAGCGTCCCCGGTGGGCGCGCACGATCCCGAGATCGAGCGAGGGGCCCGCTAGCGTAGGCGCGGCATCCTGGAGCGCGGCGAACTGACTCTCCGCTTTGGCGCTGTCGCCCTGCTCCGCAGCGAACACCGCTTCCTGGAACAGGACTGCGATCTGCGGCGGTACGGCCGCGGCGGCCGGCGCCGGGGCCGCAGCGCCGCGCGCCGCTCCGGCAGGCGCTGCAATGGCGGCGGGAGCCTCGATCGGCGCCGCGCCTGCCGCGGCGTCGGAGACCAGATCCTCATTCTCCTCGGTCTTCGCGAATCGGGCTGGCTTGAGCTTCGCGAGTGCCGTGAAGCTCGCGCGCACCGACGGATCATAAAGTCCCTGCGCCGCTCGCGCCGTGTTGACAAGATGAACTTCGATTGCCTTCTCCTCGAACGGAAACGCCTGCTCCTCCAGCAGCAAGTCGTACTGTTCGAGTTCCTCGCCAGCGAGGGTCTTCGGCCGCTCGGACTTCAGGACGTCCTCCCCAAGATGCCGGTACAGCTCCGCCATCTCGTAGGTCGCTGCGGTCGATACCTCGGCGATGGCGTACGCGTCCGCCGCCTCGTAGGCCTTGAGCGCATGCTGCATCGAGGCGCGCTTTGCCTCGAGCGACTTCTTGAGCGGCAGCGTCAGGCGGATCGAGTCGAATTCATCTCGGACCGGCTGCGCGAGCTCGAGCGCTGCGCGCGCCGCCAGATACCGGCTGCGATCGGTGCGCGCTGAACCCGCCGCAGCGTCCGCCTTGACGATGTCGTCGAGAAGCGCCGCCCGCCGAGCGGCATTGCCCTGCTGCTGCGCAATCTCCGCCAGCTTCTCGCGGGCCTCCATCGCCGGCTCGAAAGGCTGCGGGAAGCGCTTGACGTAGCTCTCCCAGCTGGCGACGGTCTTCGCAAGGTCGCCGGATTTCTCATACAGTGTCGCCGCCTGGGCCAGCGCCTCGCGCTGCACGTCCGGCGAGCCGCCGGGCGCCGAGGCGATCCGGTCGAACTCCGCGGCGGCGAGACCGGGACGCCCGGCCTCGAGATAGGCCGCAGCCAGCTTGCGGGTCACCTCCGGCTGTAGCGCGCTGCCCGGGAAGTCGCGCCGGAATCCTTCAAGAACGTCGATGGCGCGCGGCCAGTCCTTGAGGCCGATCAGCAGCGCGGCGGCGTCATAATCAGCGGTCGCGCGGATCTTCGCCGCCGGGGCGAGCTTGCCGATGCGCAGGAAGTCCTCGACCGCACCCGCATCGTCGCCCGCCGCCTTGCGGGCCTCGCCCTGCTTGTACACTGACGCAGCGATGCGCTCGTCGATGGCTCCGCGCTGCGGATCGTTCGGCAGCATCAGCGTCTGAACCTGCAGATAGGCGCCTTCGGCCTTGTCGAACTGCCCGAGCTCGAACTGGCCGTTGGCGGTGACGGTCCAGGCGATGCGCTGCTTTTCCGCATCAACCGGAGGTCGGCGCGCGAGCACGATATCCGCAACTTCGACGGCTTTGGCGTAATCCTTGAGGTCGTAGAACTCGCGCGCCGTGCGCACCAGCACCGGCGCGCTCTCCGGATGCGCCTGGAAGGTCGTCGCAAACCGCACGGCGCTGTCGAGGCCCTGGCGATGCCACGCGGTGCGCGCCGCGCCGTCGAGGTCAGCCTCCGCCTTCTCGTACGCCACGAGCGCCGCATAGCCTGCGGTTGCGGAGGTCGCATCCAGCGCGTAACCGTACGCGCTGCGCTCGTATTGGAGCGCAGCATCACGAAACTGGTGGCTGTCGAACAGCGTGTCGGCGAGCCGGTAACTGGTCGCAGCGGCTTCCGGGTCGTCCGGGAACGACTGCAGGAACTCACGATACCAGCGGGCCGCCTCCTGAAAGTCGGCGGGTTGCTTCGAGGCCTGCGCCTGTGAATGGTAGAACGCCGCCAGGTCCTTGACGTTGGTCTTGAGCTCGCGGACAACGAGCGGCGCGTCGGCAGGCTTGCGCGCCGCCCAGAATCGGGACCCGAGGCGGTACTGCTCGACGTACTCACGCTTTCCGTCGAGCACGAGCGAGGCAAAGCCGCCGCTCTTGTACGCGTCGATCGCCTGCATTTGCAAGAGCGGCGCGCGTTCGTGGTCCGGCTCGCGTTTTGCGAACGCGCGGTACGCATCAGCCGCGTCGGTCCAGCGCTGCTTGCTGACGTACAGGTCGCCGAGTGTTGCATACAGCAGGTGCGAATACGGCTTGTTGCCGTGACGCGTCAGGAACTCGTCGACGCCCTTGGCGTCGTCCTCGAACGAGAATGTGATCGCGCAGACGCGCAGGGTGTCCTCGACGAGCTCGCGCTGCGGCCTCGAGAACCCTTCCAGGTCCAGCTCCTTGCCGCCAGCATCCAGCAGCTTGCGATCCAGCAGCTGCGCGAACGAGTCGAGCGCCGCTTCGCTGTCGCCCCGCTTGAAGAGCGACCAGCCGTGCTTGTAAAGACTCTGCTCGAAGAACTCCGACCGTGGCCCGATGGCGATGACGCTCGCATAGGCGGCCTGCGCTTCGGGCCAGCGCCGCGCCATGAACAGCACCTCGCCCCGCCGGAACTGCGCCTCGTCCAGATAGCGGCTCGCCGGAAAGCGCTTGACGAACTCATCGAGCGTCGCCACCGCCTTCGCGTCTTGCTGGTCCGCCTCGTAGGCGCGCGCCAGCTGATATAGGACGGCGTCGTTGCGATCGTAGTTCGGATAGGCCGCCAACAGCTTGGTGTACAGGATGATCGCATCGGTCGTATCGAGCGGCGAGCCCTGTGCGAGATCCTTCTCGATCCGCTCGAGTTCCCCCGCTTCGAGCTCAAGATCCCCGAGCCGGCGCATCGCCTCGGCACGGAGCGCCACGTCGCCCCGCTCGAGTTTGAGGAACTCCTGGTAGTTGTGGCGCGCGCGCTCAGCACCCGCCTCTACCGGCTCGTCGGTGCGCACATCCACCTGTCGGCCTTCCAGGTCAGCGATGGTCGGCGCGGGCTTCGGCGCCGCGCCTGCGGTCGTCGCCGCGACCACGATCCCGCAGACCAAGCCCATCCGGCTGCGGCGGCGTTTCACTTGGTCTCACCCGCCGGTGCGGTCGGCGACGCCTGCGGCGCCGCCTTCTGCTGCTGTTCCGCCGCGCGGTCGTAGATCGTGGCGAGCGCGTATCGGGCTTGCAGCGTGTACGTGGAAATCCGTTCCTTCTGTGCCGACAGCTCGCCGACCGCGATGTCGGCCAGGTAATCGGCCTGAGCGCGCTCCAGCGTCGCGAGCCGGTCGCGAGCCGTCTCGATCCGCGGTCTCAGCGCCGCGATCCGCGCTCCGAACTCGCCGTTGCGATCAGGGACGGCGGTCTTCGCCTCCTGGACGAGCGACCACCGCTTTTCCGTCTCCCGCAGAGCCTGCGCGACCTCGCGCAGGTTCCGGTGGGCGGCCCATGCCCGCGCCTTGAAGCCATCGTTCATCTGCCAGTAGATCACGCCCTTGACGAGCCGCAGCTTGTCGCGCGCGTCAGCAACATCCGGGTCACTGCCGGCCGTCGCCAGCACTGCCTCCATCTGCTCGACCTGTGCCCAGATCGCGCGCTCGCGCGGGGTGCCGAGTGCGGCCGGATCGCCGCTCGCCTCGGCGTTCGCCACCCGCGACTCGTATTCCGTGCGTCGGCGCTGCAGTTCCTCGAGATCCACCCCCTGCAGCTTCACGAGCACGGCTGGCAACCGCTCCGAATAACGCTGGCGCCGGGTGGCCAGCATGTCGTCGAAGGCATCAACGCTGGATACCCAGCCGTCGAGGTTGCGCTCCATGTAGCGCAGCGTCCGGTAGTTCTTGAGGCCCTCCTGGAATTCGTTCTGCGCCAGCAGGTGATAGAGGTAGCGTGACTCGGGCGCATCAGGCAGGGTCGACAGCTGCCAGAACCAGCCGACCTGGGTCTTGGACTCGTTCTTGACGATTGCATCGATCAGGCCGCCCTTGCGGATCGACGCGATCGACTCGTCGATCCGGACCGTTTCCGCGGAGAACTCGCGGATCGCCGTCTCGTAATAGTCGGCCGCCTGGCGGTTTGCGCCCAACTTGCCGAATGCATACGGTACCGCCAGGTAGCTTTCCTGCACCGCCGAGTCGAGCAGATTGCGGCCGTGCAGTTCGAGCCACGGTGCCAGCGCCTCGCGATACCTGCCGGTATCGCTGTCCGCCCAGCCGACACCCAGCAGCGCCTTGGTCGACAGCGGCCCCTCGAGCCGCACGCGCTCAAGTGCCGCACGCGCCTCGAGCGGCCGATTGGCCTGCAGCAGCGCATAGCCAGCCGCGAGATTGGCTTTGTCGCGCAGCGCGTCGAGCTCGCGATTCGTGCGCTCTAGCCGTCCCACTGCATCGAGCACGCGCACGCCGTCGTCCAGCCTCCCGCTCCGCACCATAGCGATGCCAAGATTGAACTGAGCGTAGGCCTGCCAGATGACGGGGCCCTTCCAGTTCTCCAGCGCCTGGATGGCGTCCGCGTACTTGCCCTGGTACAGCAATGCCTGCGCGAGCAGCATCCGCCGCTCGGCTTCCATCTCTGGCGTCAGACCCGCCCGGCCCGCCGCAGCCAGCGTCTCGGCTGCTTTGTCCAGGTAGCCGCGCTGGTACCAGACCTTGCCGAGGAAGAAGCGCGCCCGATCACGCACCGGCGCCGGTACGTTCTTCCGGTTCAGGACCTCCGTGAAGATCTGCCCGGCCTCGCGATGTTGGCCGACCGAGAGGTATAGCCCGCCGAGCAGCAGCTCTGCGTCGTCCGCGTGATGCTTGACGCGCGCCTTCAGCTGCGCAGCCGTCAGCCGGGTCAGCGCCGTAAAGTAGTCGTCCTGGTAAAAGTAGAACAACACATCGCCGTAGTCGAGATCGCGGATCGTGACCGGTGGCAGCGCACCCGGCGCCGGGGCTGCCGGGAGCGGCGCCGCGGCCGCGAGGCCGCCCGCCACAAGCGCGAGCAGGCAGGCGAGCGCCCGCCGGGCCCCTGGGATCCCCGGGCCGGCGCGCGCGCTTCGCCTCACTCCCACTCCTTGACCGTGAATTCAGGCTGCTGAAGGCTCTGGCGGTCGGAGATGCGCAATTCCAGGTACTTCGCGCCAACGCCCTTCTCGAAGATCAGGTTGGCACCGCGCTTGTAGTCGCGCTCGTGCGGACCCTTGCCGGTAAAGAACGCGACGAGTTCGTGCTTGCCCGTCTTCAGATTGCCGATGAACACGCGATGGACTCCGCCGCGGTTCAGGGCCTCGACCTCGCGGTCGGTGTACAGGTAGTTCGCCACTTCCTTGTTATCGAGCTTCAACTGGACGGAATCGAGCTCGAAGAAGGTGCCGACATCGAGGGACAGAAACACCGCCACCTGCGTGTTGGCCGGGAACAGCAGCTCTTCCTCGAGCAGGTACAGGTCCCGGTTCAGATCCAGCACTTCCTTCCGCAGACCCTGAACCTCGCCGTCGAGGCTCTTGAAGTCACCACCCGGGGTTCCAGCCGGAGCCGCCGCTGCATCAGCTGGCGCCTGGGTCGGCGCCGGCGCGGCGGGATTGGCGGCCCACCCCAAGCCGGCGCACGCGAGCAACAGCGCGCAACCGGCGGCTGCGCGCGCAAGGACCATCGGAATCGAGGTGGTTGCCATCGTCAGGGCCTTCTGCTTCAAGTGCGCGGGCGCACGCCGCAAATCCATACCAGCCAACGCAGCAGCCATGCCAACCGCTGCTTGCGTGGCAGCGCGCGATGCCGTGCCGCTCCCCGACCGCTGCCGAGCATGGCGAATGCAATGTGTGGGCTGTCCATCGCTATCCCGGCAGCTTACTCGTCCAGGAGTCGCCGCAGTTCGACCAGCAGCTCCGCTTCACCCGCCGAGTCCAGCTCGCCGTGCGCGTACCGCACAATTCCGCCGCGGTCAATCAGCAGCGTCAGCGGGACGTCGCTCACGTCGAAACGGCGGCCGAGCGTTTTCTCGGCATCGAACGCGTTGCGGAACCGGACCTTGACGGCCCGTGCCAGTTCCGCTGCGGCTGCTTCGTTGTCGTCGAGACTCACGCCGACGACAACGAGCCCGGCACTCGCGTAGGTCGAGTCGAGCTTGGCGAGCTGTTCGAGGTAGCGACGGCATGTTCCGCACCAGCTCGTCCAGAACCCGACCACCACCACCTCGCCGCGTCGCTCCGAGAGGCGGAAGTTGCGGCTCGGGCCCGTGAACAGGCGCTCGACGAGCTCTGGCGCCGCCTTGCCGAGCAGCGGATGGCTGGCGGCTCGGTCGGCGGCGGCTGCGGGAATGCACGCAATGAGCGCAAGCGCAACGAGGCCTGCACCCCACGCCCCCCTCGGCGGACACCGGAAACGATCCTGGACCACGGCGGCCATGAACTCCACGTATTCGAGCCCAAGGCAGCGCCCTCGACTCGCGCCACACGCGCAGCCGTGGTCATCGCAGCGCACGTCATTCCCGCGCCGCAAGTACGCGCCTGCGCCAACCCCGCTGTCCGTCGCGATGCGGACCGGTAGCTTTGCGCCCTCGCCTGGCGACGAGTGTGCCTCTGGCAGATTCTGTAAACCTCGCATGCGCGATTAGCAGTGTCAACGCACGCAGTGGTTCAAGAGTGATGGACGCTTCACAGAACTGTTTTGTCGCTGGATTTGCCGGCCATTCGTCGCCCGGTGGCGACAGTTCGGACGCGTTTCTCTGCCGGTCGGGCACGCTCGTCGCATCGCACCGCTCACGCCCGCTCCCCCGCCACGTACAGGCGCTCGAGCAGCCCGCGGACGGCACTGCGAGCCTGCTCAGCCGGCAGCAGGCCCTGCTCGCTGACGATGCGGACGAGATCGTCGATGGAGCGTTGGCCGTCGACCAGCGCGAGTATGCCGGCCTGAATCCGGCTTGCCTCGGCGGCGAGCGCGAGCGGCGCCAGCCGCGGCACCGGTAGGCGGTGCGAGTCGAACCAGGCAGGGAGTCCGGGCGGGACCGGTTGGCGCGGCGAGCGTGTGCGCCTGTCGGCGGCAAACACCAGCACCTCCTCGAGGCGCGAGTGCCGGCTCGCCGGCGAGCGCATGTAGGGCACCGTCGCCTCGCGCATCTCCTCGACGCTGAAGCCTGCCTCGGTGAGTGCCGGGCCGAGTTCCTCGGGGCTGAGTCGCAGGGCCGGCCGTCGCCACGGAAACGCCAGTGAGCCGAAGTTCACCCAGCGGCCGCCGGGCGCCAGCAGTCGATTGACGTGCAGCGCAATCGACGCGAAGTCGAGCTCGACGATGTCGACGAGCCACGGCGTGATCACGGCATCGAAGCTCTGCGGCTTGAACGGCGCTTGCCAGGCGTCGGCGAACACCAGCTCGAGTCCTGACCGGACCGGGGCAGGCGCACGTAGCTCCCGCCGCACGGCGGCGTCGCCAAGCCGGCGCGGCGCCAGCGGGAACTCGACCAGCGTCACGGTCTGTCCGGCGAGAATCCGCCGCGCCGCCAGCAGCAGCAGTGGATTGATGTCGAGCGCGACGGTGAGCGTCTGCCGTCCCGAATTGTGAAGGTCGTAGGCGAGGCGGCAGGCACCGGCGCCGAGTATCAGCACGCGCTCTCGGCCCGATCCGAGGGCCGCGGCGACGAGTTCGGCGGAGACCTGGTTCTCCTGCGCGCCCCAGCACCAGTCGCGGTGCACGTTGGCGTAGTAGGAGTGCAGGTCCTGCCGCAGCGGCAGGCGCGTCGCGACCGCCTGCTGGGTCGCGTGGGCGAGCGGCGGCATCACGAGTCGCAGCGGCTCGAGCAGGGCAGAGACCAGCTGCAGCTGCTCGCGGTAACCGTCACGGAGCCGCTCAAGCCGCGCGCGCGTCGGGACACGGTCGGTGACCGCCAGATCCGCGTCCGCGGACCGTGCGGCGGCACCAAACTCCTCCAGATACTGAGTCAGCCGATTGCGCCAGTCGCCGAGCGACTGCGCCGGGTCCGCGAACAGCCACGGGATCTGATCCAGAGTCGGGTATTGCACGCCGCAGCCGCGGCAATCCAAATGCTCGGCGGCGGCGACGATGGACGCGCTGCGGCACCGCGGGCACTGCAGCAGGGACTGGAAGATCGTCTCCGACATAGGGCAAGCATGCCGCATCCGGCTGCCCGGCGGACAGCCCGCCCGTCGGTCAGCCGCTGATCGTGCCGTTGACTATCGGCTCGAATACGGTCAGCTGATCGAGTGAGGTCGAGTTGCCGAGCCCTTGGGTGGGGAACAGTTGCGCAAACTGCCCTTGCTGGCCGTGCAGCGCCATGTAGTTGAGGAGCACGGTCTGCACCAGCTGCAGCACGCTGCCGGCCGCCGGGCTCCCCGACTGGTCCACCGACCCGTCCGACGTGTAGTCGCCGATCTGGTGGCCCGGTCCGCCGGTGACCAGCTGTGGCTGCGCCGTCGGGTTGTAGACGAGGAAATACGTCGCGGCAGCAGACTCGTTGTCGGAGATCCACATGAACTTGTCGCGCCCGTCCACTGAGGTATCGATGACGTTGTTGGCGGAAATTCCGCCATCGCTGAAGACATAGATCATGACCGGCTTCTTGGTCCGGGCCGCGTACTCGAGGCACGCCCCGATGCACTGCCCGGCATTCAGGTCGCGCAGCTCGCCGGTCGCCCGCCCCTGGCCGTGGTAGTCATATCCGCCGAGCTCAATCGTGCCGGCGCCCGCGAAGCCGCTGATGACCGTCTTCATGATCGCCGCGGTGGTCTGGAAGTCCGGGTTGGCCTGGTACTCCGCCTGGCCGAAGATGCCGGAGCCGCGGCTCGCGGTCTGATCCACGATCAGCGGGTCGAGGTCCGGGTTGAGCGCCGCCGGGCTTGAATAGGTCTCGGCCAGGTACGCCGTCTTGACGTAGTTGCAGTTCATCGCGGCCTTGACGGCCGCGTCCTGCGAGAGCGCGGTGCTGACGTTCGCGAGCTTCTGGCCGGTGATGCGGGACATCGACTCGAGCACGGAGACCGCATTCGCCGGGCTCGGGAACATCGTGCCGAGGATGCCGGTGTTAACGAGCCCGGTCACATCGCTGGCCTGGGTGACAACCGTCGGCGTCAGCGCCGGGTTGACCATCGACAGCGGCGCCATCGAGTTGCCGCCGGATTGCGTCGGCAGCGTGCCAATCAGCGTCAGCAGGTTGCCATTGGCTCCGACCTGCGCGATGCCGTACATCGGATTGTGCGGGTTCTGGTCGGTATCGTTGTTCGACAGCGCCGGGATCACCGCGCCATTCGTGAACGCCTGCGTCGCCGGCGCGGTTCGCTGGATGATGCCGCGCGCGTGGGCGCTGTCCGCGTGGAACAGGAGTCCGAGGCGCGTCTCGATCTGATTCGGCAGGTTCGGCGTCATCGTGCCCGGCAGGCCGAGCTTCGCGTAGCCCGCAGCCGTCAGGAAGTCCTGCTGCCCGCCCGGGCCGCCGATCAGCACGTTGCTGCCCGCGATGTTGCCGCCGCCGGCAAGGTCGAAGCAGATGAACGGAATCTTGCCGGCACCGGTGGTGATGCCGCAGGCGACCTTCTGTGCCTGGATGTCGGGGTCCAGCGCGAGCGCGGTGCGTGAATTGAGCAGCATGCTCAGGCCGGCCGGCAGGGCGAGCGTGGCCGCGCCGCCGAGGAAGCCCTGGGCCAGGAAATCACGGCGGGTCACGGGCCGCTTGTGTGGCCCCGCGTGCCGAATCGGCTCGTGTAGATGCAGCGTCCGCGGCGGTTTGTTCCTGATGATCATGGTCTTTGCCTCGATGATTGCGTCACTGCATGACCATCGCGGCGCTACCCGCGATCGCTGCACAAGAGCCCTTGACGACGGCTGCGGTCCCGGTGGCGTCCTGCGACACCGCCGGCGACAGTTTGGCGACGAGGTTGCTTATCTCGGTCGTGACCGACGCCGCGCTCGGCTGCGTCGCCAGGAATTTGCCCGCGGCGCTGTTGGCGCTAAGCATATTGTTGATCAGCGGCGTGATCATGGCGGTGAACCCGGCTCCACTCAGTGCGCTCGCAGGCGGCGCGCTGAAGTTGAAGCCCGGGAAGTAAGCGGCCGCCAGCGCCGGATTGCTGACCAGAGCGTCGCAGTACGCGATCGACAGCTGCGCGATCGCCATCTGGTCTGAGGCAACGAAGCTCTGCAGACTCTCCGTGGCCGGCAGCGATTCGTTGACGCTCTGGTACAGCGTTGCGACCTCCGGTGTCGTTATCGGCACGGTCGTTATGATCGACAGCGTGTTGTTGATCCGCTCAAAGGTTCGGACCCCGATGTCGGACGGCAATGGCGCGTACACCGGAGCCGGAGCCACCGGCGTCGGCTCGACGTACGCGTTGGTCGCGCTCCCCAGCTGATCGAAGGTCAGGAAGAACTGGTCGTAGGCCGGGCCCTGCTCGAGCGGAATGACCGTTCCCACGCTCGACAGCGAGACGCTCGTCGTCGCGCTCGTCGTCGGATCAAAGCCCTTGCCACTGACCGTCGTGTTAAGCGTCGCGTACGCCTGCCCGACGGGTTGCTGCACGCCGTTCTCCGCGATGCGCATGCCCTTGATCGTCAGACCGCTAAAGCTCGTACTCGGGTTGAGGCTCAGGAACTGCGGCTTGTTGAACAGATACGAGTAGCTGTCGTTCTGCGATACCTCGAACATCACGTAGGTCTGCGACAGGCCAGTGAACTGGTCGACGTTGAACAGCAGCAGATAGCGCTCGCCGACCCCCGCCGAGAAGTTGGTCTGGACCTCCGACAGGGTCATCGCGTGGTTGTAGACGGCCACCATCTTGATCGTGCCGCTCCACGGCTGCGTGCCCGATACCTCATTGCCGAGCACCAGCGCGAAGGTGTTGTCCCATTCCGACAACGACCCGCCTTTCTGCGGATCACCGCTCGCCGCGAGCGCGCCGTTGACGTAGATCTGGCGGCCGTTGACGGGATCGTAGGTCAGCACGACGTGCTGCAGCGTCGCCTGCACGACCATGTTGGCGGTCGGAGTCGACAGCGGCGGCATGCCATTGGCGTCGGTCGTCGTGCTGCGCTGGAGGAAGTCATAGTTGGAATTCGTTTGGCCGAGCGTGAAGTTGCGCGCGGTGGTGCCGCCCGAGTAGCTGACGATGTACGCCCCGGTCTGGGTGACGTCATCCGGCGCGATCCACGCCTCGACGCTGTACTCGCCGGTCGTGAGAATCATGTCGTGCAGCTTGACGCTTCCGGTCGTCGTGCCCTGGAGCTTGCCGCCGTTCTCCACCTGCACGCCCCAGCCACCCACCCACGTCACGTTGCCCGTGAAGGTAAGGTCGGCCTCGGGCTCGACGCCGCTGGTGTCGTAGGCGATCGAGCCCGTCCCGGTCCTGAAATCGTACAGTGCCAGCAGCCCCGTCTGGACACGCGCGCCGCCGGTGGACACGATGCCGTCGAACATCGTCAGCGCCTTCGAAAGCACGAGGTTTGCGGCGACCTGAGTCACGGGCACCTGGTTGGCAAAGGCCTGAATGGCCGCCAGCATTGCCGCCGCCGACGCCGGGCAGTTCCCGTTCCAGCAATTGTGGAACTGGTCGGCAAGCCGTATGTAGAACAGCGAGAGCGCCGGCGAATTGAGATTGATCTCCGGCTGCGCAGCCAGGTACGCCGCATCGACGTTCGGCTGTGCAAAGTACGGCGACTGCGGCACCACCGCTGCCGGCGAGTGACAGCGCGAGCAGTACTGCGTCAGGATCGGGTAGACCGTGGTCGCGAACAGCGCCGAGCTGGTCGGCAGTGTCCGCGAGCCACCGGCGTTCATGATCGGCGGGGCAACGAGCTTGGTCGCCGCCGTCGACGTTCCGAGCGTGACTCCGGCCCAGTTCTGGATCCAGGTCGTAATCGTATCGGCGCAGGCCTGGTTGCTGGCCAGCCAGCAGTGGTGGCCGCCGCCGACCTTGGAGACGACAATCGAGCCGCCCGGGTTCGATAGATCGACGACCGGCTGGGCGGCCGCGTAGGCGAGGTTCACGTCGTCGCTGCGCGCGAACATCGGCGACTGGTTGCCCTGGACGTGGCAGGCCCCGCATTTGTCCTGGGTCCTGACGTTGTTCCAGAAATTCACCGCAAACGCCTCGACGTCGGCGCTGGCCGGCGCCGGGCCGGTGTAGGTCTGCGTAGACGCCGTCGCTCCCGCGGCTTGCGGATTTGCTGCCGTCTGGACACTCGCGGCACCGCAGCCGGCGAGACTGGCCGTCGCCGCCACCAGGGCCAGCACACCAAGCCAGCGTGGCCTGGAGCGCCGGCTGGCCGTGGTCATTGGAGTTTTCCGGTTGGCAATCGAGTTCATGTTGCTGCTCCCTCAATTGCCCATGCAGTAGGCGCCGGTCTCCGCAAAAACCTTCTTTAGGGAGTAACCCTGCTTGAAGCTGCCCTTGATCTGGCTCACCTGGCTGAAGTCGGCGGCGTTTGACGGCGGGCGCAGACACACCGTCTGGAATACCTGCGTGACCGCGCACTGGGCGAACTGGTCGCTCGCCGCAATTTCCTGACCCAGCGACTTGGCGCCGTTGCCGGACCCCGGCAGGGTAGGATCCCAGCCCATCAGCGAGTTCGGGCCCGAGCGCCAGCGGTTGCTCCAGCTGTCGTCCGGCGTCACGAATCCGGGCGCGAAGGACGCATTATTGTGGAAGTACTTGGCGACCACGGTGTTCGGCGTGTACTGGATGGAGCCGACGGTCGGGTCGGTCGCGTATACGAAGTCGTAGTGAGCGAAGGCCTGGGCCATCGGATCCATGCCCGAGTGACAGCCGACGCAGCTGTCGAAGAACACGCGGCTGTCGCCGCCCGGGCTGCGGCTCACGTCCTGGCGGATCCGGTCCGTCGGGCGTGTCGTATCCATGACCGTCAGCAGGTCGGCACACATGAAGTTGATCATCGTGAAGCGAAACATCGCGCGATTGGTGCCGAGGATGAAGAACGCCTGGGCCGCAGCACGCGTCGTGAGCACGCCGGCGGTCGCCGCCGCCGGCAGGCCCGTGACGGAGGACTGCGTGGACTGCGTCAGGCCGGTCATCAGGTTGACACCCTGGGATTCCATCTGCGCGTAGTGATCATTGCCAGTGGTCGAGTACGCCGGCAGCCCGAGGCTGCTCTTGCCGATGTACAGGATGTCGGCCGACAGCACGGTGTTGAATGGCACCTCGTCGCGCACCATGCCGATCACGGTCGCGGTGTAGTCGTTGAGCGGCGCGAACGCCGTCTGGGCTCGATTGGTCCACGGCATCACGAAGTTCTTGAGGACGACCGAATAGAACATGCCGTTCGGGTCGTCGATTGCGAGCAGGGCCGCGCCGACCGGATTGTTCCCGTCGATGTCAGCCTGCATGGCGTCGAGCATCGCCTGGGTTGCCGGCGTGCCGTTCAGCCGGTCGTGCAGGCGCATCGCCTGCTCCCGCGAGCCCGCCAGCGCGGACCCGGCCAGCAGCATGGCGACCGCCAGGCAGGCCGCAGCCGCGAGCCGGCCGCGCCCGGCGAGGGGAGCCCTGCGCGTCGGCCTCAACAGCGTCGATGCTTTCATGGCAGATAACCCGCGGCCGGTGTGTGAAAGGTCGCCCGGACTATATCGGCGGCCGTCACCACCAGTAATGTCTCAGGACGGCGACAATGGCGGAGCCGTGAACTGCGTCCCGATCGCATCGTGAGTCGCTGGCGCGCGACATTTCCGGCGGGCGAGCGCGCGGGTTAGTCTGGCAGTGTGTAGGACTCTGCGAAGCGCGCCGAGACGCGGCGCCGCCGAGCAGCGCCGCGCAACGAGGCTTGTGAGCGTGTTAACAGAATGCGGCGTGAGCGGACGACATCATGGGCTTCGCCTCGTGCGCGCCGTGGATTGCTGACCTGGTGCGCACGTCGCGACGGAAACGAGGATGCCGATGAATCCGATCGACCCGACACCGCTGTCGCGCGCGCTGCTCGTTGGCATCCTGGCCGTCTGGCTCGCCGCTTGCTCGAGCAATACCGGGCCCGCCGGCAGCACCAACAGTGGCATCAGCCTCGGCAGCGGCAGCTCGTCGACCGACCCGGTGTCGCCGGATTACGCGATCGCGTATATCAAGCGAACACTGCCGAGCGCGACGAATCCGGACGCTACGCCGCTCAACGATGACCTGCGCGTGCAGCGCAACTGGAACGGGCCGGCCGACGTATGGTTGCGGGAGTCGGCGAGTCCGAGCGCCAGCGAGATCAACATCACCGCATCGGTCACCAACGGCCAGTGGGACGTCCGCGATCTCGACGTGTCCTTCGACGGAACCAAGCTGCTGTTCTCGATGCGCCCGCCGTTGCTACCGAATACCAGGCCCGACGAGCAGCCGAATTGGGCGATCTATGAGTACGCCACTGCGACATCGACGCTGCGCCAGGTAATCACGGACCCGATCGCGGCCAGCCTCGGCCACGACGTCGGGCCGCACTACCTCCCGGACGGCCGGATCGTGTTCTCCTCGACACGCCAGCACGACGCCAAGGCGGTGCTCGTCAACCAGGGCGAGGAGCAGTTTACGGCCGGTATCGAAGGAGATCGCAATACGCCGGCGTTCAATTTGCACGTGATGAACCCCGACGGCAGCGGCATCCACCAGATCTCATTCAACACCGGTCACGACCTCGACCCGTCGGTCCTGAACGACGGTCGCATCGTGTTTACGCGCTGGGACATCGAATCGGGCGCCGGCATGCAGCTCTACGCGATCGATCCCGACGGCGGCAACCTGCAGCTGCTCTACGGGCGCAACAGTCACGACACCGGTACGCCTGGCTCGGTCGTGCAGTTCACGCAGGCGCGCGCGCGCCCCGACGGCAAGCTCGTGGCCCTGCTGATTCCGTTCGCTGGCACGCAATTCGGCGGCGAGCCGGTGCTGATCGACGCCGCGAACTTCGTCGAGAACACGCAGACCATACTCGGGGCGAACGTGGCGGTCGGCGCGACCGGGCAGTCGCCGCTCGTCGTCAATGACGTGGTCACGACGCCGGCACCCGATGGCTCGACCGCCCCCGCGCCGCCCTCACCTGGCGGCCGGTTCTCGAGCGTGGTTCCGCTGTGGGACGGCAGCAACCGGCTGCTCGTCAGCTGGAGCCAGTGCCGACTGCTTAACCAGACGCTGATCGTGCCGTGCACGAGTAGTAATCTTGCGACGCCTGGCGTCGTCCCGGCGCCGACGATCTACGGTGTCTGGATGTACGACCCCAACACCAATACGCAGCTGCCGGTCGTGGCACCGATCGAGGGCATGATGTTCACGGACGCCGTGGTGCTCGCACCGCGCAATCCCGTGCCGACCCCGATTCCGGACGCGCAGCCGAGCACCGGCTCGACCTATAGCTTCACGCTCGCCGCCCAGGGTGTCGGCATCCTCGACATCAAGAGCGTCTACGACTTCGACGGGGTCGACACGGCGCCAGGCGGCATCGTCGCGGTGCGCGACCCGGCGCAGCGCACGCCGAACCCGCAGCGCCCGCGCTTCATCCGGATCGAAAAGGCCGTGAGCCTGCCCGACAGCGAGGTCCTGTCGAACGACGCGCTGCCGGACTACGCGTTCGGCGCCGCCGGCAGTTACATGCGCGAGATGATCGGCTATGCGCCGGTCGAGCCGGACGGATCGGTGCGTGTCGAGGTGCCCACCGACATCCCGTTCCAGATCAGTATTCTGGACGCCAACGGCCGCCGGCTCGACGGCGTGTTCCCGCGCCATCTCGCCTGGCTGCAGATCCGGACCGGCGAGGTCGTCACCTGCAACGGCTGCCACATCGAGACGCAGGCCACCGCCGGCGTCCCGTCGACCTCGCACGGCCGCGCAGGGCTGTTCCCGCTGGTCAACACCGGTGCGCCCACCACCGGGCAGGCGTTCCCGAACACGGCGCTCATGGTTCTCGACCAGAACGGCAACATCGTTCCGGCGGCGCGCGAGCCCATCGCGGGCGAGACCATGGCCGAATACCGAGCCGCCGTGCAGGTCAACTGCCTCGATCCCGCCTGCGCCGCACAGCCCGACGTGGACCTGCAATTCAGCGACGTGTGGACCGCGCCCGGCGTCGCCACCCCCGACCCGTCGTTCTCCTGGGCGAACTCTCTGCTCGCGACCGCCCCGCCAGTGCCCCAGAACTGCGAGACGAACTGGGCGGGGAACTGCCGCGTCGTGATCCACTACCCCGTACACATCGCCCCGCTGTGGCTGACGCCGCGCAGCTCGATCACGGCCGTTGACCCGAACACGCTGCTGCCCTACCAGACCTGCACCGGCTGCCACAGCCCGACGACCACCGCCGGCGTGAAGCAAGTCGCCGCCGGCCAGCTCGATCTGTCGAGCAGCCCGGCCTCGACCGCGCCGTGCGTGCAGCAGGAATTCACATCCTTCTGCCAGTTGCTGTTCCCACATCCGAAACTCGACCCTGTTACTATGCTGCCAGTCGTCGTGCCCGGGCCGATAGATCCCGCCACCGGACTGCCGACGCAGGTAATCGTGCAGGTGACTCCGCCGATGAGCGGCGCGGGGGCGAATGCGTCAGCGGCTTTCTTCAGCGAGTTCGCCACCGGCGGCTCCCATGCCGGCTGGCTGAGCGGATCGGAGCTCGAGTTGCTGTCCGAGTGGCTCGATCTCGGCGGCCAGTACTACAACAACCCATTCGCGATCCCGCCGGCCAACTGACCGAATGCGCA